>Ga0233428_1002852_pt1 | contig 15572 bp, 14 predicted proteins | sample SI_118_April2016_4_FD_179890 | JGI IMG/M metagenome (GOLD analysis project Ga0233428, IMG submission 179890) | Seawater microbial communities from Saanich Inlet, British Columbia, Canada - SI_118_April2016_120_MG | ecosystem: Environmental > Aquatic > Marine > Inlet | place: Canada: British... | reverse complement strand
GCCCCGGCATGGCCCATTCGACGGCCTGGAGGCGCGGTCATCCCGGCGATGAAACTGGCAACCGGTTTTTTGGTTTTCGACTGCTTGATGAAGTCGGCGGCTTCTTCTTCGGCGGTGCCGCCAATTTCACCGATCATGACGATGGCTTCGGTTTGCGGATCGCCCAGGAACATTTCAAGACAATCGACGAAGTTTGTCCCGTTGATGGGATCGCCGCCGATACCGATACACGTCGACTGACCAAGCCCTGCGGCTGTGGTCTGGGCCACCGCTTCGTAGGTCAGGGTGCCTGAACGCGAAACAATGCCAACCTTGCCACGGGTGTGGATGTGGCCGGGCATGATGCCGATTTTACATTCGCCGGGAGTAATAACACCGGGACAATTGGGGCCGACGAGCCGTGTTGAAGAGCCTTCAAGGGCGCGTTTGACCTTGACCATATCCAGCACCGGGATGCCTTCGGTAATGCAGACAACCAGGGGCAGTCCGGCGTCAATGGCCTCGACGACGGCGTCACCGGCAAACGGCGGTGGCACGTAGATGACCGAGGCTGACGCCCCGGTCGCGTTGGCCGCATCGGCAACGGTGTCAAAGACCGGCAGATCCAGATGGCTGGTGCCACCCTTGCCGGGTGTTACCCCGCCAACCATTTGGGTGCCATAGGCAATGGCCTGTTCGGAATGGAATGTGCCCTGGGCGCCAGTGAAACCCTGACAAATGACTTTGGTATCTGAGTCGACAAGTACAGCCATAGCTCTTAAGCCTCCTTCACGGCCTGGACGACCTTTTCGGCCGCTTCGGCCAGATCGTCGGCTGAAACAATGGCTAACCCTGACTCGCTCAGAATCTTCTTGCCCAGTTCAACATTGGTGCCTTCAAGACGAACAACCAGCGGCACATTGAGGCTAACCTCACGTGCGGCGGCGACGACGCCTTCGGCAATCACATCACAGCGCATAATGCCGCCGAAGATGTTGACCAGAATGCCTTCGACATTAGGGTCTGATAAAATCAGCTTGAAAGCGGTTGTTACCCGCTCTTTGGTCGCCCCGCCCCCAACATCCAGGAAATTGGCCGGATCACCGCCGTAAAGTTTGATGATATCCATGGTCGACATGGCAAGCCCGGCACCATTGACCATGCAGCCAATGTTGCCATCAAGTTTGATGTAATTGAGTTCATGACGGGCCGCTTCAAGTTCGGCGGGGTCCTCTTCGTCCTCGTCGCGCAGTTCTTCCACATCCTTGTGGCGGAACAGGGCGTTGTCGTCGAAATTCATTTTCGCATCCAGGGCGATGATGCCACCGTCACCGGTGACCACCAGCGGATTGATTTCCATCATCGAGGCATCAAGTTTGATAAACGCATCATAAAGCGCCAACATGAATTTGGTCGCCGTGCCGACCTGCTTGCCTTCAAGGCCCAGTCCGAAAGCCAGCTGACGGGCGTGGAAGGGCAACATACCGGTCGCAGGGTCGATTGAAACTTTAAGGATTTTCTCAGGCGTCGCTTCGGCGACTTCCTCAATTTCCATACCGCCTTCGGTCGATGCCATCAGGGTTACCCTTGAGGTCGAACGATCAACCAGCATGGACAGATAAAGTTCACGGGCAATGTCGCAGCCTTCTTCGATGTAGACCCGCTTGACTTCCTTACCCGTAGGACCAGTCTGCTTGGTGACAAGAACATGGCCGAGCATTTCCCCGACGCTTTCCTTCACCTCATCCATGGATGTGACGACGCGAACGCCGCCTTTGCCATCCGGGTTGTCGGCGAAACGGCCGGCACCGCGGCCACCGGCATGAATTTGTGATTTGACGACCCACACAGGACCACCCAGATCGTTGGCGACGGTTTCAGCCTCTGGCGGTGTATAAGCAACACCCCCGCGTGGCACAGCGACACCGAACTTGGCCAGCAACTGCTTGGCCTGATACTCGTGAATATTCATAGGTTTCCTTTAAGTTCCCTTGCTTTACGGGCCTTGCGGACCATCAAAATCACAGCAGACTTTACTTTTTCTTTCTGGCAGCAGCCTTACGAGCGGGCTTTTTCTTTGCTGTCGCTTTCTTCACTGCTTTTTTGACCGCCTTTTTCACAACCTTTTTCTTGGCAGGAGCTTTTTTCACTGCCTTTTTCTTGGCCGGGGCTTTTTTCACAGCCGCTTTTTTCACGGCTTTTTTGACAACCTTTTTCACAGCTTTTTTCACAGTCTTTTTCTTGGCGACCGCCTTCTTCCTGGCCGGGGCCTTCTTCTTGGCAGCCTTTTTAGGTGCAGCCTTTTTCTTGGCCGGAGCTTTTTTTACTGCCGCCTTTTTGGCTGCTGGTTTTTTCCTGGTTGGTTTTTTCTTGGCCGCAGTTTTCTTTTTGGCCGGAGCTTTTTTCGCAGCAGCGGCTTTCTTGGCAGCCTTTTTCTTCAGGCCGAGGATGACCCTGATCAAACCTTTAACGGCGCGAACCGACTGGTTGAAGCCGGCTTTTTCTTCCTTATCGAGCTTGATCTCAACGATCCGCTCCACACCCCTGGCGCCAATGACGACCGGAACGCCAACGTACAAGTCTTTGACCCCGTATTGACCTTTAAGAAATGCTGCGCACGGCAACACACGCTTTTTGTCATTCAGGTAGGCATCGGCCATCTGAATGGCGGCGCTGGCAGGGGCATAAAAGGCCGAACCGGTTTTAAGCAGACCGACAATTTCAGCACCGCCATCACGGGTGCGTTGGACTATCTCATCAATGCGTTTCTGGGTCGTCCACTTCATCTTGACCAGATCGGGCAGCGGCACGCCACCGACTGTGGAATAGCGTGGCAGCGGCACCATGGTATCGCCGTGGCCGCCAAGGACAAAGGTCGAGACATCCTCCACCGAAACCTTGAATTCCTGCGACAGGAAATAACTGAAGCGGGCTGAATCAAGCACACCGGCCATACCGACCACCTTGTTGTGGGGCAAGCCGGAGGCTTCACGCAGCACCCAGACCATGGCGTCGAGCGGATTGGTAACGCAGATCACGAAGGCTTTGGGGCAGTTTTCCTTGATGCCCTGACCGACGGATTCCATAACCGAGGTATTGATGCCAAGCAGGTCATCGCGGCTCATGCCCGGTTTACGAGGCACGCCGGCAGTCACGATAACAACGTCTGCACCACGGATGGCGGCGTAACTGGATGCGCCCCTGACTCCGCAATCGAAACCTTCAATGGTTGAAGATTGTGCCAGATCAAGCGCCTTGCCCTGTGGCACGCCATTAACAATGTCGAACAGAACAATGTCGCCTAGAGCTTTCAGTCCGGCCAGATGTGCAAGTGTTCCACCGATATTTCCGGCGCCGATTAGGGCAATCTTGTTACGTGCCATGAATCCATCCCCTCGCTTATTGTAAAATCTTGTTAAAATGTCGCCGCAACGATTGATTTTGCAGCACAATCATCAATTTTTTTAACGCTAATTAGACCCTAGGGCAAGGGGAACCTACCTGAAAGGGTTGCCGGATATTGTTGGATTTATAGTGGCTCTATCATATCAAGACCAATATCGACGGCCCCTGCCGATTGGGTGATGTGACCGACAGAAATAAAATCGACCCCGGTTTCGGCAATCGCCCTGATGGTCTTAATATTGACCCCGCCCGAAGCCTCTAGCGGAATGCGCCCTCCGGACATTTCCACCGCCTGCCTAAGCTCATCATTACTCATGTTATCAAGGAGAATTTTATCGGCCCCTGCGGCCAGCGCCTGTTCGACCTGCTCAAGGGTGTCGCATTCCACCTCGATATCCTTCAGGCCCGCTTGCTGCGCCAGTTTCAGGGCCTGGGTTACCGAACCTGCTACGGCGATATGATTATCCTTGATCAACACCCCGTCATCGAGACGCATACGATGATTTGTCGCGCCACCCAGGCGCGTCGCGTATTTGGAAAGCTCTCTCAGGCCCGGAATCGTTTTGCGGGTATCGAGAAGAACCGCGCCGGTGCCGGCAATGGCATCGACAAAACGCCCTGTCTCGGTGGCAATGCCCGAAAGCATCTGAACGATGTTCAGGGCCGTACGCTCGCCGCTTAGAAGCGCCCGTGCCGGTCCTTTCAACAACATCAACTGGCCGTCCTTTGGCAGTCGTGCGCCGTCTTCGCTCAAACATTCAATATGGGCATCGGGGGCCAGGCGCCTAAAGACCTGAAGGGCAATATCGAGACCGGCGACGATGATGTCCTGACGCGTCGCCATCACCAGTTCAATGCGCGTATCCTTGCCGAGTGTTGCCGCAGACGTCAGATCACCGGCGCCCAAGTCTTCTTCAAGGGCGTCGTCGATCAGCCGTTCTATGGTTCGTTGGTCCGGGGTGGTCACACTTTTACTCTGCCGCTTGCGACGCCGCACCAGTGCCCTTCGGCGACATTTCGAGCATCCGCTCAATGGGTTTGAGCGCACGCAGACGTAAATCTTCGTCCATTTCGATACGGGGGCCGTCATTCTTTATTGCCAGATAGAGTTTTTCCATGGTGTTCAGGGCCATGTAGGGACAATTGGTGCACGGACAGGCATCGACATCGCGCGCCTCGCTAACCCCGGGAGCGGCAATGAAGGTCTTTTCCGGATTGGTTTTTTGCATCTGGTGGATGATGTGGGGCTCGGTGGCGATGATAAATTCCTGAGACGGGTTGGTGGCGACAAAATTAAGGATACCCCTGGTCGAACCAATATAATCCGCCAGTTCGAGGATCGTGTCGGGACATTCAGGATGGGCGGCGACTTGTGCGTGGCTGTGTTCGGCCTTCAACTGCAAAAGCAGGTCTTCGGAAAATTCTTCATGGACGATGCAACTTCCCGGCCACAGAACCATGTCACGACCGGTCTTTTTATTGAGAAAATTTCCCAAATGACGATCAGGGGCGAACAGGATCGGCTGATCTTTGGGTAACTGATTGATGATCGCTTCGGCGTTTGACGATGTCACGATAATGTCCGAAAGCGCCTTAACCTCAGCCGAGCAATTGATGTATGTCAGCGAGATATGGTCAGGATGAGCGTCGCGCCAGGCCTGGAATTCCTGTGGCCCGCACGCCTCTTCAAGGGAGCAACCGGCATCGCCGTCGGGCAACAGCACGGTGCGGCGCGGGTTGACGATCTTGGCGACTTCGGCCATGAAACGTACGCCGCAAAAAACAATTACATCAGCGTCGGTTTCAGCTGCCTTGCGCGACAGATCAAGGCTATCACCAACAAAATCGGCAATGTCCTGAATTTCATAGTCCTGATAATAGTGGGCCAGAATGATCGCATTCCTGTCCTGCCGTAACCGATCAATCTCGGCTTTCAGGTCAAGGCCGGACGCGATGGAATTGGTCAAATCTGTATCGGGTAATACAACGGTATCGCTCAACGAATGTCTCCACTGGATGGGGTTTACTCTCCTGATTTAGTCGTAAGTAGCCAATTGCACAAGGGCAAGGGCAAACCCTGTCAGGCGGGCTGGTCCCGGCCAAGATAGTCTTCGGATTGCATTTCCATCAACCTTGATGCGGTCCGTTCAAACTCGAAAGACCCGTCACCTTTTGTATAAAGTTCCGATGGCTGGGCGGCTGCCGAACAGACCAGATTGCCGCCACTTTCATAGAGCGCGTCAATCAGGGTCACAAAACGCTTGGCCTCGTTGCGATTTTCAGGCCCCATGCACGGAATATCGTAAAGCAGCAGGGTGTGATAACGCCCGGCCACGGCCAGATAATCCGCCGGACCCAGCTCAGTCCCGCACAATTCATCAAAGCCGATCATGGCGACGCCGTCAGCGGCCATGGGAATATCCAGTTCGCGACCGTTGACAATGACCGGTTCGGAAAGTTCTTCGGCTTCGCTGGTCAGGCGCTCAAACAACTGACCCAGGTGCTTTTCTGATTTCTTGCTGTGCGGGGTCAGATAGACACCGGCTTGACGGATGGTTTCGCGGCGATAGTCCAGGGCCCCGTCAAGCATCAGCAGATCGAGTTTTTCTTCCAGAAGGTCGATAAACGGCAGGAACAGGGCACGTTGCAGGCCATCTTTATAAAGATCGGACGGCGGCCTGTTCGATGTCACCACGACAACCACGCCTTCATCGAAAAGAGTTTCAAACAGGCGGCTTAAAATCATCGCATCGGCAATGTCATGAACCTGAAATTCATCGAAGCACAGAAGGGTTGCCTCTTCAGCCAGGCGCTTGGCGATCGGCGGGATCGGGTCATCGCCACGGCCCTTCCATTTGCGGTACTCATTCAGGCGGGCATGAATTTGCTGCATAAAAGCATGAAAGTGGACACGTCGCTTGTTCTGCACCGGTGCGGTTTTGAAAAACAGGTCCATTAGCATGGATTTGCCACGCCCGACGCCGCCGAACATGTACAGGCCCTGGGGCGGATCTTCACGTCTGCGGCCCAGGCCGAAACGGTCCTTCCAGCCTTTGCGTCCGCTCGCCGGCTCATAAGCGGCAAGGGCATGATGAAGGCTTTGCAGTTTTTCCACAGCAAGGCCCTGGGCCGAATCGGGTCGCAGTTCCCCGGCCTCTAACATGCGACGGTAATCGTTGAGCGGACCTTCCAGTTTAGCCACCTTTAGCTTCCGAAATAACCAAATGTCATTCTAAATCAAGCCACCGACCGGATCAAATGTTGCTTCCATCTGGCGGCGAAACTGAAACGCCATGCTTGTTTCATCTATTTCAACATCAGAAAATTTAATCAACTGACCGTTGGCAATATGGGTTTTTAAGGTGACGCCACTGGCAAGCCCCATGGGCAGATAACCGTTATGACAGGATTTGGCCGCCCCCATCAACGTGCCGTAAACGGTGTAGCCGCCTTCGCCGTCGAGCACCTCGCCGGCTTCCAGTCCGCGTTTTGCCGTTGCAACCACGTCGCCCCGAAAATCCTGCGCCACACCGGTTGGCTGACCGGTAAGCCCTGCTGCAATGACGCTGATCCCCAGTTCCAGGCCGATCAGATGGAACGGCCTGTAAAGAGCGCAGTAGCGTCCACTGTCGTCAGTACGAACACCGTATTGTTCAAAACAGGTCCGCACATAATCCGATGGCGCTTCAAAGGAAACAAACACGCCCCATCGTAAATCCCGTTCGACTTCCCGCCCGTCGCGCTGAAGACTCGAAATGACCTCGACCATGCCCTTTTCGGCCAAAACACCGCCATCCGCTTGCGGACGCAGAACCTGGGCCAGTTCGTCGATCCCGCACGGCGGAAATTGCAAACCGTCATCAGGCGGCGCGAGGTCGCAGGCGTTGGCCACCGCCGCCATCTCAATGGCCGACTTGGTGCCGTCCAGAAACGAGTTAAACATCTTGGCGTTCATGCCCGCCGCCACCGCTTGCTTAGGCGTCAGTCCGTAATGGTCCCAGACCGTTTCGGGCGTCGAGGCATGATACTGGGGCAGATACTTGGTTCCCTTACCCGCCGAAATGACCTGGAACCCACAAGCCCGGGCCCAATCCACCTGCTCGGCAATCAGCGCCGGTTGATCGCCGTAAGCCATGGAATAAACAACATTGGCCTCTACCGCCCGTCGGGCCAGCAGGGGGCCTGCCAGGGCGTCGGCTTCCACATTGACCATGATCACATGACGACCGCGCTCGAAACATTTCAGGGCGTGAGCGATACCGGCTTCGGGCTCCCCGGTCGCCTCAATCACCACTTCGATACCGCCGGCCCTTATCAGTTCGTCTGCATCATCGGTAATATAGGTGGTGCCCTCGGCCAAAGCCTTGGCTGGCGACGTGGCCTGATAACGCTCAGGCGGCCAGCCGGTGGCCGCCAGTTGTTCGCGGGCGCGGGCGACATCAAGATCGGCGATGGCGAGAATATGCAAGCCCGGTGTGTGCAACGCCTGGCTTAGGAACATGGTGCCAAACTTTCCAGCCCCGATCAGGCCAACCCGCAAAGGCATATCCTGTTCGGCCCGCTGCTGAAGCATGGCATACAAGTTCATGGGGAGTACCCTAAACTACAAACGTTTGACTTGCGCCTTCTTTATCTCGGCGATGGCTTTGCCGGGATTGAGGCCCTTGGGGCAGGTGCTGGTGCAATTCATAATCGTGTGGCAACGGTATAACTTGAACGGATCGTCCAGATCATCAAGCCGCTCGCCTGTCGCCTCGTCCCGGCTATCGGCAATCCACCGGTAAGACTGCAACAACACGGCCGGTCCCAGATAGCGATCACCGTTCCACCAGTAACTGGGGCAACTGGTCTGGCAGCAGAAACACAAAATACATTCCCACAAGCCGTCCAAGCGGGCGCGCTCTTCGGGGCTTTGCAATCTTTCACTGTCAGGGGCTGCGGTGTCCGTGCTCAACCACGGCTTGATCGATGTGTACTGGGCGTAGGGCACCGTCAGGTCTGGCACCAGATCCTTGATCACCGGCATGTGCGGCAGCGGGTAGATTTTAACATCACCCTTGATCTCGGAAATCGCCTTGGTACAGGCCAGGGTATTGGTGCCGTCAATATTAAAGGCGCATGACCCGCACACACCTTCACGACAGGAGCGCCGGAAGGTCAGGGTGGTATCCATTTCGTTCTTGATCTTGATCAGCGCGTCCAGAACCATCGGCCCGCATTTATCGAGATCAACCTCGAAGGTATCGAGGCGCGGATTTTCACCGCTGTCCGGATCAAACCGGTAAACCTTGAAGTTCTTGATCCGGGTCGCCCCGTCGGGGGCTTTGCGGGTTTTGCCAGGGCCGACTTTGGAGTTCGCAGGAAGGTTGAATTCTACCATGTCAGTACACCCGCGCTGCCGGTTCGATGTAGTCAACGTCGTCGCTGAGTGTCCAGGTATGGACGGGACGGTAGCTTAAAGTGACCTTACCGTTCTCGTCGATCCAGGCCAGCGAATGTTTCATCCAGTTTTCGTCATCCCGGTCGGGGAAATCTTCGCGGGCATGGGCGCCACGGCTTTCCTGACGGGCGACAGCCGAATGAATGGTCGCCTGGGAGCAGGCCAGAAGATTTTCAAGCTCCAGCGCCTCAACAAGATCGGAATTCCAGATCATGGAACGATCCGAGACACCTATCTGATCCATTGAGCCTGTAATCGCGTCGACATTTTTTTGGCCTTGTTCCATTGTTTCCCGTGTTCGGAAAACGGCGGCGTCACGCTGCATGGCGCGCTGAAGCTCACCCCTGATCTCGCTGGTTTTTGATGCTCCGTCGGCATGACGCAAGACGTCAAGGCGGCCCAGCGCGCGATCTGCCTGATCCATGGGTATCGGTTTGGGTTTCGAGCCCTTCTTGATCGTTTCGACAGCGCGGATCGCCGCGGCCCGTCCGAAGACGACAATATCGAGAAGCGAATTGGTGCCCAGTCTGTTGGCCCCGTGAACCGAGGCACAGGCGCATTCACCAATCGCCATCAGGCCACCGACGACAGCGTCGGGATCGCTTTCAGTGGGGCGCAAGACTTCGCCGTGATAATTGGTTGGAATGCCACCCATGTTGTAGTGAACCGTCGGCAACACCGGAATCGGCTCGCGGGTTGCGTCAACGCCGGTAAAGATTTGCGCCGATTCGGTAATCCCCGGGAGCCGCTCGAGCAGCAAGTCTTCGCCCAAATGCTCAAGATGCAGGAAGATATGATCATCCTCGTCGCCAACGCCGCGGCCTTCGCGTATTTCAACGGTCATGGCCCGGCTGACAACATCACGCGAGGCCAGATCCTTGGCCGTTGGCGCGTAACGTTCCATGAAACGCTCACCTGCCGAATTGGTTAGATAACCGCCCTCGCCGCGCGCCCCTTCGGTGATCAGGCAACCCGAACCGTACATGCCGGTTGGATGAAACTGGACAAACTCATGATCCTGCAAAGGCAGGCCCGCACGGGCTACCATGGCGTTGCCGTCGCCGGTACAGGTATGGGCCGACGTGCACGAGAAAAAGGCGCGGCCATAACCACCGGTCGCCAGCACCGTTTTGTGGGCGCGGAAGCGGTGCAAGGTGCCGTCATCCAGATTCCAGGCCATAACGCCGCAACAATCGCCCTCGTCGTCCATCAGCAAATCAATAACGACGAATTCGACGAAGAACTCGGCGCCGCGCTTCAGGCATTGCTGATAGAGCGTATGCAGGATGGCGTGACCGGTCCGGTCGGCGGCGGCGCAGGCGCGTTGCACAGGGGCCTCGCCAAAATTGCGCATATGGCCGCCAAAAGGACGCTGGTAGATTTTGCCTTCTTCATTTCGCGAAAACGGCACCCCGAAGTGCTCCAGTTCGTAAACCGCCGCTACCGCCTCGCGGCACATGTACTCAATGGCATCCTGATCGCCGAGCCAGTCCGAACCTTTAACGGTGTCGTACATGTGCCAGCGCCAGTTATCTTCGGCCATATTACCAAGCGAGGCACCGATACCGCCCTGAGCGGCAACCGTATGGCTGCGGGTCGGGAACACCTTGGTGATACAAGCGGTTTTAAGGCCGCCGTCCGCCATTCCCAGTGTCGCACGAAGGCCGGCCCCGCCAGCCCCGATAACCAGGACGTCATGAATGTGATCGGTAATTTCGTATGCAGGGGACATGATTTTATTAACTTCCGAAAGCAACGCGGAAAATAGCAAGCAGCGAGGCAATTCCGCCAAGATAGGCAAAGGCTTTAACCGCGATCAGGGCGGTTATTTTACCGACTTCGCTTTGAACATAATCTTCGACAACAACCTGCAGGCCCTGTTCGGAATGATAAAAGACGGTCACCACCGTCAGCACCATAAGCAGCGTGTTGCCGGGATCCGAAACCCAGGTCATATAATCATTATGGTCGGCGCCAACAAGACCGAGGGCGGAAATCACGAACCACAACATCAACGGCAGCAGCGCCATCGAGGTCAACCGCTGGGCCCACCAATGACTGGTGCCGCCATTTTTTGCCGGACCGAGGCCGCGAGCATGGGCGAGAGGTGAGCGCATTTCCATTCGCGGGGCTCCTTTAAATGATCCCGGCGCGCACGTAGGCGACGACCCAGGTTAACGCTGTCAGTCCAAAGGCGATAATAACAACGACAATACCGGTCGCCCGCAACATCGGCATTTCAAAACCAAGGCCGACATCCCAGATCAGATGACGAATGCCGTTGGCAAGATGATAAAACAGCGAGAAAGTCAGGCCCAGCAAGATGAGTTGGCCGATGGGAGAACCAAAAAAAGCTTGGGCGCGAGCGAAGGCATCCGGGCCATAAGCCGCTGCCGATAACCAGTAAATCAGAAACACACTGCCAAAAGACAGGGCGACGCCCATCATCCGGTGCAGGATCGACAGGACAGATGTGATCTGCGGGTTGTAGACCTGAAGGTGCGGCGAAAGCGGCCGCGCCCTTGTCACACCGGGTGTTGATTTCTCAGCCGTCATGAAAAGTCCGAATGATTATAAACAAGCTTCCCAACCCGTTTAAACGCTCAATTCAGGCAAGTCAACTTTCACAACCCCAACCCGAAGGGAATAAAAAAAATACTCTTATTACATTAGTTTATTCTAAATTAAGTTTTAAACTCGAAACCCTAATCTGTTGATTCCAAAGAAAACCCACCAAAGCATGTGAACACAGTTGTGGAAAACATGTGTGTCAAATGTGGGCATGTGGAATTTTTATTCACAGAAAAGTTGTTTTCCCACAGATATTTATATTGAAGCCACAACCGATTTTTCAGACCATGTATCGCGTATGTGAAAGTGCCGATGCCGTGAATTTTGAGATTGTTTCCTGATCGCCCTTCGGGACCTGATGGAGGCGTTATTGATGAATTTTCGGCCTTTTGAGCGCCCACGCGGTGTCCGCACCGTCGGCGTTCGGAAGATAGTGTCTTTCGTGAAAGGTTTAAGTCCGCGCTTCGGCCCGGATTTGATTTTACGGGGTCGCCGCGAAAAAACTGACCTCACTAAAGTGGGGCGGACCTTTCGCTGGCAGGCTGCTCTTCCCTGGTGGAGACTGGTCGCGCTTAGCGAAAGAGCAAACCTCAAATTCCGGTCTCGGCCGGAACGACGGGAGAGCTAGGGGACAGGGAGGTTCAGACTGTTATGCAGCCAGAACACCAGTCGTTCCGGAAGGCCTTGCCTTCCAGGGTTATCTGAGGATCAAGAAGTTTCGGCTTTTTTATTTTTTGGGCACCCGCTTTTAGTCCGCAGCACTGAGGACGGCGATGGCGCGTCGGAGAATTGTTGGAATTTAAGATTTTTCACGCCGGTGCAAGCCGGGGTGGGGATTTTAAAGGAAGGCAGTTCACACCACCAACGGTCAAGGGCGGTTCTCTGCCCAGGGTTCGTCCATGAACCGATGGTGATGATGGCGACAAGCCCGCTTTTCATATGCACGGAGCCTGGCCGGCTCCAATTAGAGGCGTCAGGTGCGCAGCTTAGGCCGCGCGTTATACAGGTTTCCCAGGATCTGTATACCTGACGCCTCTTTCATTTTCCTTAACATCTTTTTGGAATAAGCACCGTGTAGTCAAAATCAAGGACTACGGATGGATCGTATTTGCCGTCTTCTCCCTTATCGGGGAAGTTCTCGCAAGCCTGGTCCTTACTGGCCACCGTGCGTAGACGTAAGGCTCCCAGATCATCGTGCCCAGACAATGCGGATTTACCGAGAACTTCGCTCCACGCATAGATCGTATCACCGCCAAATGTCGGCGCCACGTGATTGCCGCCATTGATGGCGGCAACCTTGAAGGCATTGCCCAGGCCATTAAACGACAACGCCCGGGCCAACGAAATAACATGACCGCCATAAACAATACGGCGCCCAAAGCGGCCTTCCTTCTGGGTATGCTGGTTGAAATGCACCTTGGCTGTATTTTGATAGAGTCGTGTCGCCAACATATGATCGGACTCCTCAATCGTCATGCCATCGACGTGATCGATTTTTTCGCCCGTCTGATAATCGTCCCAAAGCATATCGCTTCCCGACAACATGGTGTCGAAACCGCCCATTTCCAGACTGTCAGGAACAATCAAATCTTCATCGGCAACGAAAACCGGCAATTCAGGAACGACGGGTTCCGGGGCCGGGCTGGCCGGATCGCGTTTGTTGACCATCACCCAGCGAATAAAATCAAGTACCGGCTCGTCGCGCTGGTTATGGCCAACTGAATGAACAAATACAATGCCGGTTTTGGCGTTGGAATTTTCCTTTAAACCAATCACCCGCGATGAAGCCCTGAGCGTATCTCCCGGATAAACGGGAACCCCGAAACGTCCCGCCGCATAGCCCAGGTTGGCCACCGCGTTTAATGAAATGTCGGGGACGGTTTTTCCAAAGACGACATTAAACGCCAGCATGTCATCAATGGGTGCGGCCTCGAAGCCTAGGGACATGGCAAACATGTCAGATGAATGAACCGCGAAGCGGGTCCCATAAAGAGCCGTATACAGTGACGCGTCCCCTTCGCTTAAAGTCCGCGGTGTGGCGTGAACAATTTCCTGACCCAGAGAAAAATCTTCAAAATAATTGCCGGGATTTGTTTTATTGCTCATAGGCTATCCTTGCCTGCGATCGCTTCTGCCATAGCGACCAGACGCAGGGCGTTTTCCACATGCAGGTTCTCAATCAGTTTTCCCTCCACGACGATCACACCCTTGCCTTCTTTTTCAGCTTCTGCGTGGGCAGCGATAATTGTTTTGGACCACTCTACCTCTTCAGATGACGGTGCGAAAACCTGATTAGCCACATTAATGGTCTTGGGATGGATCAGTGACTTGCCATCAAATCCCAGCTCCAGCCCCTGGGTGCAGGAATGCCTGAAACCTTCTTCGTCATCAAGATCAAGATGGACGCCATCAACAATGGCGACCCCGGCCGCCCGTGCCGCCAGCAGACAAAGCCCCAGACTGGTGATCATCGGCAGGCGGTCCCTTGTGTGGGCGGCGTGCAAATCCTTGCCCAGGTCCGATGTGCCCATAACGAAACCAACCAGTCGGGTGCTCGAAAAGGCAATTTCTTCGGCGTGAAGCATACCCAGCGGCGTTTCCATCATGCACCAGATGCCTAAATCATCAGGGGCGCCGGCTTCTGTCATCAGTTTCTCAGCATCCTGAACCATCGCCGCACTCTCGACTTTTGGCAGCAAGATGGCATCGGCCCCGGATTTGGCCATGGCGCTGACATCATCACGGCCCCAGTCCGTATCAAGGGCATTGACCCGTACGATCAATTCGCGCTCGCCGTAGCCGCCGGAATTCAAGGCTTCGATGATCTGCGAACGTGCACCTTCTTTGGCATCAGGGGCGACGGCGTCTTCCAGATCCAGAATCAGGCCGTCGGCATCAAGGTTGCGGCCCTTGTCCAGGGCCCTTTCGTTAGAGCCCGGCATATAAAGAAAGCTGCGTCGGGGGCGTGCGCTCTGTGCCATGATGAAACCTCATGAGTTGTTTTGCAGTTGCGAGAAGCTACATCCGGATTATGTCTGAAAGCAAGACCGCCTTTCACATCGTGAAAACCGCTGCCCGTTCTTTCCTTTCCGGGTAGATTTTAAGATTGTTTATTAACCCCTACACTATAGACTCCCTATGGCCCAACATTGCCGATACGACAACAGACACTGGACACGCCTGAATGGCCGACGCCTATCTTGCCAATGTTAAATTCCTCGTCGTCGAGGATAACAAATTCATGCAAACCGTTGTCCGGCGGGTACTTAATTCGCTTGGCACCAAGGAGGTGCGCGAATGCGCCGACGGTGCTGATGCCTTAAAGGTGCTTAAAACTTTCCCCGCCGATATTGTCATAACCGACTGGGCGATGGAGCCGCTGGACGGTATCGAATTGACCCGAATGATCCGCAACGCTTCTGACAGCGTAAACCCGTATGTGCCGATCATCATGCTAACCGCCTATTCGGAAATGATCCGGATCGTCGAGGCGCGGGACGCCGGGGTCAACGAATTTGTGGTCAAACCCATCTCCGTCAACACCCTGTTCAGCCGTATTCAGGCGGTGATCGAGAAACCGCGACCGTACATTCGCATCAATAACTTCTTCGGTCCTGACCGCCGTCGCAAGGACATGCCCTTTGAAAAGCCCGACAGGCGCACGGGAAGAAGCACACTGCCCGACAGCGTAGGCTCAGACGAACCCGAACTCGACCAGGACGAAATCAACACGCTGATGAACCCCGGCGAGGGTGAAGGCGAAGTGAGCTAAACCCCCTTACAGGTGATTTTTGACCAGCTCTTCGGCGATCTGAACCGTGTTCAGGGCCGCACCCTTGCGCAGATTATCGGCAACAACCCAGATGTTGAGGCCATTATCGATGGTCGGATCACTGCGAATGCGGCTGACATAAACCGCATCTTCACCGGCACATTCCGCCGGTGTCACGTAGCCTTCGTCGGCCCTGTGGTCGAGCACGACAATGCCCGGTGCACCTTGCAGGACCTCGCGCGCCTGATCGTCTGAAACCGGTTTTGCAAACTGGATATTGAGCGCTTCGGCATGGCCGATAAATACCGGCAGGCGAACACAGGTTGCTGTGACCTTAATCTTGGGATCGAGAATTTTTTTCGTCTCGACCACCATTTTCCATTCTTCCTTGGTCTGCCCGTCGTC
>Ga0233428_1002840_pt1 | contig 15620 bp, 10 predicted proteins | sample SI_118_April2016_4_FD_179890 | JGI IMG/M metagenome (GOLD analysis project Ga0233428, IMG submission 179890) | Seawater microbial communities from Saanich Inlet, British Columbia, Canada - SI_118_April2016_120_MG | ecosystem: Environmental > Aquatic > Marine > Inlet | place: Canada: British... | reverse complement strand
TGGGTCAAACCAGCCCCGGACGGCACTTTCCGCGCTATTAACCCGGAAGCCGGTTACTTCGGCGTCGCGCCGGGCACTTCGATGGCGTCGAACCCGACGGCGACCAAGATGCTGAAAAGGAACTGCATCTTCACCAACGTTGCGCTGACCGATGACGGCGACGTCTGGTGGGAAGACATGGACGGCGATCCCCCGGCCCACGCCATCGACTGGAAGGGTAACGACTGGACACCCGATAGCGAGACGCCTGCGGCCCATCCCAATTCCCGCTTCACGGCGCCTGCGTCGGAATGCGATAGCATCGACCCGGCCTGGGAAGACCCCGAAGGGGTTTCCATTTCGGCCTTTATCTTCGGTGGGCGTCTGTCGACGACCTTCCCGTTGGTATTCCAGTCGTTTGATTGGTCGCACGGCGTTTATCTGGCCGCCACCATGGGCTCGGAAGCGACGGCGGCTGCCATCGGTCAGGCCGCAATCCGGCGCGACCCGATGGCGATGCTGCCGTTCTGCGGTTACAACATGGGCGATTACTGGTCTCATTGGCTGGCGATGGAAGACAAGGTCAAGGACGTGCCGTTGATTTTCCGCGTCAACTGGTTCCGCAAGGACGACGAGGGCAAGTTCATCTGGCCCGGTTTCGGTGAAAACATGCGGGTGCTGAAATGGATCGTCGATCGCGTTCATGACCGGGCGCACGGCGTCGAAAGTCCGTTCGGCTATATGCCACGCCATCAGGACATTACCTGGGCCGGGCTCGATTTCGAACGCGGCACCTTCCTGAAGCTGATGGAGATCGACCGCGAGGCCGGCAAGGCAGAGGCCCGGGAACAGGCGGACCACTTCAAACAGTTCGGCGATCATTTGCCGAAAGAAATGGAATTGCAGCGCGAGTTGCTGGTCGAACGCCTGGGTCGCGCACCGGAAATCTGGTCTCTGGAATAATAGTCAGGGGAGGCTAGTTGCCGGTCTCGGTCGCGTCTGCCAACTCGATATCCTCTTCAAGCATGTTCACCGGCTTGCCGCAGTGCGGGCAGGTGCCTGACTTGCCGGTGACTTCACGCAGCTCCATATCCATGATGTCCTTGGCGTCTTCCGGGCGGATGCCCAGCTTTTCCTGACTTTCCAGCAGCTCGGCCTGTTCTTCGTCGGTAATGACACCGTCTTCCAGCGCCCCTTCGACCATTTCCGAATACTCGCGTTTGCGGCGGTGCAATTCGTTCGAAAATCCCGATGCCAAAAGACCAGCTGGCAAGGCCACCATGCCGATACCGATAATGCCGATCACCGCGCCAAAGGTTTTGCCCAACACGGTGACCGGCACAACATCGCCATAGCCAACCGTGGTCATGGTAATCACCGCCCACCACATGGCCGCCGGGATCGAGCCAAAGGCGACCGGTTGTGCATCCTGTTCGGCCAGATAGGTCAGCGATGCGGCCATGACAATCAACAGCACCAGCACGAACATCGCCGCACCAATGGCGCGGGCCTCGTCTTTCAGGACTTGTAACAACATCGACATGGACGACGAATACCGGGTCAGCTTGAATATGCGCAGCAGCCTGAGCACACGCAGGAACCGTAAATCGAAGGCGACGAAGAATTGCAGGTAAAAGGGCGCGATGACGAACAGGTCGATCAGCGCCATCGGCGTCAGCATGAACTTGATGCGGCCCATAATCGGGCGGCTGTAATCTGTTTCTTCGTCTTCCGTCACCGCCCAGATGCGAAGCACATATTCGATGGTGAATACGGCGACCGAGAAAATCTCGAAATAAGAGAACCAGACTTCCGCCTCGGGCGTTATGTCGGGCAGGGATTCAATGATCACGGCGACAACATTCAGGACAATCAGGACAATCAGGGCAAAATCGACGAAACGCCCAAGTTTGTCGTCCGGGTGCGAAATTTCGAGGATCTGATGGGTGCGTTTGCGCAGGCTGATGGCCTCAAAGGTCATGACTTTTTCCCCATCGCCTTGACGCCCAGAATAATAAAAACGCTCCAGCCGAGAATCAGCGCGAAGCCACCGACGGGCGCCGCGCCTCCGACAGGTACGATGCCGGTGACGGCATAGGCGTACAGCGTGCCTGAAAACAGCACGATGCCCGCAACAAAACTACCCCCGGCGATGGTCGGCAGTTTCGATTGTGCCGTTTCCGGGCGGCTCGATACCCAGGCGACGCCGATTAGCGCCAGCGCGTGCCACAGTTGGTACGATACGCCCATCATGAAAATCTCGCGGATGGAGTCATCGCCGCCCAGCTCGTGCCAGCCCCAGGCCCCGGCGGCGACGCCGGTCATACCGAAAAATCCGGCTAAAACCAGCCACAGGCCGGAAAGGGAATGTTGGGTCATGTCAGAATCTCCGAATCTCTACCGATTTTCCGGTGAATTCGGACGATGCGCAAGGGAAGGGCTTATTTAATGCCCGACATGGGGCACGCGCCGTTGGAACACGCCGGTGCGCCACAGGCCGGGGCCGGCGCAGGCGCTGACTTTCCGACGCTCGGGGCCATCAGCCCCTTTTCGACCTTCTTGTCGCCACAGGTCGGGCACGCCAGTTTTTTCTTTTTCTTTTGTTCCATGTAGTCGTCTGACGACGAGAACCATTCATCGAAGGCGTGGCCTTTGGAACATTGCAGGGAAAAGACGATCATCGCTGGATCCTAACGCGGCAGCTCGGAACTGCCCATCAGGTATTCGTCGACGGCGCGCGCGCATTGGCGGCCTTCGCGAATGGCCCAAACGACCAGCGATTGGCCGCGGCGCATATCACCGGCGGCAAAGACCTTGTCGATAGACGTCTTGTAGGCATTTTCGCCCTCAGTTGCGGCATTGACGTTGCCGCGTCCGTCATATTCGATGCCGAAATGATCCAGCATGCCTTCGTGCACCGGGTTAACAAACCCCATGGCGAGCAGCACCAGATCGGCCTTCATGTCGAATTCGGTTCCCTCGACGGGCTTCGGGCCGCCTTCGGTCCAGTCGACCTGGTGACCCTTCAGCGTGGTCAGTTGACCGTCCTTTCCTTCGAAGCATTCGGTGCCGATGCTCCACTGACGTTTGCAGCCTTCATCGTGGGATGTGGATGAACGCAGCTTGTTCGGCCAGTTAGGCCAGGTCTGGGACTTGTCTTCCATTTCCGGCGGCTTCGGCATGATTTCCATCTGCGTGATCGACGCCGCACCCTGACGTGCCGAGGTGCCGACGCAGTCCGATCCGGTGTCGCCGCCACCGATGACAATGACATGCTTGTCCTTGGCGGTCAGTTCCTTCGCATCATCGATGGGCTCGAAGCCATTGCGACGGTTTTGCTGGGTCAGGAAGTCCATGGCGAAGTGGACGCCGTTCAGCTCACGCCCGGGGACCGGAAGGTCGCGCGGGGCCTCCGAACCACCGGTCAGCACCACGGCATCGAATTTGATCAACAGGCGTTCGGGCAGCACGTTGTGCCCGACATGGCTGTTGGGGCGAAACTCGACACCTTCGGCCTGCATTTGCGACATGCGACGGTCGATGATCTTCTTGTCCAGCTTGAAGTCGGGGATGCCATAGCGCAGCAGGCCGCCGATCTTGGCGTTCTTTTCGAAGACGACGACGGAATGTCCGGCGCGCGCCATTTGTTGGGCAGCGGCCATACCCGAGGGGCCGGAACCAACGACGGCAACCCGCTTGCCGGTCAGGCGCTTCGGCACTTGCGGTTCGATCCGGCCATCGGACCAGGCACGGTCAATGATCGCACATTCGATGCTCTTGATGGTCACCGGCTCGTCGGTCAGGTTCAACGTGCACGCCGCTTCGCACGGTGCAGGGCATATGCGACCGGTAAATTCCGGGAAGTTGTTGGTCGAATGCAGAACGTCCAGCGCTTCTTCCCAGTTGTGGTGATAAACCAGATCGTTCCAGTCGGGGATGATGTTGTTGACCGGGCAGCCGTTGTGACAGAACGGGATGCCGCAATCCATGCAGCGCGCGCTCTGTTCGTTCATCACGTCGTCGTCCAGCGGCACCAGCATTTCGTCGTATCGAACAATGCGGTGCTCGACCGAGACATAGCCACGGTCCTGACGGTCGAATTCCTTGAATCCTGTTGGCTTCCCCATTATTCGGCCCCCACGGCAATCGGCTCTTCGCTTTCGCGGGCCTTTTTATCTTCCAGGGCGCGGCGATAATCGATGGGCATGACCTTAACGAACTTACCCAAGGCTTCGGACCAGTTATCCAGAATTTCTTTGGCGCGACCGCTGCCGGTGTATTGAAGATGCGCTTCGATCAGGCCACGCAAGCGCTGGGCATCGTGGGTGGTCATGTCGGCAAGTTCGTCTTCGGATGCGACCGTTTCGGTGTCTTTGATGCGTTCCAGTTCGACTTGCGCCATGTTGCAACGCTTCAGGAATTGTCCGTCTTCGTCGAAGACATAGGAAATGCCGCCCGACATTCCGGCGGCGAAGTTGCGCCCGGTCGATCCCAGAACGACGACGCAGCCGCCGGTCATGTATTCACAACCATGATCGCCGACGCCTTCAACGACGGCGGTAGCCCCTGAATTGCGGACGGCGAAGCGTTCGCCGCCAACGCCACGGAAGAAGCATTCGCCGGTAATCGCGCCGTAAAGCACGGTGTTGCCGACGATGATGTTGTCTTCCGGCGTAATCGGGCTGTCTTCGTTGGGATAGATGATGATGCGCGCACCGGACAGTCCCTTGCCGACATAGTCGTTGGCATCGCCGTTCAGTTCCAGCGTCAGGCCGCGCGCCCCCCATGCACCAAGGCTTTGCCCGGCATTGCCGGTCAGCTTGATGTGGATGGTGTCGTCAGGCAGGCCCTTGTGGCCATGTTTTTCGGCAATCCGACCCGACAGCATGGTGCCGACGGTGCGGTTGACGTTAACGACATCGCTTTCGATGGTCACCGGGGTGCCGTCGTCGATGGCGGACTGGGCTTGCTCAATCAGGGTGTTGTCCAGCGCCTTGTCCAGACCGTGATCTTGGTCTTCGCACTGGGAAACGGCAACGTCATCACCGGCATCGGGCTTGGTCAGAATGCGCGAGAAGTCGAGGCCTTCGGATTTCCAATGACCGATGGCGTCGTTCATGTCGAGCATGTCGGAACGACCGATCATTTCCCCGATGCTCCTGAAACCCAGTTCGGCCATGATCTCGCGCACTTCCTCGGCGATGAAGGTGAACAGATTGACGACGTCTTCCGGCTTTCCGGTAAAGCGCTTGCGCAGTTCCGGGTCCTGTGTGGCGACACCTGCCGGGCAGGTGTTCAGATGACACTTGCGCATCATGATGCAGCCTTCGGCGATCAGCGCGCCGGTGGCGAAGCCGAATTCATCGGCACCCAGCAAGGCACCAACCACAACGTCGCGACCGGTGCGCAGGCCACCGTCCACCTGCACCGCTATGCGGCCACGAAGACGGTTCATGACCAGCGTCTGATGGGTTTCGGCAAGGCCGATTTCCCACGGCGATCCGGCATTCATGATCGATGTGATCGGGCTGGCACCAGTGCCGCCATCGGCACCCGATATGGTGACGTGATCGGCGTGCGCTTTCGATACACCGGCAGCGACCGTGCCGACGCCGACTTCCGACACCAGCTTGACCGATATGCGGGCCTTTGGATTTACGTTCTTCAGGTCGTGGATCAGCTGTGCCAGATCCTCGATGGAATAAATATCGTGATGCGGCGGTGGCGAAATCAGGCCGACACCCGGCGTCGAATGGCGAACCCGGCCGATCCATTCATCGACCTTGCCGCCGGGCAACTGACCGCCTTCGCCAGGCTTGGCGCCCTGCGCCATCTTGATCTGGATGTCGTCGGCATTGACCAGATATTCGGTGGTCACGCCGAAACGTCCCGATGCCACCTGCTTGATTGCCGAACGCATGCTGTCGCCGTTGTCCATGGGCGTGAAGCGGCTGACTTCCTCGCCGCCTTCGCCGGTATTGGACTTGGCCCCCAGACGGTTCATGGCAATCGCCAGATTGGTGTGGGCTTCCCACGAGATAGAACCGAACGACATGGCACCGGTGGCGAATCGCTTGACGATATCTGCTACCGATTCGACCTCGTCTATGGGGACGGGCTTGACGTTTTTGAACTTGAACAGGCCGCGCAGGTTTTTCAGCTTGGTGTCCTGATCGTTGACGATGGCAGAGAATTCCTTGAAGCCCTCGTAATCACCGGCGCGAACCGCGTGCTGCAACTTGCCGATGGTATCGGGTGTCCAGATGTGTTCTTCGCCGCGCACCCGATAGGCCAGATCGCCGCCAACTTCCAGTGCGTTCCGTAATACCGGGGCGTTGCCATAGGCGTCTGAATGACGGTTCAGCGTTTCCACGGCGACCTCGTTCAGGCCGATGCCTTCAACGGTCGTCGCGGTGCCGGTGAAATACGCATCGATAAACGGCGTCGCCAGGCCGACGGCATCGAAAATCTGCGCCCCGCAATAAGATTGATACGTCGAAATGCCCATCTTCGACATGACCTTCAAAATGCCCTTGGACACAGACTTGACGTAGTTGTTGTGGGCTTGGCGTTCGGACATCTCGCCGGGCAGGTTGTGGTGCAACTGCGACAGGGTCTCGAATGCCAGATAGGGGCTGATGGCTTCAGCCCCGTAACCGGCAAGCAGGCAGAAATCATGAACCTGACGGGCCTCTCCGGTCTCGACAACCAGCCCGACCTCGGTGCGCAAACCTTCCCGGATCAGGTGGTGATGAACGGCGGCCGTTGCCAGCAGGGCCGGAATGGCGACGCGGTCGGCATTAACGCCACGGTCAGACAGAATAAGAATATTGTGGCCTTCGGTGACGACCAGTTGTGCCTTTTCACACAGCGCATCAAGCGCGCCCTTCATGCCGTCGGGGCCATCGGTGGCCCCATAACAGATATCCAGGGTATAGGTCTGAAACGCGTGGCCGACCTTGTTTTCGATGCGCCTGATCTTTTCCAGGTCGACGTTCGACAGAATAGGCTGGCTGACTTCGAGCCGCTTGTGGGTGCCGCCTGTGTTTAGGTCCAGCAGGTTCGGTCTGGGCCCGATCAGCGACACCAGCGACATCACCGATTCTTCGCGAATCGGGTCGATCGGCGGATTGGTGACCTGGGCGAAGTTCTGTTTGAAATAGCCGTACAGGTTCTTCGGTCGATCCGACAAAACCGTCGGCGGAATGTCTGATCCCATGGAACCCAGCGGGTCGATGCCATGGATGGCCATCGGCTCAAGGTAGAACTTGATGTCTTCTTGCGTATAACCAAAGGCCTGTTGGCGATCAAGAATGGTCTTCTTGTCCGGTGTCATCGCCGAAACTTCCATCGGCAGTTCTTCCAGCTTGATCTGGGTTTCATCAAGCCACTTCTGATAGGGCTTGGTGGTTGCCAGCGTCGCCTTCAGTTCTTCGTCGTCGACGATGCGGCCTTCTTCCAGATCGATCAGCAACATCTTACCCGGTTGCAGACGCCACTTTTTGACGATCTTGCTTTCCGGAATCGGCAGCACGCCGACTTCGGACCCCAGGATCACCTTGTCGTCGTCGGTAACGATATAGCGCGACGGGCGCAGTCCGTTACGGTCCAGGGTCGCGCCGATCTGGCGGCCATCGGTAAAGGCCATGGATGCCGGGCCGTCCCACGGTTCCATCAGGGCGGCGTGATATTCGTAAAAGGCGCGCCGGTCGTCATCCATCAGCGGGTTGCCTGACCAGGCTTCCGGAATCATCATCATCATCGCGTGGGCCAGCGAATAGCCACCGGCGACCAGCAATTCCAGCGCATTGTCGAAGGTCGCGGAATCCGACGAGCCGTCGCCGATCAACGGCCACAGTTTTTCCAGATCGTCGCCCAGAATATCGGACTTCATATTATGACGTCGCGCCGCCATCCAGTTGATGTTGCCGCGCACGGTATTGATTTCGCCGTTATGACACAGATAACGGAACGGCTGGGCCAACGGCCACGACGGGAAGGTATTGGTGGAAAAACGCTGATGCACAAGCGCCAGCGCCGATTCCGTCCGCTCGTCGCGCAAGTCGAGAAAATAATTATCGACGTTGGGGGCCAGCATCATCCCCTTATAGGTGATGGTGCGTGTCGACAGCGACGTGATGTAGAATTGCTTCTTGTCCTCAATGTCGTGGTCCCACAGCTCGTGGTGGACGCGCTTGCGAATGACGAACAACTTGCGCTCAAAGGCGTCGGTGTCTTCGAAGCCTTTTCCCTTGGCGATGAAGATTTGGCGGATCACCGGTTCGATCGGCTTGACGCTCTCGCCCAGATAGGAATTGTCGACCGGCACGTCGCGCCAGCCAATAATGCTCTGGCCTTCTTCGGGCACGACCTTATCGAAAGCCACGATACACTTGTCTAGAGTCTTTTTATTGGTCGGCAGGAACACCATGCCGACGGCGTAATCACCTGCCGGGGGCAGATCAAAGCCCAGCTTCGGGCATTCTTCTTGGAATAGCCTGTCGGGAACCTGCAACAAGATACCGGCGCCGTCACCGGCCAGCGGATCGGCGCCAATGGCACCGCGATGGTCAAGGTTGATCAGAATCTGCAAGCCATCGCGAACGATATCGTGACTTTTGCGATTCTTGATATCGGCGATGAAGCCGAGACCGCAGTTGTCTCGCTCGTTGGCGGGATCATACAGGCCTTGCTTTTGGGGCAGACCGGGGGCTGAGGGCCAATCTTGTTGGCTCATGAATTTCGTTACCTTTAATTTAGCGGAGGGCGTAGGGCCCAAATTAACTCAGTTTATGGCTTTCGCGGGAGCCATTTTTTTGCTGGACTAGGCGCGAAAGACGCTGTGATGCCGTCATCACAAGTTCTTTTGCAACGACATCCGTCGAAAAAAGAGCCCCGTCCCGAAGGGATTTGGCAGAAATGCCGCGAGTTGTCGTCATTATGCCCTCGAATATGTCTACATGTCCTTCGGTCAAATTCCTAACCTCGCGACATTTTTGCTCAAACCAAAGCTCACAAATTGAGTGAATTTGGACCCTCAATACCAAGCCTGACGGGGTGTTGCCAATCAGAAAATGCACACCGCGTCCCACAATATGGGAACGTTATTCCGAAAGCCAGTGGCGTTGACAGATTCCGGGTTGGGGCCGAACGTCTCGAATGCTATAAGTTCTCTACATCTTGGGAGAATATACTTGCCCGTTCTACATATTGTGGTTCTCGCCATTGTGCAGGGAATCACCGAATTTCTGCCGATTAGTTCGTCTGGCCATCTTGTCTTGATCCCGGTTTTTGCCGATTGGCCCGACCAGGGGCTGATCATCGATGTTGCCGTGCATGTTGGAACGCTGGGCGCGGTTTGCCTGTATTTCTGGCGCGACATGCTGGGAATGACGGCGGGGCTGCTGGCGGTGACGCGCGGCAGGCGTGATCCGTATGCCCGTCTATTCGGGCTGCTGGTGCTGGCGACGTTGCCTGTGATCGCGGCTGGCTACCTGATGGAACGCTACGGCATGATGGACGGTCTGCGCTCTATCGAAATCATCGCCTGGACGACCTTCGGGTTTGGCATCGTTCTCTATATTACCGATCAGGTCGGCATGACGGTGCGGCGGGTCGAACATATCGGCATTGTCGACGCCATAATTATTGGCCTGTCTCAGGTGCTGGCACTGGTGCCGGGCACCAGCCGGTCGGGCATAACCATGTCGGCGGCGCGCATGCTCGGCATGGAGAGGTCCGAAGCAGCGCGTTTTTCCATGCTGCTGTCGATCCCGACGATCATCGGGGCCGGAACCCTGAAGGGATTGCAGCTGTATCACAGCGGCGATGCGCAGCTGACGGCGGATGCCATCCTGGCTGCCGGTCTGGCCTTTGGCACGGCGCTTGTCGCCATATTCATCATGATGGCGTGGCTGCGTCGCGCAACTTTCACGCCATTCGTGCTCTATCGCATTGCGTTGGGCGGCGGCTTGCTGGCCTTGTCTTACGGATTTATCTCTTAGTTGTCCCTCAGTCGCGGGCTTCTGAAGGACAACTGACTTGGGGTCATTTGTCCTTTCGGGATCAGTATCCCGCGTCCAGGCTGACCTGATCGGTGGGCTCTTCACCCTTTCGAATGCGTCGGATGTTGGCTGCGATTTCCCGCGCCGCTGACCCGGGCGACGACAGACTGGCGATGTGCGGGGTGACCAGAACCTTCGGGTGATCCCAAATGGGCGAAGATGCGGGTAACGGTTCTTCGTTGAAGACATCCAGTGCCGCGCCAGCCAGATGTCCGCTATCCAGCGCCGCCAGCAAGTCCGCCTCGACCTGATGGCCACCGCGCGCCGCGTTGATCACGTACGCGCCTTCGGGCAATTGTGACAGGGTATCGGCATTCAATATGCCGCGGGTGGCTTCGGTTAGCGGCAACAGGCAGACCAGAATGTCGGTGCGCCCAAGAAATGGTGTGAAGGCATCTTCGCCAAAAAATGATTGAACGCCGTCGATGGTCTTTTCACGGCGGCTCCACCCGGCAACATCAAAGCCGATGCTTGCCAGCACCCGTGCCGCATCACTGCCCAGTTCGCCCAGGCCCAATATCCCGACGCGCTTGGTCAGCGTGTCTTCCTGGCGCATTTCCTTCCAGTCGTGGTTCCGCTGGAAGCTGTCATAGACATGAAACTTGCGATGAAACGTCAGCACCCGCTGGATGACGAATTCGGTCATGTGCCGGGTCAGGGCAGGGTCGATCATGCGGACCAGCGGCACATGCCGGGGATAGGTCTCGTCGTTCAGGATGCTATCGACCCCGGCCCCCAGATTGATGACGCAGGCAAGGCCGGGAAATTCGCTCAGGGCATTTTCTGGCGGACGCCAGACCAGCGCGATATCGATATCGCCGGGATCAGTGGGGCGGTCTGGCCAGACATAAAAGTCCGTATCAAAATCAATCTCGGGCAATTCCGCCGCCAACACGTCGCGCCAGACGTCGGCGTCAATTTCCCCGGCGATGAAGATAATGCCCATCAGATTCCGACCACGCCCGTATCGTCGGCCTTCATTTCCAGGGCGGCCGCCATCAGGGCGCGGGTATAGGCCTGTTGGGGCCGGGCGAAGACGTCGGCCGCCGGGCCTTGTTCGACGATCTTGCCATCGCGCATGACGACAATGTCGTGGGCGACGGCGCGCACCACCTTCAAATCATGGCTGATGAACAGATACGTCAGGCCGTGGCGTTCCTGCAGGTCGCGCAACAATTCGACGATCTGCGCCTGCACCGACATATCGAGCGCGCTTGTCGGCTCGTCCATGATGATGAAGTCCGGTTTCAGCACCAGCGCGCGGGCAATGGATATCCGCTGGCGCTGGCCGCCGGAAAACTCGTGCGGATAACGGTCCATCATCTCGGGCTCAAGTCCGACCTCTTTTAATGTGTCGGCGATTAACGTCCGGCGTTCTTCCTCAGACCCGCCGATGCCATGGACGACCAGCCCTTCGCCGACGATTTGCCCGACCGACTGGCGCGGGCTAAGGCTTCCGAACGGATCTTGAAAAACGATTTGCATGCGCTTGCGCAAGGGGCGCAGTTCGCTCGCGTCCCGGCCCTGTAACTGGCTGTCTTCCAGTTTGATCGAGCCGTCTGATTTTTCCAGCCGCAGCAGGGCCCGGGCCAGGGTGCTTTTGCCGGAACCGGATTCACCAACGACGCCCAGCGTATGGCCGCGCTTCACCGTCAGCGACACTCCGTCGACCGCTTTAACATGATCAACGGTGCGCCCGATGATGCCACGCTTGATCGGGAACCATACCTTTATGTCCTCACCGCTTATCAGGTCCGGGGCGCTGGCATCAGCAGGCATCGGTGCGCCCTTCGGCTCGGCCGCCAGCAGGGTCTTTGTATAGGTGTCTTGGGGACGCTCGAAAATATCGGCAGCAGCGCCTTGTTCAACAATGCGCCCGGCGTTCATCACCGATACCGTGTCGGCCATGTGGCGAACAACGCTCAGATCGTGGGTAATCAGCAGCAGCGCCATGTCGAGTTTTTCCTGCAAGTCCTTCAACAGGTCGAGCAGCTGCGCCTGAATGGTAACGTCGACGGCGGTCGTCGGTTCGTCGGCGATCAGCAGGTCCGGCTCGTTGGCCAGCGCCATCGCGATCATTACGCGTTGCTGCTGGCCGCCGGAAAATTCATGCGGCAGATTGCCCAGCCGTGAAATCTGGTCTTGCAATCCGACCAGCGTCATCAATTCCTCGACTCGGTCCCGCGCCATCGCCGATGTCATCGCCTTGTGCACCAGCAGCACTTCGCTGATTTGTTTTTCTATGCAATGCAGCGGGTTCAGGCTGTTCAGGGGTTCCTGAAAAATCATCGCCATGCGATCACCGCGCAGCTGGCGCATGTGGCTTTCCGGCGCGTCCATAATCTCTTCGCCGGCGAACTTGATTGACCCGGACGGATGATGGGCCAGCGGATAAGGCAACAAGCGCATGACCGACAGCGCCGTTACCGATTTTCCGGAACCGGACTCACCGACCAGCGCCGCCGTCTCGCCCTTGTCCAGCGACAGCGACACGCCGCGAACGGCCTCGACCTCTCGGTTTCCTTCGCCGAACGACACACTCAGGTTTTCAATTTCAAGCAGGCTCATCTGAATGTCTTTCTGGGATCAAACGCGTCGCGCACCGCCTCGCCGATAAAGATCAGCAGGCTGAGCATAATCGCCAACACGGAAAATGCGGTCAGGCCCAGCCACGGGGCCTGCATGTTGGCCTTGCCCTGATTGAGCAACTCGCCAAGGCTGGCCGATCCCGGCGGCAGCCCAAAGCCGATGAAATCCAAGGCCGTCAGTGTCGTGATCGACCCGTTTAAAATGAACGGCAGGAACGTCACCGTCGCGACCATGGCATTGGGCAGGATATGGCGATACATGATGGTGATATCGCTGACGCCCAGCGCGCGTGCGGCGCGCACATAATCGAAATTACGCGCTCTCAGGAATTCGGCCCGGACCACGCCGACCAGCGCCATCCACGAAAACAGCAGCATGATGCCCAGCAGCCACCAGAAATTGGGCTCGACGATGCTGGCCAGAATGATCAATAAAAACAGCACCGGCAGGCCCGACCAGATTTCAATGAAACGCTGGAATAACAAATCCGTGGTGCCGCCGAAGTATCCCTGCACGGCCCCCGCTGCAACGCCGACGATGGATGAAAACAGGGTCAGCACGAGGCCGAACAGCACTGATATGCGAAAGCCGTAAATGGCTCTGGCCAGCACGTCGCGGCCCTGATCGTCGGTGCCCAGCCAGTTGTCAGTCGTCGGCGGGCTTGGGGCGGGAACGTTCAGGTTGAAATTGATGGTGTCGTGGGCATAGGGGATCAGTGGCCATAAAATCCAGCCGCCGGTCGCCTCAATCTGTTCGATGATAAAGGGGTCGCGGTAATCGGCCTCGGTCGGGAAATCGCCGCCAAAGGTGGTTTCCGGATAGGTCATGAAGACCGGCGAATAAAATTCCCCATCGTGCTGAATGACCAACGGTTTGTCGTTGGCGATGACCTCGGCGAACAGGGTGACAAGGAAAATGCAGAGAAAAATCCACAACGAGAAATAGCCGCGTCGGTTGGCGCGGAAATTTTCCAGTCGGCGGGCGTTCATGGGCTTTAGGGGTTTCATCGCGCTACGCCCCACGGGCTTCGAAATCGATGCGCGGATCGATGATGTGATACATGACATCGCTGATGATGTTCATGATCAGGCCCAACAGAGTGAACGCGAACAGGGTCCCGAACATTACCGGATAGTCGCGATTGACGACGGCCTCGAACCCCAACAGGCCCAGGCCGTCCAGCGAGAAAATCATTTCCATCAGCAATGATCCTGTGAACAAAATGCTGATGAAGGCGCTGGGGAATCCGGCGATGATCAGCAGCATGGCGTTGCGGAAGACATGGCCATACAGCACGCGCTTTTCGCTCAAACCCTTGGACCGTGCGGTGATCACATATTGTTTGTTGATCTCGTCCAGAAACGAATTCTTGGTCAGCATCGTCATCCCGGCGAAACCGCCGATGACCATGGACAACACGGGCAGGGCGATGTGCCAGAAATAATCGCCAATGCGCTGCGCCCAGCCCATGGTGTCCCAATCGGCAGACGTCAGGCCACGCAACGGGAACCAATCCAGAAAACTGCCGCCGGCGAACAGCACGATAAGCAAAATGGCGAACAGGAATCCGGGTATGGCGTTGCCCAGCACAATCACGCCCGATGTCCAGATGTCGAAGTGCGACCCGTCGCGCACCGCCTTCATCACGCCCAGCGGGATCGATATCAGATAGACGATCAATGTCGTCCACAGCCCCAGCGAGATCGATACCGGCATCTTGTCGATGACCAGATCAATGACCTTTCGATCGCGAAAGAAACTGTCGCCGAAATCGAACACCGCATAGCTTTTCATCATCATCCAGAAACGCTCACCGGCCGGTTTGTCGAACCCGTACAGCTTTTCGATTTCCTTGATCAGGTCCGGGTCCAGTCCCTTGGCGCCCCGGTACTTGGCGACATCGCCACCGCCGCCCGATATGGTTGCCGACTTTCCACCACCACCGCTGGTTTCACCGCCACTGCCGCCGCCAAAACGCGCCGTCGCCGATGTGGCGGTGCCCTTGATCTGGGCGATCATCTGTTCGACCGGCCCGCCGGGCGCGACCTGAACAACGGCAAAATTAATGACCATGATCCCGAACAAGGTCGGGATGATCAGCAACAGGCGGCGGATGATGTATGCGGACATCGCGTCTGGTTTCCTAGCTGTCGCCCTGATGGGCTTTCAGCGCCGCGTCCAGCTTGTCGTCGACCCACCAGCAGTTAAAGCACAGCCCATACTTCGGCGTCGTTGCCGGGCGACCGAACTTGTTCCAGTAGGCAACGCGGAAGCTTTGAATATGCCAGTGGGGAACGACGTAATGCCCCCACAGCAACACCCGGTCCAAAGCGCGGGCCCTGACAATCAGGCTTTCGCGGTCCGGTGCGGAAATGACCATGTCGACCAGTTCATCGACGACCGTATCTTTAACGCCGATGGTGTTGCGGCTGCCGGTGGTGTCGGCGACTTCTGAGGTCCACATGTCGCGCTGCTCATTGCCCGGCGACAAGGATTGCCCGAACACATCGACGACCATGTCAAATTCAAAGGCCTCGATGCGTTTCTGATACTGGGCCGCATCGACGGTGCGGACTTTTGCTGTGATGCCCAGTTTTTTCAGGTTCTTGGCGAACGGCAGGGAAATGCGTTCCCACGTCGGCTGGCTCAGCAGAATTTCGAACGTCAGCGGCTTGCCGTCAGGGGCGACCATGACCGCATCCTTGAACGTGTACCCGGCCTGTTTCAACAGCCGAAAGGCGGCGCGCTGGTTGTTGCGGATGTTGCTGCCCGACCCGTCGGTCGCCGGTGCGATGTATTCCTTGGTAAAGACTTCGTCGGGAATCTTTCCGCGAAACGGTTCCAGAATTTCCAGTTCCGCCTTGCCGGGCAGTCCGCTGGATGCCAGCTCGGAATTGGAAAAGTAACTGTTGGTCCGCGTGTACTGCCCGTAAAACAGGGTCTTGTTGGTCCATTCGAAATCAAACAGATAGCCGATGGCCTGTCGCA
>Ga0233428_1002838_pt1 | contig 15626 bp, 13 predicted proteins | sample SI_118_April2016_4_FD_179890 | JGI IMG/M metagenome (GOLD analysis project Ga0233428, IMG submission 179890) | Seawater microbial communities from Saanich Inlet, British Columbia, Canada - SI_118_April2016_120_MG | ecosystem: Environmental > Aquatic > Marine > Inlet | place: Canada: British... | reverse complement strand
AGTTTATGGGCGACTGAGAACAGTATAAGCAAGAGGTGCGGGAGTAGGGTGAAAATCACGTTTTTACTGAAAAACCCTGTCAAGGGTTATTTTCCGTTAACACCTCTGAATAGTTACGAATAGGTTATAATTGTACGGATCTCAGTTATGGATTGTTGCTTCTTGCCTAGAAAATAATGAGATGGTTAATACATCTATGGACACCTCTAAAAATAGATATTTGTCAGTGAGTACAAGAGAGCAACGCATGGAGACCCGCAGTGTAGATGCGAGCAGATGTGGATACGACTGCAGAGATGATGCAGAAACCACTGAAAGAGTCTGTTTTTAGAGATGCCCTGAAGAGAAATATATTACTAAGAGTCTGGGAAAAGGAATGAGTGAAGAAAACCAATATGACGCCTCGAATATCCGTGTATTAAAGGGGCTGGATGCTGTTAGAAAAAGACCTGGAATGTATATCGGTGATACCGATGATGGGACGGGGCTTCATCACATGGTTTTTGAGGTGACTGATAATGCAATTGATGAGGCATTAGCGGGCCACTGTAGTCAAATCAAAGTCACCATTCATACCGATAAATCCATCTCTGTGCGGGATGATGGGCGTGGTATTCCGGTAGATCACCACTCGGAAGAGAACCGCTCCGCAGCTGAGGTGATCATGACCGTTCTCCATGCGGGCGGAAAATTTGATGATAATTCCTATAAGGTTTCAGGTGGACTACATGGTGTTGGGGTATCTGTTGTTAATGCGCTCTCCTCAGATCTCTTCCTGACAATCTATCGCAATGGAAAGGTCTATAAGCAGAGATATCAACTCGGCGATCCGATCGCTCCACTGGAGGAGGTGGGAGAATCTGATCAGACCGGCACAGAGATACGGTTCAAGCCTAGTAGTGAGATCTTTGCTGATACAGAATTTCATTATGACATTCTCGCGAAACGGCTTAGAGAACTCTCCTTTCTCAATTCTGGGGTTCACATTGCACTACATGATGAGCGTGAGAATGACCGACATGATGACTTCCGGTACGAGGGGGGGATTAGTGCTTTTGTTGAACATCTGAACAGAAAAAAGACGCAAATACATGAAAAGGTAATCTATTTTGAGATAGAGAAAGATGATGTTGTGGTAGAAGCTGCGATGCAGTGGAATGACTCTTACCAAGAAAATATCTTCTGCTTTACCAATAATATTCCACAGAAAGATGGTGGTACTCACTTGGCTGGATTTCGTGGAGCATTGACACGCTCCATTAATCGCTATGTTGAACAGGCGGGAATATCAAAGAAATCAAAGGTTTCACTAACAGGAGACGATAGTCGGGAGGGGCTCACTGCGGTCGTCTCAGTGAAGGTTCCTGACCCTAAATTCTCATCTCAAACGAAGGACAAACTTGTCTCATCTGAAGTTCAAAATATTGTTGAATCAATAAGCTATGAAGTAATTTCTGATTTTCTCATTGAGAATCCAGGAGAAGCTAAGACAATTACTGGGAAAATTGTGGATGCTGCACGAGCGCGTGAGGCAGCCAGAAAAGCGAGAGAGCTGACCCGCCGGAAAGGGGTACTGGATATTGCAGGACTGCCCGGGAAGTTGGCAGATTGTCAGGAGCGCGATCCGGCAAAATCTGAAATTTACCTAGTGGAGGGTGATTCGGCGGGGGGGTCAGCGAAACAGGGACGAGACAGAAAGAGTCAGGCGATTCTGCCGTTGAAGGGGAAAATCCTTAATGTGGAGAAGGCACGTTTTGACAAAATGATCTCCTCAGCAGAGGTGGGCACGCTGATTACAGCGTTGGGTTGTGGGATTGGAAAAGAGGATTACAATCCAGATAAGCTTCGATACCACCGGGTTATTATTATGACCGATGCCGATGTGGACGGTGCTCATATCCGCACACTACTGCTTACCTTCTTCTACCGTCAGATGCGTGAGCTGGTAGATAGAGGACATATCTATATTGCACAGCCCCCCCTCTACAAGGTGAAGAAAGGGAAGCAGGAGCGCTATGTGAAAGATGATGCCGCGCTGGAGGATTATCTGTTACAGAGCGCCATTCATGATGCTCAACTCTATCTCTCAGATGCGCTGCCACCCATTTCGGGTGGTGCACTAGAGAGTCTAGCAAAACAGTATCTTCAGGTTGATAGCACGGTTACTCGCCTTACCAAGCGCTATGAGAGAGTGCTACTGGAGGCACTGCTTACAATGCCGACCATGAGACTGGATGAGATTGCTGAGAGTGAAGCGATGGAGTGGGTAGAGACAATGCTCTCAGTGATCAATAGTGGGCGCAAAGCTGAGGAGAAGATTACGGGTACGGTTGGGAGTGAGGCCGGTTATGGGCGTGTAGTAACTTTCTATATTCGTACACATGGGATGGTTGAGCCTAACCATTTTACAGAGGATTTCTTTCGGTCCGCAGAGTACGCAGCGATGATGAGACTGCGTGATAGTCTGGATGGGTTGATTGAACCGGGTGCTGAGATACGACGGGGAGAAAAGCATCAACCGGTTAAACAGTTTGCAGATGTGGTCGACTGGCTGATGAGAGAGGCGAAGCGTGGGCAACAGATCCAGCGTTATAAAGGGTTAGGTGAGATGAACCCAGAACAGCTCTGGGACACCACAATGAACCCAGAAACTCGGCGTATGTTGCAGGTTAATATTGAGGATGCAATTGCGGCTGACGAGATTTTTACCACCTTGATGGGGGAGTTGGTGGAGCCACGTCGCGAGTTTATTGAAGAGAATGCACTACTGGTCTCTAATCTGGACGTATAAATAATATTTATACGTCCCCTCCGGGCAGCTCAATCTCATCCATTTGACGGTTGATCCACTGCTCGGCTTGTTGATTGATTTCACTACTGGAGAGCGTGCTACTCTCTATTGGAGCACCGATTCGTACCTGGATGGTGCCTGCTTTTTTTAGCAGACCACGGCGAGCCCAATAGCTACCGGCATTATGGGCGACCGGGATCACAGGATAACCGGATTGACGGGCCAGAGCAGCTCCACCGGCGGCAAACTTCTTTCTTATTCCTGGGGCAAGACGGGTTCCCTCAGGAAAGATGACAACCCAGATACCGGCCTGCAGGCGATCCGTACCTTGTTGAATGACCTGCTGAAGCGCCTTGCGACCTGCACTACGATCAATTGCAACAGGAGTCAGCAGGGCCAAACCCCAGCCAAAGAATGGAATCCAGAGCAGGCTCCGTTTTAATACCCAGACCTGAGGAGGAAAAATCTTCTGGAAGGCGAGTGTCTCCCAGGCTGACTGGTGTTTAGAGAAGATAACGGCACTTTTTACCCCATGCAGGTGCTCCAGCCCACTCACCTTATAGTCAAGGTTACAGCTGATTTTGAGCCACCAGATTACAAACAGTGCCCACTGACTGATCACCTTATATCGAACGGAGAAAGAGAAAGGGAAAAAGAGCAGCCCCAATAGGGTGATTATCGGTGCGCTAACCACCATACCTGTAAAAAATAGGATGGATCGAAGATAGCTCATGAGGGCATCAAGTCACCCTTCAGCAAAGTATCCACAAAGGAGTAGAGGTCACTGAACTGGAGAACGTTATCTAGCCGCTCATCCCCTGTTGCCAAGGTACGCTCTCCCTTACCCGTTTTGACCAGAATGGGTGTGGCACCAGCAGCCTGGGCCGCCTCAATATCACGTAGAGAATCACCGACAGCATAGATCCCTACCAGAGATTTACTTAGCCGCTGCTCAATATCTAGAAAAAGACCCGGTTTTGGTTTCCTGCAGTCACACTCATCTTCCGGCGTGTGTGGGCAGTAGAAGATAGCCTCGACAGAGGCCCCGGCCTCCTGTAGCTGAAGACACATCTTTTCATGGATTTGACCGAGCATATCAATATCGAAGAGACCACGACCAACACCGGATTGGTTGGTAGCGATAACAACCCGATAGCCCGCATGGTTAAGGCGGGCAATTGCCTGAATACTTCCCGCTATCGGCTGCCACTCCTCCGCTGATTTGATGTACTCGTCGGAATCCTCGTTAATGACACCATCTCTGTCCAGTATGATAAAGCCCATTACTCTTCCCCCTCAACACCCCGAAATTCGGAAACACGAATCCGCCCATTAACCATTCTGGATTTACGCTGATCAAGCTTCTCCATCTTTTCCCAAAATGCCTGATTGAGATCAAAATTGGCGGCAATTCCGGTACCCATCAACAGGATCAATAGATCCGCACACTCCTCAGCCAACGCCTCTTTACTCTTTCCTTTGGTGACACAGGCAGAGATCTCACCCAGCTCCTCTGCCATGAGTGAGACACGATAAGTGAGCTCCTCACCACCATTTTTATTGAACTGGTGTTTGTCATGAAAGGACTGCACTGCAGCCAGCATCTTATGATAGGAGTCGCGATCCATAATTGTCTCGATTAGGTAGAAGATAGCAGAGAAATATCTGCAATTCTAAGGAACTGGTTGCGAAGCTGAGAGAGAAGAGCAAGCCGGTTTTGACGAATTTCATCCTCATCACTCATCACCATTACGGCATCAAAGAAGGTATCCACCGGTTCACGAAGCGCAGAGAGCAGTTGCAGAGCGGTACCATAATCATCACCCTCTAGCGCGGTATCGAGTTTGACACGTATCTGTTCCAGCTCAGCCGCCAGTGCTATCTCGGCTGTCTCTTTTAGTCGTGCAGAGTCCACCTGTTGTGGAACCGTTTCATCCGTCTTCTTTAGTAAATTATGGATACGTTTGTTGGCGGCACTCAAACTTACCGCCTCATCACGATCCACAAACAGTTTTACCGCAGCAATACGCTGATCAAAATCAAGTGGTTGATGAGGCTGACAGGAGAGCACGGAGTCAAATACGGCAGGGGGTACCTGCTGATCCTGATAGTAGGCACGGAGGCGCTCAAGAATAAAGGCAAAAACCTTCTGTCCCGTACCGGACACAAGTTGATCACCATAACCGGCTACCGCTGAGTTTATCAGATCCATCAAGTTGAGGGCACGCCGGTTTTCAATCATGATGCGGAGCAGACCTAGTGCAGCACGGCGCAGTGCAAACGGATCTTTATCACCGCTTGGAATCATCCCGATACCGAAAATACCGACCAGCGAATCAAGCCGCTCTGCCAACGCAACGGCCTCACCTGTGGGTGATGCCGGGAGTTGATCACCAGAGAAGCGAGGCATGTACTGCTCATCCAGTGCCACGGAGACCTCTGCGGGCTCACCATCATGTGCCGCATAGTAGCGTCCCATTACCCCCTGTAATTCCGGGAACTCCTTGACCATATTGGTCAGCAGATCACACTTCGACAGCATCGCCGCTCGTTCAGCCAAAGTAGCATCAGCGCCAAGTGCTGTAGCTATGGTGCCTGCCAGTTTCATAACCCGATTCGATTTGTCTAACAGTGACCCCAGCTTTTCCTGATAGACCACCCGTTTGAGCCCCTCTTGTTGAGCGGATAGGGGTTGGCTCAGATCCTGTTCCCAGAAGAAGGCAGCATCGGAGAGACGAGGGCGGATCACCCGTTCATTACCGCGCTGAACCATTGTGGGGTCGGTACTCTCTATATTACTTACGGTGATGAAGTGGGCCATCAGCTGCCCCTTACCATCCACTAGGGGAAAGAATTTCTGATGCCCCTGCATAGAGGCGATGAGTGCCTCTTGTGGCACCTTCAGAAAACGCGCCTCAAAGCTACCAAGGATGGCGACTGGCCACTCAACCAGCGCGGTCACCTCAGCCAGCAGCGTGGAATCAATCACGGCATTGCCACCAACCTCTTCAGCTAGAGCAGTGACCTGTTGACGGATCTTCTCCTTGCGGGCTGCTGCATCGGCCTGAACCATCCCCTCCTCCTCAAGCTGCTGCGCATAGTGGGCGGGAGCAGTGATGGTGATGGCCTCTGGATGGTGAAAACGGTGCCCTTGTGACTGATTACCAGCGCTGACATTATAGAGTTTGACGGGAACCAGTTGATCGCCAAGCAGAGCAACGATCCAATGCACGGGGCGTAAAAACTCGACCTCAAGATCCCCCCAGCGCATCCGTTTGGGAATGGGCAGGCGGTCTAGTGCGGTCTGCAGGAGGTCACCAAGCAGTTCTGCGCTGGGAGCCCCTTTGATATTCATGGTATAACCCATCCAGATGCCTTTGGGGGTATCGATTCGCTCCAGCTCATTGACCTCAACCTCACACGATTTGGCAAAGCCCTGCAGTGCCCTGGAGGGATTTCCCTCGGCATCAAAGGCGGCTTTTTCGGCAGGACCTTTTCTGACCTTCTTTTGATCAGCCTGTTGGGTCTGCAGATCTTTGATCCAGATCGCAAGGCGACGGGGGGCCGCATAGAGTGTGACAGCTCCATGCTCCAGTCCCGCTCTCTTTAACCCGGCCTCAACCTCACGACCGAGCGCATTACTCAACGTGAGTAGTGATTTTGGTGGCAGCTCTTCCGTACCCAGCTCAAAAAGAAAATCCTTTTTTTTATCGATATTTTTCATGAGCCAGCTCCCAGCAGCGGAAATCCCAATGTTTCCCGACGCTCATAATAGGCCTGTGCCACGGCGCGGGAGAGGGCACGAATACGGCCAATAAAGCGGGCACGCTCAGTGACCGAGATCGCATTACGGGCATCCAGCAGATTAAACAGATGAGAGGACTTTAGCATCATCTCATAGGCGGGCAGGGGTAGTCCGGCCTCAATCAACTTCTTGCTCTCCATTTCAGAGCTATCGAACTGCTGAAACAGGGCCTCCACATTGGCATGTTTAAAGTTATAGGCGGACATCTCCACCTCATTCTGGTGGAAGACATCTCCATAGGTCACCTTACCCAGCGCTCCATCCATCCAGACCAGATCAAAGACACTCTCCACCCCTTGCAGATACATTGCAATGCGCTCCAGACCATAGGTGATCTCACCGGTCACGGGGCGGCAGTCGAGCCCCCCCACCTGCTGGAAGTAGGTAAACTGAGTGACCTCCATCCCATTGAGCCAAACCTCCCAGCCGAGCCCCCAGGCTCCCAGGGTGGGAGACTCCCAGTTATCTTCCACAAAACGGATATCGTGGATCAGTGGATCAATCCCCAACATCTTCAGTGAGTCAAGATAGAGCTGCTGAATATTGAGTGGAGAGGGTTTGATCACCACCTGAAACTGGTAGTAGTGTTGCAGTCGATTAGGATTCTCTCCATAACGTCCATCGGTCGGACGGCGTGAAGGCTGTACATAGGCGGCACTCCAGGGCTCCGGCCCAATAGCACGGAGAAAAGTGGCGGGGTGGAAGGTGCCCGCTCCAACCTCCATATCATAGGGTTGATTGAGCAGGCAGCCCTGTTCAGCCCAGTAGTTCTGGAGCGCAAGAATCAGCCCCTGGAAGGTAGATGGATCGTTATTATTCATGGAAAACCTAAAGCCTGTCTGAGCCTCTGAAAAGAGGGAAAGTATAGCCTGAAAGAGAGGCTGGGAAAATCAAAACGACTTTGCCGAGTTTAGCAGCAGCTCCGCTACGTGTGGTTTGACAAATTTAGTATGCATAACGACCAAAAAAGATACTATAGGGCACCTCTAAAAATGCACTTTTTCAGTGATTGCTGCGTCAGCTCCGCAGTCGAATCCTCATCTGCTCGCATGTACACTGCGGGTCTCCGTGCGGTGCTTTCTTGCACTCACATAAAAATTACTATTTTTAGAGGTACCCTATACTCAACTGCTCTATCCTGAACTCAGCTCTTATCAAAATGGAGAAATGTCCAAGTTATGGAAAAAATAGTCTGGGATGATGCGCTCTATAGCGTAGGCCACAGCCATATGGATAGTCACCACAAGCATTTGATTGACCTTGTCAATTCGCTGGTTGAGCTCAATGATCAGATCGCACTGGCGGGTGCTCCCACGAGCCCCCATATCACGGAGTATCAGAAAATAGTGGTTGCCATCTCCAACTATATCAACCTCCACTTCAGTGTTGAAGAGGCCCTGCTGCAATCGGTTAATTATCCCTATCTTCACGAGCAGACTATGGCACATAGCCAATATGTTGATGCAGTGGCGGGGTTTTATGTTGAGTCAGATATTGCTCAACTGTCTGAGGTGGTGGCATATCTTGGAAGCTGGGTGATAAACCATATCCTGATTGAGGATATGAAATATAAGGATTTTGTCAGATGAAAAAAATAGTTTGGGATGATGCTATCCACAGTGTGGGTCATCGTCATATGGATACACACCATAAAAATTTGCTGAGAATTATCAATGCACTGGTAGATCTGCATGATGAGATTGAGTCGATAACCGACATCACTACCGCGCATAAAATGAAGTATCTGAAGAAGTTGGTAGCGATCTCCAACTATGTCAATCTGCACTTCAGTGTAGAGGAGTCTCTGCTGCAGTCCATTGACTATCCCGATATTGAGGATCAGGCCAGGGACCATATCCGCTATATGGACAGAATTGCAGATTTTGTGGTACGTCCAGATATTACCCAACTACCCGAGGTGACCGTATTTCTTGGAGAGTGGATCACGAACCATATTCTGATTGAGGATATGAAGTACAAGCCATTTGTTCAGTGAAAGGTAGACGATAGGGCCGCTCTCCGTGCGGTGCTTTCTTGCACTCAGGTAAAAATCACTATTTTTACAGCCACCCAATAGAATAAAAAGAGAAAAAACTCAATAAAAAGATGGTATTAAATATTGGGTTGCAGTACCTTCAGATCAGCCACTGTTTTTGGCTGAATGGATCAAACATTATTACTGGAGGGTTTCTATGTTTAAAAAATTAGCCATTATGGCACTCTGTCTCGCTTCTGCAGCCATCACCACCGTCTCTGCTGCAGATCCCATTGTGATCAAATTCTCACATGTGGTGGCCGAGAATACCCCGAAGGGGCAGATGGCCAACAAGTTTAAGGAGCTGGTGGAGGAGCGCTTGGGGGAGAAGGTCAGGGTTGAGGTCTACCCCAACTCACAACTGTTTGGGGATAACAAGGTACTGGAGGCGATGTTGTTGGGGGATGTACAGATGGCAGCCCCCTCCCTCTCCAAATTTAGCCGTTACACCAAAAAACTTGCACTCTATGATCTCCCTTTCCTGTTTCAGGATATGGAGGCGGTTGACCGTTTTCAGCAGAGTGCGGAGGGAAGGAAGCTACTGAAGTCTGTCGAGCGCAAGGGTTTGATGGGATTAGGCTATCTTCATAACGGGATGAAGCAGCTCTCGGCTAGCAATCGACTGCAGCGGCCAGAGGATGCGAGAGGGCAGAAGTTCCGTATTATGTCCTCGGATGTGCTGGAGGCACAGTTCATGGCGGTTGATGCGATGCCCCTGAAGAAGCCCTTCTCGGAGGTATTCACCTTGCTGCAGACCCGGGCGATTGATGGACAGGAGAATACCTGGTCGAATATCTATTCTAAAAAATTCTTTGAGGTACAGCCCTACATTACCGAATCCAACCATGGCGTACTCGACTATATGGTGGTCACCTCAAAAGAGTTCTGGAGTGAAATTCCAGATGAGCTGCGTGGAGAGTTGCAACAGGCACTGGATGAGGCGATTCTCCATGGCAACCAGGTTGCAGCAGAGAAATCAGTGGGCGATCGGGGAAAAATTTCCGGCACAGGGCGTTCAGCGATCATACAGTTGAGCCCCGAGGACCGAGCCCGTTGGGTTAAGGCGATGAAGCCGGTATGGAAGAAGTTTGAGAAGAAGATTGGCAAAGAGCTGATTGATGCAGCCTACGCCTCCAACCAGTAGCGAGGGAATCTCTGAGCTGGAGACAATTTATTGTTGATCAAGCGGATTAACAAAATTGAAGAGGGGATCATCTTATTGCTGCTGGTGTCGATGACACTGCTGGTCTTTCTTGAGGTGGTCCTCCGCTTTGGCTTCGGTACGGGATTTAGCTGGGGGCAAGAGCTGACGCTCCATCTCTCCGCCTGGTTTGTCCTCTTTGGTATCTCCTATGGCCTCAAGGTGGGGGCACATATCAGTGTAGATGCCTTTGTAAAGCTCTTCTCTCCTGGTGTGCAGCGGCTACTCTCTCTGCTGGCCATTCTATTGGCACTTCTCTACTCCTCCCTGTTTATCTACGGCTCCTGGGTCTATCTGGAGAAGATGTACACCATCGGGGTATCCATGGCCGATCTGGAATTTTCCCATTGGATGGTGAGTTGGATGTCAGAAGAGACTCAAGAGCTGTTGAAGATCTGGGTCGATGAACCACTGGTACCACTCTGGCTCGCCCATGGGGTGCTGTTGCTGGGGTTGACGCTCTTCTCGATTCGACTGCTAGAGCTGTTGTGGGCCGTTGCCACAGGCCGTGCCAACGGCTTCTGCCATACCAATGAGGCGGAAGAGAGTCTACACCTTGCCGATGAGATAAAGTGTGATGCTTTTGGTGAGGTGAAACCCTCCACTGAGGGTCACAAGTGACCACTGCAACCCTCTTCCTGCTGCTATTCGGTAGCCTGTTGTTGGGGATGCCGATCGCCATTGCTCTCGGCTTCTCTAGTATGGTCACCATCCTCTTCTTCTCCGGTGATTCAATGGCCTCGGTGGTACTGAAGCTGTTCGAGGCGTTGTCGGAACACTACACCCTGTTGGCAATCCCCTTTTTTATTCTCTCGTCGGCCTTTCTTACTACGGGTGGGGTAGCAAAGCGGCTGATCCAGTTTGCGATTGATCTGGTGGGCCATATTCGTGGTGGTATGGCGATGGCCTCGGTGATGGCCTGTATGTTGTTTGCGGCGGTCTCTGGCTCTTCACCGGCAACCGTAGCAGCGATTGGAACGATTGTTATTGCCGGGATGGTCAAGGCCGGTTATCCCAAGGCGTTTGCTGCCGGAGTGATCACGAATGCAGGTACTCTGGGTATCTTGATTCCCCCCTCCATTGTGATGCTGGTCTACGCAGCGGCGACGGAGGTCTCAGCTGCCAGAATGTTTATGGCCGGTTTTATTCCAGGCCTGATGATGGGGCTGCTGTTGATGGTTGCGATCTATATTGTGGCGCGGGTAAAGGGGCTGCCGTCACAACCCTGGCCTGGTCTACGCCAACTGCTGAGGAGTGGTATTGCAGCATCGGGGGGTATTATGTTGATTGTGGTGGTACTGGGCTCGATCTATGGCGGGATCGCCAGCCCCACGGAGGCGGCAGCGGTCTCTGCGGTCTATGCCTTTCTGGTCTCCGTTTTTATCTATCGCGATATGGGGCCGTTGAAAGAGCAGCCGTGGCGGCGTGAGGGGGAGTCAGTGCCTGTACTGTTGATCCGCAACAGCTGGCAGATGGTCTGGGCACTGCCCAAGGCAACCACCCACCCGGAGGTACGCAAGACGGTATTGGATGGAGCCAAGGTCAGTATTATGCTGCTCTTCATCATCGCCAATGCGATGCTGTTTGCCCATGTGCTGACTACCGAGCGTATTCCTCACCAGATTGCAGAGACGATCATCTCCTGGGGTCTGGAACCCTGGATGTTTCTGATTGTGGTGAATATTTTACTGCTTATTGCGGGTAACTTCATGGAACCTTCGGCGATCCTGCTGATTATGGCACCGATCCTCTTCCCCATTGCAATGAAGATGGGGATTGATCCGATCCATCTTGGGATCATCATGGTGGTCAATATGGAGATCGGTATGTTGACCCCGCCGGTGGGTCTGAACCTCTTTGTTACTGCCGGGATTACCGGCGAAAGTATGGGCTGGGTGATCCGCTCGGTGCTGCCCTGGATGTTACTACTACTCATGTTCCTGATGATGATCACCTATATTCCACAGATCTCACTCTTCCTGCCGGAGTATATTGATCAGCTACGGGGTTACTCGAAATAACCATTCATAACAGGAGGAGGTTGCGATGTCAGATGATCTAAAACCATGTGCGCTGGAGTACCATCGTTACCCAAAACCGGGCAAACTGGAGATCAAGGCGACCAAGCCGTTGGCCAACCAGCGAGACCTCTCACTGGCCTACTCTCCAGGGGTTGCCGCTGCTTGCGAAGAGATTGTTACTGATCCGCTGAATGCCGCCCTCTATACCAGCCGCTCTAATTTGGTCGGTGTGGTCAGTAATGGCACCGCAGTATTGGGGCTGGGTTCGATTGGAAGCCTCGCCTCCAAGCCGGTGATGGAGGGGAAAGCGGTACTGTTCAAACAGTTTGCAGATATTGATGTTTTTGATATTGAGATCGAGGAGCGAGACCCTTACCAGTTGATCGAAACCATTGTCCGGCTTGAGCCCACCTTTGGGGGGATCAACCTGGAGGACATCAAGGCACCCGACTGTTTCATCGTGGAGGAGGCGCTCAAAGAGCGGATGAATATCCCCGTTTTTCATGATGATCAGCACGGTACTGCCATTGTGGTCAGTGCCGGGGTTCTGAATGGTCTGCAGGTGGTCGATAAAGCACTCAGTGAGATAAAGGTGGTTGCCTCCGGTGCTGGTGCGGCCTCACTCGCCTGTCTTGATCTATTGATTGAGCTCGGTTTACGACGGGAGCATATCCTCGTGGTGGATCGTGCAGGGGTGATTTATAACGGGCGCAACGAGGGTATGGATCGTTACAAGTCCCGTTTTGCAGCCGATACAGAGTCCCGTACCCTGCAACAGGCACTGGTTGGAGCGGATCTTTTTCTAGGGCTCTCGGCAGCGGGGCTATTACAGCCAGAGTGGTTAGTGCCTATGGCAGAAAAACCGCTGATCTTTGCGCTTGCGAACCCCATCCCGGAGATTCTTCCTGATGAGGTCAGTCAGGTAAGAGCGGATGCAATCTTTGCCTCGGGGCGGAGTGATTTTCCTAACCAGATTAATAACGTACTCTGTTTTCCTTTCCTCTTTCGTGGAGCGCTCGATTGTGGAGCTACAGAGATCAATGGGGCGATGAAGCGGGCCTGCGTGGAGGCCATTGCGAAGATGGCACAGGCACGTCCTTCTGAGATTGTACGCAGCGCCTATGGTGGGCTTGATCTCAAGTTTGGCCCGGATTACCTGATTCCCAAACCATTTGATCCCCGCTTGATGGAGCATATCGCACCGGCTGTCGCTGAGGCGGCGATGAGGTCGGGCGTTGCCTCCCGTCCAATTGATGATCTGGAGGGCTATCGCCAGTCTATGCAGAACCGTGTCTATCAGACCGGGATGACCATGAAGCCTGTATTCAATCAGGCTCGTAGGGCACCCCAGCGGGTCGCTTTTGCTGAGGGTGAAGAGGAGCGGGTGCTGCAGGCTGCACAGCAGGCACTGGAGCAGGGCATTGCTCGTCCCCTGTTGATCGGACGGCGGATTGTGATTGAGGAGAAGCTCAACCGTCTGGGGCTCGGAATCAGGGTTGACTCTGATCTTGAGCTGCTCGATCCTCATGATAACCCTGATTATGAGGCCCATGTAGATCTCTTCTATGGACGCACCAAACGGCGTGGTTATGCCCTGGAAGAGGCCGCCACAGAGATCAGGGATAATCCTACTGCGCTGGCGGCGACCCTGCTGCATAGCGGTAAGGTTGATGCGATGGTTTGTGGTGCCGTGGGTCGTTACCAGCGTCACCTAGAGCAGATTGATCTACTAATTGGTACGGTACAGGGGGTTGAGCGCTTCTCTGCAATGGAGGCGGTGGTGATGCAGAGTGGTACCCTTTTTATCAGTGACACCTCCGTACAGAGCAGCCCCAGTGCTGAGGCACTGGAAGAGATCACCCGCTTGAGTGTTGATGAGGTGCGCCGTTTTGGGGTTGAGCCGAAGGTGGCGATGGTCTCCCACTCCAACTTCGGAGGGTATGAGGATGAGGATGCAACCAAAATGCACCAGGCGCTGCGGCTGATTCGCCGCAACCAGCCAGAGCTGGAGATTGAGGGAGAGATGCGTGCGGATCTGGCACTCTCGGAGTCGATGCGTTCACACCGCTTTCCCGATTCACTGCTAGAGGGGCGAGCCAACCTGCTGATCATGCCGAGCAGGGGGGCGGCCAGCATCTCCAGCAGTCTGGTTAAAATGGTCGGAGAGGGGATTATCATCGGTCCGCTGTTACTGGGGGCGGCAAAATCGGCTCATATTGCAACCCCGGAGACCACGGTACGCGGGCTACTCAATATGACGGCACTGGCAGCCGTGCAGGCACAGCGGCGATCACAATAATTGTATAGGGCACCTCTAAAAATGCACTTTTTCAGTGATTGCTGCGTCAGCTCCGTACTCGAGTCCTCACGTACTCGCATGTACACTGCGACTCTCCGTGCGGTGCTTTCTTGCACTCACAGAAAAATTACTATTTTTAGAGGTGCCCTATAGCTGCCCCTGTAGGGATAGGCAGAACCCTGAAGAGATGGATCATCTGATAAAATCACCCATTCTCAGGATTTTCTGAACCACTTTAACTTAGGTGTTGCATGTCCAAACAAAGAAAAGCGGCCGTACTGGTCTCCGGCGGCCTAGACTCGATGCTCGCAGTACGGGTTCTTCAAGAGCAGGGTATTCATGTCGAGGGGATCAACTTCTACACCGGTTTTTGTGTCGAGGGGCATACCCATGCTATCCGCAAAAAAGATCAGCAGAAAGACAAACGTAACAACGCCCTCTGGGTGGCGGAGCAGCTGGGGATCAAGCTGCATATCGTCGATATTATTGAGGAGTACAAGGAGGTTTTGATCAACCCTAAACATGGTTATGGGGCCAACATGAACCCCTGTCTCGACTGTAAAATTTTCATGGTAAAGAAAGCCGTGGAGTGGATGGTAAAAAAAGGGTTCGATTTTATCGCGACCGGTGAGGTGGTGGGGCAGCGTCCGATGTCACAACGTAAAGATACCATGCCGGTGGTTGCTAATGAGTCAGGAGCGGAGGAGTTGCTACTGCGCCCCCTCTGCGCAAAGAATTTGCCTCCTAGCCTGCCCGAACGTGAGGGCTGGGTCGACCGTGAAAGCCTCTATGACTTCAGTGGACGCACCCGTAAACCGCAGATGGCACTGGCCAAAGAGTTTGGTTTTGAGGAGTATGCCACTCCGGCGGGAGGGTGCTGCTTCCTTACCGATGAACGCTATTCGGTAAAGCTGGTTGACCTCTGGAATGCACGCGGTAGTCGTGACTATGAGATGGATGACATCATGCTACTCAAGGTGGGGCGCCATCTACGACCCGCTCCCCACTTTAAAATGATCGTCTCCCGTGAAGAGGGGGAGAACCACTTCCTTCAGGGTTATAAAAACCGCTACACCACGATGTACTGTAGCGATTTCACCGGGCCTTTGGTACTGATCGACGGCAGTGCGAGTGAAGAGGATCTTGAGTTGGCCGGACGTATAACCGCACGTTTTGGTAAAGGAAAAAGTGCCCCTGAGGTGACGATAGTGGTCAGAGAACCCGGAGCTGAACCGCGTGAGATCAAAGTAGCCCCGCTGCCCCCCAGCCAGGTCGATAAGGGGTGGTACATCTGATGGCACACTACACCATCGATACCAAGGGGCTGCTCTGTCCAATGCCCGTCATTCGGCTCCAGGATCGCGCCGAAACCCTACAGCCGGGAGATCAGCTGGAGGTACTCTCCTCAGATCCTGGTGCACTGAATGATATCCCTGCCTGGTGTCGTATTAACGGCCATAGCGTGTTGAAAAAA
>Ga0233428_1002833_pt1 | contig 15664 bp, 16 predicted proteins | sample SI_118_April2016_4_FD_179890 | JGI IMG/M metagenome (GOLD analysis project Ga0233428, IMG submission 179890) | Seawater microbial communities from Saanich Inlet, British Columbia, Canada - SI_118_April2016_120_MG | ecosystem: Environmental > Aquatic > Marine > Inlet | place: Canada: British... | reverse complement strand
CAAGGACCTCAGAGCTGTCCTTGCCGCACCAGTCGTACATTGCCCAGACACGGTGATCGGCTTGCTGACGGCCATGGCCGACAAGTTCATGGACCAGCGTCGCGGCGAGGGAATAGACGGTGTTTTCAAAAACCGGGTCTTCATTGATGTTGGTCGCTGAAATGTTGACCACGTAATCGGTGCTCCAATTGGCGAAGGATGCCGGACCGATTTTTCCGGTGTAATAAATGACCCGCCGACCCTTCGGATTAATGTCCTTCATCAGGCTGTAGATGCCGGGGGCCCGGGCCTCGATTAGGTCAATGGCTTCCTTGATCTTGACGAAAAAGACGGCATTACTGGCAATCCCGTTGCCGTTGATGCCGGTGCCGATCAGGGTGATGCCTTTATACAGTCTTTTGGGGAGCGTTTTTCCGTAGAATCCCGGTTTGGGATAGCGCTTGGAAACTTTCTTCACCTTCTTGGCTTTGTTATTGGACAGATTGGCGAAGGACAAAGCGACTTTTTTTTCACCGTTTGTTTTTGATGCGGCGTCAGCCGACGCCGGAATAACCGCCGTCAGGCCCACAAGCAAGCTTAGGGCAAGGCTGGATGTGACTTTGGGGCGACACCACCGGCACAGGAACTCAAACATTGGAAAACTCGCAAAATCATCGACTAAATGACATATAATACGATAGCCGGTGATTTTGTACGATTTTGTCTTAAAAAATCGTTTAACAGGCCCAGGTTCAGGCCATGTATTGACCACCGTTTGCCGACAGGGTCGAACCGGTGATGAATCCTGCGTCGTCGGCGGCTAAAAATAGCACACACCGGGCGATTTCTTCGGGTTCACCCAGACGACCAACCGGAATCTGCGGGATGATTTTGCTGTCGAGAACATCTTGTGGCACGGCCCGCACCATTTCGGTGCCGATGTAGCCCGGTGCAATGGCGTTAACAGTAATGCCCTTGAAGGCATTTTCCTGGGCGACGGCCTTGGTAAAGCCGATATCACCTGCCTTGGCAGCGGAATAATTGGCCTGGCCCATCTGGCCCTTCTGACCGTTGATCGAGCTGATGTTGATGATGCGCCCGAACTTGCGCTCCCGCATACCTTCAATGACATTGCGGGTGGTGTTGAACAGGCCGTTCAGGTTGGTGTTGATAACCGCACTCCATTGCTCCAGCGACATCTTGTGAAGCATCCCGTCGCGGGTGATGCCGGCGTTGTTGACCAGAATGTCGACAGGGCCCAACTCGTTTTCAATGGCGCTAATGGCCGCAGCACACGCTTCGAAATCGCCGACGTCGAACTTGAAGACGGGAATCCCGGTTTCATCCTTGAAAGCGCCTGCTGCTTCATCGTTACCGGCGTAACTGGCGGCGACGCTGTAACCTGCTTGCTTGAGAGCAACCGATACGGCTTGGCCAATGCCGCGCGTTCCCCCGGTGACCAGTGCAGTACGAGTCATGATGTATCTCCCCCCTAGGATTTTATCTGTTTTAAGGACGCTCAACGCACATGGCGATGCCCATGCCGCCGCCAATGCAAAGTGTGGCGAGACCTTTCTTGGAATCGCGCTTTTGCATTTCGTGCAGCAGGGTAACCAACACCCGTGCGCCTGAAGCGCCAATCGGATGACCCAGTGCGATGGCCCCACCGTTGACGTTGACCTTGTCCGTATCCCAGCCCAGGTCCTTGTTGACGGCGCAGGCTTGGGCGGCAAAGGCTTCGTTTGCTTCAATCAGGTCCAGGTCGTCAACACTCCACCCGGCTTTTTCAAGCGCCTGACGGCTGGCCGGGATTGGTCCGGTGCCCATGATCGACGGGTCAACACCAGCGGTCGCCCACGAAACAATACGGGCGAGCGGTTCAACGCCACGCTTTTCGGCTTCCTCAGCGCTCATCAGGACGACGACGGCGGCGCCGTCATTGATGCCCGATGCATTGCCTGCGGTAACCGTGCCTTCTTTTGAGAAGGCCGGGCGTAAGCCGCCAAGACCTTCGGCAGTGACTCCGGCTTTCGGGTATTCATCCGTGTCGACTACAGTCTCACCCTTGCGGGTCTTGATGGTGACGGGAACAATTTCGTCCTTGAAGCGCCCTGCGTTCATGGCTGCTTCGGCCTTGTTCTGAGAGGCTGCGGCAAAGGCGTCCTGTTCATCGCGGGTCAACTGGAACTGTTCGGCGACGTTTTCGGCCGTTGTGCCCATGTGATAACCGTTGAAGGCATCCCACAAACCGTCCTTGATCATCGTGTCGATCAGTTCGGCGTTACCCATTTTGGTGCCATTGCGCAGGTGCATGACATGGGGTGACTGGCTCATGCTTTCCTGACCACCGGCGACGACAATGTCAGAATCTCCGGTTTTGATCGCCTGGCTTCCCAGGGCTACCGTACGCAGGCCGGAACCACAAAGCTGGTTGATGCCATAAGCTGTGCTTTCAACAGGAATGCCGGCGCTGATAGCGGCCTGACGGGCCGGGTTCTGACCGGTTCCTGCCGACAAAATCTGACCAAGGATAACTTCCGAGACGTCTTTCGGATCGACTTTAGCCCGGCTGAGCGCCTCGCTAATGGCGATGGCGCCAAGTTCGTGGGCGGGAAGGGCACTTAAAGATCCGTTGAATGAACCGACGGGTGTACGCACGGCACCGGCAATGACGACTTCGGTCATGGAAATATCCTCCGTTTGATTTCAAGTCTTTTTGTTAGACGTATCTTTATTGGTTATAGAAGCCACACAATTAGGTGGCAAGGCCAAAATGCTGCACTGCACCATGTTCAGGCGAGGGTTTTATCGAGCCATTTTGCAAGGGGTGCGTACAAAGAGCCCCGGGCCCGGGAGCCAGCGACCATGCCGATATGCCCGGCCTTGATTTTCAGGCACTGGCAATGGGGTAATTTATCGGCCAGGGGTAAGGCCGTCCGGGGCGGCACGATACGATCATCCAGGGGAACGATAACCAGTGACGGGATTTTTATCTGCTCAGGCCGTATGGTTTTTCCGGAAATTTTCCAGACGCCGCAGCCCGGATCATTTTTAACATACCAGCCGTTCAGGCATTCCATTGCCGTTGGTCCGGCCAGCGGGACACCATCGTTGAGCCAGTCTTCAAGGGCGACGAAAAGCCTGGCCCGGGCGGTGCCCTTGCTGAGGGCCGCAAACGCCCTGAACTTGACGGCGTTTTGTTGTGGGTCAAGGCTGGCAAACATCGCTTGCAGGACATCGACAGGTAGGGTTTGTGTCGTCTTCAGCATGTTTTCAATGGCCGGTATCATCGCCCCAAGCATCCGTGTTTTGCCAGCCTCCATGGCGTGGAAGTCCCACGGCGTCGCCATCAAAACAAGGGCTGATATTTGCTCAGGCCGGATTGCGGCCAAGCCCAGGGCCAGCAAACCGCCCATACAGTATCCGGCCACGGCGACGGGCTGATCATTTAAATCATGGGCTGCCTGAAGGGCGCGGGCGAGCCTTCCGTCGATATAGTCATTTAAGGAAAATTCCGCTTCCATGGTTCCCGGCGCCCCCCAATCGACAAGCAAAGGACGAAAGCCCCGGCGGGTCAGGTCACGTAGCAGGCTGTGACGTTCATCAAGATCAAGGATGTAACCGCGGTTGACCAACGATGGTACAAACAATATCGGCTGACCCTCTGAAGACGGGTCGTAATCAAGCAGCCGGGTTGAACCTTCCGACCAGATAACCGGGGGTTCGCTTAAAGGACTTGAGCGTTTGAAGTTGCGGTAGTCGCTGACACCGTCCGCAAATTGGGCAAGGCGAAGACGGGTTTGTTGTTCAACGGCGTCACGGAAATCGTCAGGATTTACCCCCTGAAGATCGTCCTTTAGCGCGCTTGCCTGTGCCGCCAGGGGCGGACTCAAGTTCAGCGATCCGTCGTTCAAGTTCTTCAATGCGGCCAGCGAGCTTATCCAGGTCATTGTCTGAATGCTTAAGTGCAGGGCTAGCGGACGCGGACCCTGATGGTTCTTTTTTTCCTCCGCCATGGTTGGTTTCTCCTGCCTGGGAAGCGGTTTGCTGAGCCATATTGGCGAAGGCTGTGGCCGAACCATTCATTAATTCCATGGCTTTGGCCAACGTTTCGGCGATCCCGTCATCGGCGGCAAGATCGCCAAGATGCTGCTGCCAAAGATCAAGATAACGGCGCGCCAATTCATCAATATCAGGTGTTTGCGCCATCATTCAGGATCCCGTTAAATACCCGTCACTATAGCGCGGCTGCCAAGCCAGAGAAAGCCCGCTTGCCAATTTGGCCAAGTGCAGCATTTTTTTCATTGCATTGCAGCATTTTCACGCTAAAGGTTCTATGATACATAGGTGTATCCACTCCCGCGATTGCGAACATTGGGTTAAACTGTAGGAAAAAGAAGTCCGGTCATGGCCAAAAAATCAACTGATGAAGAAAAGCCGATCACCATCAAGAAGTACGCCAACCGGCGGCTTTATAATACGGCCACCAGTAGCTACGTGACCCTCGACCACCTGTCGCAGATGGTCAAGGACGGAACCGACTTCGCCGTCTTCGACGCCAAGTCAGGTGATGACATCACTCGCCAGGTGCTGACCCATATAATCGTCGAGGAAGAATCGAAGGGCGGGCAGAATTTACTTCCCATAAACTTCCTGCGTCATTTGATCAGTTTCTATGGTGACAGCCTACAGTCACTGGTGCCGCAATATCTTGATCATTCAATGGGGTCATTTGCCCGTAATCAGGAACAGATGCGCCACTACATGAGTGACGCTCTTGATGGACTGATGCCGTTTCAGCAATTTGAAGAAATGGGCAAACAGAATATGGCCCTGTTTGAGGGGGCGATGAAAATGTTCACGCCGTTCCTGGGCGCAACCGGGGACGATGCCGGCAAGGCCGCCCCGAAAGCCGCAACTGAAATGCAGGCCGATCCGGAACAGAATATGGAACAACTGCTGGCTCAGCTTGAGGCCATGCAGAAGCAGCTCAATAATTTAAAGGGTGCTGACAAGACCAAGAAATAACACCTGGACTTTAAGGCAGTTCGCGCACAACCCGCATACCGATGCCATAGCTTTTGACCCGGGCATCATTCTTGAAGCGCCAGGCCGAGCGAATATTCTTTGAAAAGTAATACCACGAACCCGATCGCATGACCCGGTATTGGCACTGGCCGTCAAAGCGGGCCGATCCGTCAGTGGGGGCGCCTTTCTGATCAGGGTTCCAGCAATCTTCCATCCATTCCCACTCATTACCGTGAACGTCGTACAGGCCAAACGGATTGGCCGCGAACGAGCCTACGGGGGCCGAACCCTTCTTGCTCCACTTGCTTTTGCAATCACGACAGTTGGCCAGGTTTTCACCAACCTCGTCCCCCCACCAGAATTCCGTGGTGGTGCCGGCGCGGGCCGCATATTCCCATTCGGCTTCCGAAGGCAGTCTGTATGTTTGGCCTGTTTTCTTGCTCAGCCATTCGACAAAGGGCTGGGTTTCAAACCAGGTAATATTCATTATCGGGCGACGTCCACGGCCCCATTTGTGATCATCGGGGATACGCGGGCAACCACCCTCGTCAAAACAGCTTTGCCATTCATCAAAGGTGACTTCGTAAACTCCCATGGCGAAGGGTTTGGCAATGGTCACCTTGCGGGACGGGCGCTCGAACTTGTGGCGTCCGTCGCTGCCCATGGTGAAAGAACCTGCGGGTATGACCACCATTTCAGGACAGATATCACAATCGCGAAACACATGACCGGGTTCTTTTTGCGTTTCGGCTGCCTGACCGGGGGTGGCGGTTAGTAGCAAAATGACGCCAAACAAGGCGGCTATGAAAAGACGCGTATGCATAAGGTTATCTCAATAATAGTTTTTCGTTGCCGTGACGTGACCACAGGACACCCTGTCTCGTCAAGCGACGGGCTTTTGATCATCATCAAGGTGGCCTTGATGGTGATTGAATATGGTGCCATTCAATGATTTAAAAGGGGCCAAAAAAAGGCGCAAATAAAATAGATGAACACCCCAATTCCCATAAATGAGCACGACCAACCCGAAGGTGCCGACACCAGCGCTGTTTTAAGCGCCGGCTTCAGGCCGTTCTTTATCTTTGCCGGCCTGTCAGGCGTGGTTCCGGTTCTGGCCTGGGTGCTGGCTTATACGGGTTACGGCGCGACACCCGGTGAATTCGCCCCGTCTTATTGGCATGGCCACGAAATGATCTTCGGCTTGGTTATCGCCGCCGCCGCCGGATTTTTGCTGACGGCGGTGCCCAACTGGACCCGCACCGGACCGTTCAGGGGTTGGCAGTTGGGCTTGCTGGTGTTGATCTGGCTCGCCGGCCGTCTTGCCATGTGGCTTGGCGGACCGGCAGGGCCGGTTTTTGTCGCCGTTGTTGATCTGGCAATGATTCCTGTGTTGGCGCTTTATATTGGCAAAAGGCTGCTCGCCCATAAAATGAGGCGCAACTACATTGTTCTGGTCATCCTTTTCGTGCTGTTCGGGGCCAACGTCATGATGCATTTGGAGGCGATGCAGGTTTTATCGGACTCAGCCGGTTTTGGACTTAACCTGGGCATTTACGTGGTTGTCCTGCTGGTCACCCTGATTAGTGGCCGGGTGATTCCCGGTTTTACTGCAAATGCCCTGCGCCGCCAGCAAATAGATGTTGATACGCAAACCCCGGGCCATGTTACCGGGGTTGTCATCGTCAGTCTGATCCTGGCCGCAGCATTCGATCTTTTTGACCTTCCGGGTGCGGGCGTTGTGGCGGCGGTGGCAGCCCTTGCCTTGCTTATGCGAATGGTGCGCTGGAAGACGATGTTGATTCTGGATGACCCGCTTGTCTGGGTTCTGCACGTCGGGCATTTGTGGCTGGCCGTTGGCTTGGGCTTAATGGCGGCAGCTCACTTTAGCGATGGGTTGGAACGCGACGCCGGGCTGCACGCGCTAACGGCGGGCGCTATGGGAACCATGGTTCTGGGAATGATGACCCGGGTTTCCCTTGGCCATTCAGGGCGAGAGCTAAAGGTTGGGGCGCCGATTGTGGCTGCTTACATTATGGTTATTGTTGGCGCTTTGCTGCGGGTTCTTGTCGCCATCGTCCCCGAACAGTTGCCCGGTGACAGTTTAAGTTACCTGATCAGCGTTGCAGGATTGTTGTGGGCCGGGGGATATACGGTTTTTGTCATTGTCTACTGGCCAATTCTGACCAGGACACGAATTTAGTTACTCGCCGCTAATACAGAATTCCCTGAGTTTGACGATATCGCTCAGTTCAATTTTGTGGCCGTTGGTGGTGACCCCGTATAAACGCAGTTTGGCCAACGCCCGCGACAGGCTTTCGGGTTTCATGCCCAGGCGCGCCGCGACCAGTGATTTATCGTACGGAAGATCAATGGTGACAGAACCTTCTTTTTCACTGCACAGACCGAGCAGGAATTCACCCAGCCGTTGGGGTGTCGAGCGCGCTTGAATTTGCTCGATATGCAAAACCAGGCTACGCAGACGCTGGGACAGGGTGCCGAGCATGCGGATGCCGACCTCGCCATCTTCGCGGATCAGGTTCAAAAAAGCGTCCGATGGAATTTCCAAAAGGCGGGCTTGGCTGACCACTTCGGCACTGGCAGGATAATCCCTGCCCAGAAAAATAGCGGCTTCGGCAACTGTTTCGCCGGGTTTGAGAATGCCGATAACGGTTTGTTCGCCATCGGCTGTGTCGCGGAAAATTTTTACCCAGCCATCAAGCAGCAGATAGATATGATCAGCCGGGTCGCCGCGCAGGAAAAGCAGCTTGTTTTGCGGGTAATCAACGACATGGGATTGTTCCAACAATTGATCCAGAACCCCGTCGGGAAGGTTCATCAATAGCGGTGCGCGCTTGATGGTCCGCAATTCACTTGCTGAAAGAGTGGCCATAATTTTTTCTTCCCCTACAGCGTAGACTAGTGCGTTTTTTCGAGCTTGGACAGTGCCCATCGGGCCGTATCGGCAATAATCGTGGATGGATCATCAATTCTTGAGCTCACATCCTTTATCAGGGATTGATCACCGCTGTTGGCAATGGCGATCAGAACATTGCGGATAAAACGTTCGTGGCCGGTACGTTTGATGGGTGATCCGGAAAAAAACTCACGAAAGCCTGTATCGTCCAGTTTTGACAAATCCGATAATCTGGGGGCGCTCAACTCCACCCTTGGGAAAAAGGCCGGCTCCAGACTGGGTGATGAAAACTTGTTCCAGGGGCAGGCGTCCAGACAATCATCGCAACCGTAGATGCGGTTACCCATGGCGCTTGCCAGGTCTTCGTCTATGGCTTCTTTGTGCTCGATGGTCAGGTAGGAAATGCAGGACCGGGGGTCGATCTGGTAGGGCACGGAAAGCGCATCGGTCGGACAGGCGTCCAGACAACGGGTGCAGGTGCCGCATTGGTCGGGTGTTGGTTTGTCGGGATCAAGATTTAGTGTGGTGTAGATTTCACCCAGAAAAAACCACGATCCAAGGTCGGGTGAAACCAGATTGGTATGTTTGCCTTGCCAGCCAATCCCGGCCTTTTGGGCTATCGGTTTTTCCATCACCGGCGCGGTATCGACGAAGACTTTTATCTCGCAATCCTGGGTATCGACCAGCCAGCGACCAATCTGTTTCAGGCGTTTCTTGACCAGATCGTGGTAGTCTTTGCCCCGTGCATAGACACTGATATTGCCCCGGTCGCCCCGCTTTAAGGCATCGGAGGGGGCGTTGACGGGCGCGTAGTTCATTCCCAGGGCGATGACCGAGCGCACCTCAGGCCATAAGCCTTTTGGCGATGTCCTGCGATCCGTGTTCCGGGCCATCCAGGCCATGTTGCCGTGGCGACCTTGATCCAGATATCGGCCCAGATCAGTGGCTAGCCGGCTGTCGGTATCTGCTGAGGCAAAGCCCACGATATCGAAACCAGCCTGCAGCGCCTTTTCACGGATAGATTTTTTCAAATCCATAAATAGCTAGCTTTCAAAAAGCGCCAGTTTAAGGCCAAGAAAACAGAACGCCCCGGCGAAGCAACGCTTCAACCATTTCATGACGGCTGGACGGGAAATAATGTAATCCCTGGCAAGGGCTGCACAGGCACCGTAACCAACGAAGACGACGAACGTCAGCAGCATAAAAACAGCGGCAAGGAAAATCAGATTTGGTGTGGCGTTTTCTGACCCTACGGAAACAAATTGCGGCAGGAAGGCCAGAAAAAATAACGATAACTTGGGATTGAGGATGTTGATCAACATGCCATTGGTAATAATGCGCCTGAGTGACGTTATGGTTCGTTCTTCGGAGACATCCAGTAACCCTTTATCGCGTATGATGTTCCAAGCCATGTAAAAAAGATAAGCCACACCAAGATATTTGACGAATTGGAAGGCAATGGCGCTGGCGTGAAAAATGGCAGCCAGACCAACGATACTGGCCGTTGCGGCGGGCAGTATTCCCAAAGTGCAACCAAACGCGGCGGCAATGCTTGGCCGGAAACCCTGACCAAGGCCAATGGCCAGAGTATAAAGAACGCCTGTTCCGGGCAGCAGAATAACGATGATTGACGTCAGAAAAAATTCAATACTCATGGCGTTCTTTCGCAAAAACCATATTTAACACGGCAAATTTGGTGCAACCCGGTTATTTTGGCAGTGTTGCAGAACAGATCATATCTATGATATCTACCCGCCCCAACTTGATACGTCACATGGAAAACGACTTAAAATGCATTATAAATTTACCGCCCTGTACATCTCCCTGATCGTCGCCGTCAACTATGCCTTTAGCGTTGTGCCGCTGGTTGAGCTTCCTGACGGCACCATGTGGCCACCCGTTGCGTTGGCTGTCGGTTTTATTTTTGTCGTCCGTGATTTTGCCCAGCGTGAAATTGGCCACAAGGTTTTGTTGGCGATGCTGGTCGGTTTGGTGATCAGTTATTTTATGGCCGATCCGTTTGTCGCCACCGCCAGTGCCGCAGCTTTCCTGGTCAGTGAACTGGTAGATTGGGCCGTATACAGTTTTACCAAGCGGCCCCTGTCTCAACGCATACTGTTTTCCAGCCTGCTTGGCGCGCCCGTCGACAGTGCTGTGTTCTTAGGCATCCTGGGTCTGTTAAGCCCAGTCGGCATTGCCGCGATGACCCTCTCCAAGTTGCTCGGGGCGTTTCTTGTCTGGTGGATGATCCGCAAGCGCGAACAAGCTCTCGTCTAGATCAGTTCACGTTTAGTTTGAACGAAACGTGAAAAACTGATCGATTTTTTAAACAGCGAGCCGATTCACACACTTAAACTGAATCAAGTAATGATTCCGTTTAAGTGTGATCGGCTCTAGTCGATCTCGTCTTCAGACACGGTCCAGGGTTCTGCCCGACCGGCATCTGACCATTCAATCATTTCAGGCAACGCCTGCACCGCGTCCCGGTAGGCTGCCGATACCGCGTCCAATTCGACGGCAAAAGTGGTCAGGCGGCTGACCACCGGCGCGAACATGGCGTCGGCATTACAGAATTTACCGAACAGAAATGGCCCGTCCGCGCCAAAGCGCTTACGGCAATCGTTCCAGATTTCTGACACACGGGCGATGTCTTCGGCGACCCCTTCGCCCATGCCCTTGCCGGGATGGGATTTGCGGATATTCATGGGCATGTTGCCCCGCAGGGCCGTAAAACCTGCGTGCATTTCATTTGATACAGAGCGCGCCATGGCGCGGGCCTCACGACCTTCAGGCCACAGTCCTTTATCCGGATGGCGCTCGGCCAGGTATTCCAGGATCGCCATGGTTTCCCAAATTGTCTGCCCGCCATCGACAAGCACCGGCACCCGGGCCGATGGCGAGACTTTGGCGATATTCGCCTTCCAGTCATCATCGAACAGTAAAATCAGTTTTTCCTCGAACGGGATTCCGGCGACTTTCATCGCCAGCCATGGCCTAAGCGACCACGAAGAATAGTTTTTGTTGCCGATATAAAGTGTGTAGGCGCTCATTTATTTTAACCTCTTCCGCGATAACCCGGCACACCCTGATCGGGAACCCATAATCCTTCGGGTTTTTCGCCGGTTTGATAAAAGACATCGATGGGGATGCCGCCCCGGGGATACCAGTAGCCGCCGATGCGCAGCCATTTTGGTTCCGTAGCCTGGGTTATTTTCTTGGCGATGGCGACGGTGCAGTCTTCGTGAAAAGCGCCATGATTGCGAAATGACCCCAAATACAGTTTCAGGGATTTGCTTTCGACCAAAAGTCCATCCGGCGCGTAATCGATGACCAGATGGGCAAAATCCGGCTGGCCGGTAACCGGACAAACGGACGTGAATTCCGGACAGCTGAAACGAACCAGATAATCCTCTTTCGCTTGCGGGTTGGGGACCGTTTCCAGGATGGCTTCTTCCGGAGATGCCGGGGTCTCGCCAGCGCCGTCCAGTTGACTCAGGTTGTCGTATATATTTTCAGCCATGATCGATTCCTACAATTGCTCTATATCACCACGGGCTTGCTGTTTTGCAAAGTCAGCGGTGAAAGCTTCAAGATCACCCGCAGCGATGGCGTTGCGTATGCCTGCCATCAATTCCTGATAATAGTGCAGGTTATGCCATGTCAAAAGCATAGCGCCCAGTATTTCGCCAATTTTTACAAGATGGTGCAAGTAGGCGCGGCTGTAATCCTTACAGGCGGGGCAGGCACAGTGTTCATCAAGGGGGCGCTTATCGTCGCTGTGGCGGGCGTTGCGCAAATTGACCGTGCCCCGGCGGGTGAAGGCCTGCGAGGTGCGACCGGAACGGGTCGGCAGCACGCAATCGAACATATCGACGCCCCGCATAACCGCGCCAACCAGATCATCAGGCTTTCCGACACCCATCAGATAACGTGGTTTGTCCGTTGGCAAGAAGCCCGGCGTATAGTCGAGAACATCGAACATCACCTCCTGCCCTTCGCCAACGGCCAGGCCGCCGATAGCGTAACCATCAAAGCCTATGGTTTTCAGGGCATCGGCGGATTGTTCGCGAAAGTCCTTATAGACGCCGCCCTGGACGATGCCGAACAGGCCATAACCCTGACGTTCGATGAAGGCTTCTTTGGAGCGTTCGGCCCAGCGCATGGAAAGTTGCATGGATTCTTCGGCCTGTTCGGGCGTCGCCGGGAACGGGGTGCATTCATCGAAAGCCATGGTGACGTCGGCGTCCAGCATACGCTGGATATCCATGGAGCGTTCCGGTGTCAGCTCGTGTTTGGAGCCATCGATGTGGGAGCGAAAGGTGACACCCTTCTCGCTCATCTTGCGAAGGTCTGCCAATGACATCACCTGAAAGCCGCCCGAATCAGTCAGGATCGGCCCCTGCCAGTTCATAAATTCATGAAGGCCGCCAAGTTTTTCGATGCGCTCGGCGCCCGGCCTGAGCATCAGATGATAGGTGTTGGCGAGGATGATCTGAGCCCCGGTTTCGGCCACAGATTCCGGACGCATGGCCTTGACCGTCGCCGCCGTGCCGACCGGCATAAAGGCCGGGGTATCGAAACCACCATGGGCGGTTTCGACGCGGCCCAGTCGGGCCTTGCCGTCTTTCCCCAGAATCTTGAATTCCGTACCGTTCACGCTTGATCGTCCTTTTTAAGCAGGCAGCCATCGCCATAAGAATAGAAACGGTAGCCCCGGTCCATGGCCACTTTATAAATATTTTTCATTGTTTGCAGTCCAGCGAAAGCCGAAACCAGCATAAACAGTGTCGAGCGTGGCAAATGGAAGTTTGTCAGCAATGTATCGACCAGTCGAAAGCGATAACCGGGGGTGATGAAGATATCGGTTTTGTCGCTGAATGGACGCACGGTGCCGTCCTCGCCAGTTGCGGATTCCAGCAATCTCAGTGAGGTCGTGCCGATGGCGACAACTTTGCCTCCACCGGCTTTGGCGGCGTTAATGGTCGCGGCGGCTTGCTCACTGATTTCGCCCCATTCGGCGTGCATGACGTGGTCTTCGGTGTCATCGACTTTGACCGGCAGAAATGTTCCTGCCCCCACATGCAAGGTGACTTTGGTATGGTTGATGCCTTTGTCAGCAAGTGTTTGCATCAATTGTGGGGTGAAATGCAGGCCTGCAGTGGGGGCGGCGACAGCGCCCTTGTGGTTGGCGAACAAGGTCTGATAATCCACTTTGTCGCGCTCATCAGCCATGTTTTCCCGTTTGATATATGGTGGAAGCGGCATTCCGCCATGGGCTTCGAGTGCGGACATCAGGTGCGCGCCGGAAAGACTGAAGTGTAGCGTCACCTCTCCGCCTGGGCCTTTACCAACGACCTGGGCTGTAAATCCTTCGGCAAACTCAATGATGTTATCAAGCTGTAACTTTTTTGCCGGTTTTGCGAAAACCTTCCAACTGTCGGCGCTCATCTGCATGTGCAGGGTAACTTCCACACCGCCGTCGCCGCGCTTGCCCTTCAGACGGGCCGGGATAACACGCGTGTCGTTGAAAACCAGAAGATCACCTTTTTCCAGAAATGCCGGCAGTTCGGCCATAATATTGTCGACCAGATTTTCGGCGACAAGAAGCCGCGCCCGGTGACGCGGGCTTACCGGTCTTTGGGCGATAAACTGTGGCGGCAGTTCAAAATCGAAGTCATCAACTTTCATGAGGCGGGAACCTATAGAAAACTGACCCGAAGAACAAATACTCTTGCTATAAGAAACAGATGCAATACATCCGCTCCCATTGGCAGGGTAAACAATCACTGGCGTGGTCTTTCTGGGTCAACCTGGTGGGCCTAAGAATCCTCATTACCTATCTTGAAGGTTTCACCCACCCGCCGTTTACCGAACAATCGACCGCTTCGGCCATCGCCACCATCCTCTTTTTTATTGTTTTCCAGCTGATCGTTTATGCCTGGCAAATCATCGGGGTGATCCGGGCCGGTGAACGTTTCGTAAGCGAGCGGGGATCATACATGATGGTGCTGTTGGCCCAGTTGGGCATTGCCGTCAGTCTGTTTATCAGCGTTCTTTATATTTTCGGTGCCTTTCAGTCGCTGTTTACGGACCCGAATGGGCCACCCCTTAATCCCAAACTCCAGGACACCATCGATCTTGACGACTTCACCCTGGAGTTAAGCGCTGACAAGCGCCGCATTCATTTGCAAGGGGATTTCAAAATTGGCATCACCCAGCAACTGGACCTGCTTCTGGAACAAAATCCGGAGGTTGAGGGTGTTGTGCTCAGCAGCAACGGCGGCCGCGTTACCGAGGGGCGGGGTGTCGCCCGATTGATCAGGAAACACGGCCTCAATACTTATGTGTTCAAGGAATGCAAATCCGCCTGCACGACGTCCTTTATTGCCGGGGTGGTGCGGAACCTTGGTGCCCAGGGCAAGTTGGGATTCCATCAATTCTATCTGGACAGCAAGTTCAGGGCCGCCTACATCGACCGCAAGGCGGAACAAAAAACCGATCTGGAATTCTACAGGCAGCAAAATATCGCCCCCGAGTTCCTGAACAAGGTCTTCACAACCGATCACGCCGATATCTGGTTTCCGACGAGCGAAGAACTTCTCAGCGCAGGGGTTATTCATAAGGTTTTGCCTGATTACTAGAGTCCATTGCAGTGCCTTCACGTTCGTGATATCGACGGACGCTTCAATCAATTCCTTCTCAGGGTCGGTAATTTTATGAGCGGCATTTTGTTTCTTGGTTTTCTGCTCGGCATGCGTCATGCGCTGGAGGCCGACCATGTTGCCGCCGTAGCCGTTCTGGCGACGCGGGTCAAAACTTTCCGTCAAGCGGTGCCGCTGGGGGTTATGTGGGGGCTGGGCCATACCCTGACCCTGCTTGCTTTCGGTGCTGTGATTGTCGTGCTCAACACCAGCATACCCCAGGCCTATGCCCAAATTCTGGAAGCCCTGGTCGGGCTCATGCTGGTCGGTTTGGGCGCTGATGTGCTCTACCGACTGATCCGCAAACGCATTCATTTTCATGTCCACAGGCATGAAGACGGCAACGCCCACATCCATGCCCATTCCCATCAGGGTGAGAAAATCCATGATCCGGCACGCCACCGCCACGAGCACTTTAAGGGTATGCCGGCGCGCGCCCTGGCCGTCGGCATGATGCACGGCCTGGCCGGATCGGCAGCATTGGTGTTGTTGACCATGCAAACCCTGGAACCGGTATCGACAAGGATTGTCTACATCGTCCTGTTCGGGGCTGGGTCGATGATCGGCATGGCTGTCTTGAGCGCGGTTATCGCCGTTCCCATGCGTTACGTCGCCGGTTCAATGACCTGGGCCTATAACGGCCTCAGTGCTGTCTTGGGACTTTTCACAACCGGACTGGGTTTGCTAACCATCACCCATGCCGGGGTGTTTTAAGAGCGGAAGATTCTTCCGGCCCAGCCGAATTTGGTTTTTTCCTTTTTAGAAGGCTCGTCTGTCATTGCGGGCACTTCTTCAGGTTCGGGTTTTGGCTCCGGGGTTGGGCTTTCCGTCTCATTGATGGCGGGTGCGGCGGCGGCAGGTTCGTTTTCGGGCCGCGGCACGGTCGGTGCCGGTATCGGATGAGAGTCGGAATTCCCCTCAGCTTCAGGAGCGACCGTCGTTTCCTGTTCCGGCTCTTCACTGGCGTGTTCCATGACCGCTTCCATGACTGCCGCCATGGCCGGTTCGATGGCTGGTGGTGCGAAGGCTTCGGGCTGCGGTT
>Ga0233428_1002830_pt1 | contig 15670 bp, 11 predicted proteins | sample SI_118_April2016_4_FD_179890 | JGI IMG/M metagenome (GOLD analysis project Ga0233428, IMG submission 179890) | Seawater microbial communities from Saanich Inlet, British Columbia, Canada - SI_118_April2016_120_MG | ecosystem: Environmental > Aquatic > Marine > Inlet | place: Canada: British... | reverse complement strand
TTAAGCAGGCTGACAAGAAGATGTAAAGGTTCTACTTGCTGGTGTCCTTTTGAACCTGCAAACTGTTGTGATTCCTGTATTGCATCCTGTGCCTTTATGGTAAATTTATCTAATCTCATTTTGTAAACCTCCAACTATGAAAACAAAAAAAGCCGGGATAAACCCGGCTTTTTTTTAACTATAATACTCACTTTTTTCCACATATAGTGGAATAGAATTACCGAATCTTATTCTTTGACCTCGTAATCAGCATCAATGACATCGTCACCTTCTTTAGCTTTTTTAGAATCTTTTCCGTCTGGAGATCCTTCACCATCAGAAGGTTCTTCGGATGACGCGTCCGCACCTGCGGCTGCCTGCTGTTCCTTGGCAGTTGCTTCATACATAGCCTGAGACAATTTATGAGAAGACTCCTGAAGCTCATCTACGGCCTTCTTGATTTCCTCAACATTCTTTTCTTCTTTTACTTTTTTCAGTTTTTCCAATCCCTGGTTTATTTTGTCCTTGTCTGCCTCATCGACCTTATCTCCATGTTCTTTCAGGGTATTCTCAGTCGAATATATTACCTGATCAGCCTGGTTAAGAGCATCTATGACTTCCCTGTTCTTTTTATCTTCTTCAGCATGCAGTTCTGCTTCCTTCTGCATCTTCTCTACTTCTTCTTCAGACAGACCAGATGATGATTTTATCTGGATAGAATGCTCTTTACCTGTACCAAGATCTTTAGCTGACACATGTAGAATACCATTTGCATCAATATCAAAAGAGACCTCTACCTGAGGAACGCCTCTTGGTGCTGATGGTATTCCTGTTAATTGAAAGCGACCGAGAGTACGATTGTCGGTAGCCATTGAACGCTCACCCTGTATCACGTGTATATCTACTGCTGTCTGATTATCAGCCGCAGTTGAGAATATTTCCTTTTTGTTAGTAGGTATAGTAGTATTACGCGGAATAAGAACAGTACAAACACTACCTAATGTCTCAATACCTAATGAAAGTGGGGTAACATCCAACAACAAGACATCGTGAACTTCACCCGCAAGAACGGCGCCCTGTATTGCGGCACCGAGTGCAACCACTTCGTCGGGATTTACACTTTTATTCGGTTCTTTTTTGAAGACCTCATTAACCAGTTTTTGAACAATAGGAGATCTTGTTGTTCCACCAACAATTATCACCTCGTCTATCTCATTAGGGCTGACTTTTGCGTCTTTCATAGCCATTTCACAAGGTTGACGACACTTTTCTATAAGGCTACCTATCAGTTGTTCAAACTTTGCCCTTGTCAAACTCATGGTTAAATGTTTTGGCCCAGCCTGATCTGCTGTTATAAATGGCAGATTGATCTCTGCGGTTGTTGACGTTGAAAGTTCACACTTAGCCTTCTCAGCCGCTTCTCGAAGCCTCTGCAAAGCCATGTGATCCTGTCTGAGTTCAATGCCCTGCTCTTTTTTAAACTCGTCAGCAATATAGTTCAATAGCAGCTGATCAATATCATCTCCACCCAGGTGTGTGTTACCATTTGTAGAAAGAACCTCAAAAACTCCTTCACCAACTTCCAGGATTGAGACATCAAAGGTACCGCCACCAAGGTCAAAAACCGCTATCTTTTCATTTTTCTTCTTATCAATTCCATATGCTAAAGAGGCTGCAGTCGGCTCATTAATAATACGAACTACATCCAGACCCGCTATTGATCCGGCATCTTTTGTTGCTTGTCTCTGGCTGTCATTAAAATAAGCAGGAACCGTAATTACGGCTTTCTTTACTTCTGTACCCAGATAATCCTCAGCCGTTTTCTTAAGATTCTGAAGCACCATTGCAGAGATTTCAGGAGGAGTAAAACTTTTTCCTCTTGCTTCCACTTTTACTAGTTCTTCAGGACCGCCAGCTATTTCGTACGGTACAAGTTTCTCTTCCTCTCCAACTTCATTGTGTCTCCTACCCATAAAACGTTTAATAGAGAATACCGTGTTTTTCGGATTTATAACAGCCTGCCGCTTAGCAAGTTGTCCAACCAGACGTTCATCCTTCTCAGTGAAAGCCACAACTGAAGGAGTAATCCTGTTTCCCTCGGAATTTGTTATTACTTTCGGCTGATCGCCTTCCATTATGGCCACCACAGAATTAGTAGTTCCCAGATCTATACCAATGATTTTTTCCATCAAATTCTCCTTATAATATTAAATTCAATACTTTAGCTTAATCAGCTATATAATTGTTTTACCTTTTCTTAAATGAAGATTATGCTCGACTTTCTTATAGCAGACTTAAGAAGTTGAACTTTAATCACAAAAATCTTCTGATCTAGAGAATTAGCAAACTATATACCATATATTTTACAGATCTGATAACTAGTTGTAATAGCAGGACTTATGAATGGATTATTAATTTATCCATACACGTTTATTTCTTTCCACAAGCAGAATATGCCATAATGGCAGTTGGCAACTGAAGAGAAGATCACGGCATGACAAACGATATTGCAGAATGGAGTTACTGCGGGACTAAGCTCAGTTTTGCAGAGTACTTAGTGCGTAGACTTTAGTACATATCTTTTAGCGCATCTTTCATATTATAAAAACCCGGTGGTTTTCCGGCTAAGAATTTTGCAGCACGAATGGATCCCAAGGCAAAAGAGTCTCGTGTTTGTGCCTTATGAACCAATTCGAGACGTTCTCCAGCGTTACAAAAAGTTATAGTGTGTTCTCCTACAATATCACCGGATCGAATTGAATGTATACAGATTTGATCCTGAGACCTCTCTCCGGTAAAACCTTCACGCCCGTAAATTACAACATCATCCATTTCCCGATTTGTTGCAGAACATATTGTTTCGGCCAGTTTCAAAGCAGTGCCACTCGGAGCATCTTTCTTATAACGGTGGTGTGACTCAATTATTTCTATATCAGCTTCATCACCCAGAATCTTAGAGACAGACTCAACAAGATTGAAGAGCAAATTTACTCCAACACTCATATTTGGAGAAAAAAGACAAGGTATTGTTTGCGATGCCTTTTTAATCTGCTTCATCTGTTCACTGTCAAGGCCGGTAGTACCTGTCACGATGGCAATATCTTTATCAGCACAAGCTTGCAATCTATCCATAGTTGAATCCGGAGATGTAAAATCTATCAACACATCTGCTGAGTCATCAAGTTCTTCTGAAATTATCACATCATTGTGTCCACGGCTGATTATGGAACTTAAATCCTTACCGATATGTTGATGACCTTTCATTTCAAGAGCAGCAACTAATTTCAAATCTTTGTCTTCTGCAACAAGCGTTGCAATCCTTAAACCCATGCGTCCGCATACACCGTTTACCGCTATATTAATCATATTTTTATCCATTTTTTTCTAGAAATAGTGTACTGTTTAAGTACGTGTTTTCCTGTATCTCTTACTTGCACTTCTAAGGAAGTTCCTCTCTCTCCTCGTCAAGCTTTTCATACCACCCTGGTTCACTTTATCTAACAAAACATCAACCTGCCTTTTAATGTCCTCCTCTTTCAGATACTCTCTTTTCTGCTGTTGACTCTGCCATGACAGAAGAAAGCTGCTGAATCTGGGCTCGTAGCGAATGAAGAGGAAACCATAAATGAGTCCTCCAAGGTGCGCAAAATGCGCAGTGCTACCACTCGAAGGCATAATACAGCTAATAACCGTAATACCGGCAAAAATCATCACAAGATATTTTGCCTTTATTGGGAATATGTAAAAGATTACCATGGTGTTGGGGAAGAACATGGCAAATGCTATCTCGACGGCGAAAATTGCACCTGAAGCGCCGATGATCGGAGTGCCAGGGGTGAACAGACAGCAAAAAATACCTGCAAAGATACCCGCTGTAAAGTACATAGCCAGGAACTTCTTTGTACCCATTGCCTTTTCTACTTGACTACCAAACATCCATAGTACAAGCATATTGAATATTATATGCCATGGGCTGGATACACTATGAAGAAACATGTACGTTACAAACTGCCATAACCACAACTTTCCTATAGCGAGAGGTTGGTAAAGCCAGAACATAGTAGTAAATTGATCTGGCCCAAGAGCCAACTGCGGCATCATACTATCTATATCGGCTCCGGGCACTCCACTCCATTGCGAACTAATAGTGGAGAACAGAAGCTGGACAACAAAAACACTGACATTTACAATTATCAGTATCATTATAGTCCGTGTCCATCTACTTCCTATTGATAAACCAAACCCCGGTCCAGATTTATTGTAGCTGTCGTTGTATGCCATATTCAAATAAAACTACTAGCAGGAAAGCTTATAACGTATTGATTACAATAACTATATCGCAGATTACATCGGACTTTCACTATAACTCATTCAATAAAAATGTCAAGATTGTTATCTACTGTTTTGCGAGCTGAAATGCTGCAGATTTCCATGAAAAAGATAATTATTGTTGCGCTATTTTTCTAAATAGCAGTGCACTCATTATAAGGTTAACAACATTTGCCCCCCAGACTGAAGGTATGATCGGAAAGCCCATACTCTCCGCTACAACTAAACCCGTTGCAACCAACGGATAGTAGATGAAAAGTATTAAAATAAAGCTTATCCCCACACTGACCAGCATATTACTGCTTCTTGTCATAATCCCTAATGGAATACCTATCAATATAAACGAAAGGCTTGCAAGAGATGGCGATATACGCTTGTGAATACCTATTGATAATTCGCGTTTCATCTTCTGCTTTTCTGCCATTTTAACTTGTTCTGTAAATATTGCGTGCTCTTTCTCCAGATCGTTATTATTCAGACTAAACTCTTCAACAGCCAGGGTTAATTTTTCAATTTCCCCATTAGATTGATCTATTAATTTTTGAGAAATTAATATCTTTCTCTTTGTGCTCTTGATTCTTCGTTTTTCTTTAGCTATTATCTTTTTAATTAACGAAATATTTTTCGCAAACTCCTTTCCCCTTTCAACCTTCTGTTCCAACGTATCTCCAAAAGGAGTCCAGTTTGATATTATATTATCTTCACTCTCCTCCTCTATAGTCAAATTCCTGATATTCCCTTTTGCTACATTAATATAATTTTCGTATACATTGAGATTGAACTTCCCACGCTTTATCGCCCCCTCCTGCTTTGAAATTTTTCTGCCTAATTTCTTTATATCCTTTTCAGATTTTTGAAGTTTTGCGTCAACTATGCCCTTCTTATCATTAATCGTCGAAATCTCTTTTTGTGCACGCTTGATAGTTTTTTCAGGATCTTTTGACAATTTGCCGAAACTACTTAACTCATCATTAATCTCTCCTCTCTGTTGAAGAAGGCCTGTTAATGTCGTATATTTAAGTGCTGAATGCTTCACTTTCTTTCTTAATGGAATCTTAAATACCGCTTCCTCGAAACTCCCTGTTGTAGGAGAATCAACACTGTTACCAGAATCAGGTTTAAGAAATTCTCCACGCCTTAATGTCAGAAACACCTGGGACCCATCGTTATCTATCTCTATTTCGCCTTCCTCCGCTAAAAGCACACTAACTATAAAGTCATCGGCATATTCAAAAACAGCTATGTCTTTAAAATTACTGCTTTCAACAGCACCTATAAAAATCTGATATGGAAAAAAATCAATCTTCTTTTTAGCCGTAATAAAGTGTGTAGCAAGAACTCGTTTAACGGCCTTTTCTTGAAGTTGCCTCACCTTAAAGTACGATTTTGGTAAAATTTCGGCATTAAGATATAAAGACAATATACTAAAAAAAATTCCTACAATGATAACTGGTGTAACTAAGTTGTGAAGATGTATTCCGGCTACTTTAATTGCAGTAATTTCGTTATCAGCACTCAAACGGCCATAAGACATAACAGTCGCAGTAAGCAGTGAAGTAGGTAAAGCATGTGGCATTGTGTATAACGCCATATAAGGCAAAACCGCGAAGAGGCTTGGAACATCAAGCCCTTTATGAAGCAATTGAATGGAAAACCCAAGTAATAATACGAATTCAAAACACAGCAGTGATGGCAGGAATGTCCTGAACAACTCCGTTATTAAATATTTGTGTAATATCTGTACTTTCATCTACTTCGTAAAATGATTTTCAATTGTGTAAAACAGCAAATTTCAAAATTGTAAGGCTGATTATATCTACCATACTTTGAATAGGTCAATAACAAATATTTGACGGTTAAAACGCCACTCAAGATTCAATCTTTTCGTTGACAAAAGAGTTATGTGTGATAACATCATTTTTCAAATCAGCAAGTAGTTTGCAAGCATAACCAGTTAAAAGAGTATAGCTATATGTCTAAGCGTAACAACACGATAAGAGAATGCGGCAGACTATTCTCGTACGCAAAACCGCATTGGAAGATGGTTTTCCTAACCCTACTTTGCATGGGGCTTTTCACACTATTCATTGGTGCACAGTTGGCATTAATCAAACCCGTAATAGATCGCTTGATACAAGGAGAGGTGACCAAGTCTACATCCGGGGTATATAGTCTACAGCAGAAAAATGATTCCAATGATGCAATAAACGATTTAAAACAGAAAACTGTATCCAGGGTTACCGGAACGGCCTTCATTTCAAAATTTGAGAATTTAACAAAGAAATTCACAGAGTCTTTCACCTTCATAGGAATTCTGGTAGCCATCATGGCTCCATTCATTTTTGCCTTTAATTATCTTCAAACATACCTGAAAAACCATGTCATGTGGAGCGTCCTTATGGACATACGTAATCATCTATGCGAACACATCTTGCCGCAATCGTTGAGTTACTTTGAAAACAGAAAGAGCGGAGAACTTATTTCCAGACTTACTAATGATATTAATGCAACACAATTTGGACTTTCTATCTTGTTTGATAGTATCCTACTTCAACCTATGCGCTTGGTATGCGGATTCGGACTGGCATTCTATTTCAGCTGGAAACTTTCAATGTTTACATTTGTATTATTTCCTATTGTAGTTGTGCCTGTCTTAATATTTGGACGCAAAATTAAAAAATATGGAAGAAGAAGCTTAACGCATTTAGGAGAGCTGACCGACGCAATGAGAGAAATGTTTTCGGGAATAAGGACAGTAAAAGCCTTCAAGATGGAAAATGAGGAAATCATAGAATTCAAAACAATAAATTCAAGGTTCTTTAAGAGAATGATGCAGACGGTTAAGGCAAAGGCGTTGAATGCAAGTACAACAGAGTTTATCTATTCACTCGGATTAGCCGCCATAATCATCATTGGAGGTTATGTTATTTCGAATAATAAGATTTCACCAGGCTCACTGGGAGGGTTTGTCACCGTTACTGCATTTTTGATACTTACGTCAATTAAGAAACTGGCTAAAAGCTATGGAAAACTACAGGAATCTCTGGCAGGTGCAAGCAGGGTCTTCGAATTGCTGGATCAGCATCCTACTATCACAGATCACCCTGATGCCATTGAAATCAACAAAATTGAAAAAGAGATTGTATTCAATAATGTAAACTTTGCATACGACGCCATTCCGGTCCTCAAGGACATCAACCTGACCGTGCAAAAGGGACAGATTATCGCTATTGTAGGAGAAAGCGGTGCAGGAAAATCTACGTTGCTCGATCTTGTTCCGCGTTTTTACGATCCTATAAACGGAAGTGTTAAAATAGATGGCACAGATATTCGATTAATAAAGCGCGATTCACTTCTGGATCAGATTGCAATTGTCAGCCAGCAAACCTTCCTATTTAACAGAAGTTTTAAAGAAAATATTCTGTGCGGAAGAAGAGACGCAAGTATTGCTGAGATACAAGATGCAGCCAAAGCAGCCAACATACATAATTTTATCATAAACCTCCCAAAGGGTTATGATACTGTAGTAGGAGAGCAAGGAGTAAAACTATCTGGTGGACAAAAACAGAGGGTAACCATCGCCAGAGCAATATTGAAAAATGCACCTATCTTAATTTTAGACGAAGCAACTTCATCTCTAGATTCTGAATCTGAAAAGCTTGTTCAGGAGGCGCTGGACAATTTAATGAAAGACAAGACAACTTTCGTTATTGCACATCGTCTCTCCACTATACGTCATGCGGATCGAATCATCGTCTTAAAAAGCGGTTGTATCGTTGAGACAGGATCACATGATGAACTCATAGACAAAGAGGGTGAGTATAAAAAACAATATAGAATACAGTTTGACACATAAATCTACTCACTCCTTTTACCAACTTGAATACAATGAAAATACTTATCACTGGATCAAGCGGAATGCTTGGAACAGATCTTGTTGACCTCCTTAAGGCATCGCTCGACCCCAATCTGGAAGTCATAGAGGCTCCGCACGAAGCACTAGATATCACACTCGAAGATAATGTCTCAGCCTTTATCTCCTCACACACGCCAGACATCATTGTTAACTGCGCAGCCTACACAAATGTTGATAAATGCGAGACTGAAAGAGAAGCGGCATTCAACGTTAATGCCCTGGGACCAAAATACATCGCTGCTGCTGCAAAGAAGTGTGGTGCCAGGCTTATTCAGATAAGCACTGATTTTGTATTTGACGGAAACGGTAACAGTCCATATACAGAAGAAGATCAAACCAATCCACTGTCAGAGTATGGCAGGACAAAACTTGAAGGTGAAAGGAATATTCAAAACCACTCTGATTCGTACCTTATTGTCAGGACGTCATGGTTATTCGGACATAATGGAGTCAACTTCCCCGCAAAAATGCTTGAATTGGCTGAACACAATAAAGAGCTGTCTATTGTTACCGACGAGATAGGATCCCCAACATATACACCAGATCTGGCCAAGGCACTATGGACATTAATAAAACAGGGAAGTGAAGGTATTATCAACGTCTCCAATGACGGTTGTTGTTCACGTTATGAATTAGCAGAGTATATTTTTGAAGCGATGGGCTACAAAATCAAAATGAATCCGATAAAGTCATCTGAATATAAACGTCCCGCAAAGGTTCCCCTGAATTCAACCCTCAACTGCCAAAGACTCAATACAATCACCGGAGAACAAATGAGGCCGTGGAAGGAAGCGGTTGAGGCGTATCTGAATAAGCAGAAATCTCACAACTGAAGACCCAAACCATTTTCGTTAAAATCATTGACTGCATCTTCTGAATATTCATGGTATGTCAACTGACTTAAGACATCAAAAGGGAGGGTTAAGTGGTCAGCACCGGCCAGAATCGCAGAACTTGCCTCCATCGGTGACTTAAGACTGGCAGCAAGTAACTGAGTCTGGCTTCCCTGAAGAATTCTGCTTATTTCTGTAACGAGTGACATCCCGTCACCTAACAACTTTGTTGCCCTGCTAACATAAACAGCAATATACCTGACACTGGACTCCCTGGCAACTAAGGCCTGCGCAACACTGTAAATAGCCGTAATGCAACACGTGACATCTGATGGAAGATGTGGAATAATCTGAAATCCCTGCTTCGTCGGAGGAAGTTTCAGTACCAGCTGATCCCCTGCTATCTCTTTTGCACGCTGTGCTTCTTTAAGCATATCCTCTCTGCATGTGGATGTAAGTTGGTAAAATAGCAAACCAACATTAAGCTCTGCAAGCTGCTGCAGCGTATCAGAAGCAGAAGAATCTGCATTTGACAGCAGGATTGGGTTAGTAGTAATTCCATGGACCCAGCCTGTCTCTTGCGCCGCTTTTGCATGTTCAATATCTGCTGTGTCTATTAAGATTGACATATAATTCTCAATTCACGTAGTAAGCTGGAAGCAGATGAAAAAGAAGATGTAAAACCATTTCTGCAATGAATCATCAATCTCGAAAACGTGTAGTCAGGCCCTTTAAAAAATTTCTGAGTAACTGATCGCCGCACTCTTTATAATGCCTCTGCCCTTCTTTTCTAAACAGTGCAGATAACTCTGATTTTGAAACACTCATACCTGCAAGTTTCAAAGTACTGAGCATTTCATCCTCTCTGAATTTCAGTGCGATTCTCAACTTCTTCAAAATACCGTTGTTTGTCAAAGGCGTGCTCTGTGTTTCCACATGCCCCGGAGCCACCTCTCTCTTTCCTCTTTTATGGATTATTAAACCATCCAGAAAGAACTCAGTAACTTCATCACTACAGTCAACATACCCCTTCTCCTCTTCCTTTTTAAGGAGATTAGTCAAATTGGGGCGGGAGATTTCATAACCTGACAGTTTAAATATTTCAACCATTGTTGAATCTTTAATATCAAGGGCATATCTCAGCCTTCGCAAAATATCATTATTAGTCATTGTCACTTCCTTTATTATTATCGTACGGCAAACCAAAATACTCATGGATAAATGCCTTTCTATCACCTTCATACTTTGTATATTGTACGAGTGTGTAAAGTTTTTGCTGATCTCGTTTCAGCTTAGTATCCAGATAATCTTGATCGATTAATTGAGGGTGAATATCAGATATAATTTTGATCTTGAACGGCTCAATATTGAGATCAATTACTCCGTATCGATCAAACATGTTTAAGACAGTCTCCAGTCTGAAATCAGTTCCGCTCCTGAAGTGGATATTCTCCTTAAGCCACTCCAGGCCAAGCGCAGATATTTTTTCCATATTTTCTTCCAGGATATGATATACACGCTGAAAGTATTCAGCATCCGGATTGCTCCACTTGATAAAATTCATATGTGTTAGCAAATCGTGTTCGTCGTATAACAGAGTACACAGAGAATTCCTGCCATCCCGACCGGCACGGCCAATTTCCTGGTAATATGATTCAATAGATCCCGGTATATCAGCATGAGTTACAAAGCGAATATCTTCTTTGTCAATACCCATTCCAAATGCGTTTGTTGCTAACACAAGAGTATTCTTCCCTCTCATAAACTGTTCCTGTACTTTAGAACGCTGTACTCGTTCAAGGCTACCATGGTAACACAGATGCGAAATCCCTTGTCCCTTTAGCCGCTCGCTGAACTCATTAAGTTGTTTGATCAGGGTGAAATAGACGATACCATTACCATTATATTTCTCCACAATAGAAATAATATGCTCCAATTTTTCTTCACTACTAAATACCTTTTCAACCTGTAAATGCAGATTAGGACGGTCTATCCCACCGTGAAACATCTTAACCTGTCCTGATTCAAGGCAGAGAGTTTTAATGATATCTTTTTGCACCTCAGGCGTGGCAGTAGCAGTAAGCGCAATTGTAACGGGGTTACCTAATACCTGGCGAAACTCCTGAATTCTGGTATAGTCTGGACGAAAGTCATGTCCCCATTCACTTATGCAGTGTGCTTCGTCAACAGCAAGAAGACTTATACAACGACCGGAAAGAGCCTCAATAAAATCAGATTTACGAAAACGCTCCGGAGTAACGTAAATGATCTGGTAGCTTCCTTTCTTAAGCGCCGTATATCTTGCTTCCCTTTTCTCACGTCCCAGTGAAGAGTTGATATATATCGCGTCAATGCCCCGTCTCTTCAACGCGTCTACCTGGTCCTTCATCAGCGCAATGAGAGGAGAGATCACTACGGTGAGCCCATCATTAATGATGGCAGGTATTTGATAACATAGCGATTTGCCAATACCTGTAGGCGCTACTACCAATGCATGCTTTTCCTCCAATACATGCCTGATAATATCCTCCTGTTTCCACAGAAACGATGTGTAGCCAAAATAATCTTCTAAAACTTTTAAAGGCTCTTTTTCTGCCAAAAGCAAAATGGTTTCCCCATTTCCGATTTAAATTTAATCAAAAAACAAATTTTATGCCATCATGCTCCTTGAGAGCTTGATAGATTTTATTACGACCTGCTTCATCGTCTACCGTGACCGCCACATTAAAGCTTAAATATTTCCCCGTTTTACTGGCATTAGAATCGTTGATCTGATACTCTCTATCTTGTATTATGCCCGCAATTGCGTTATGTACAGTCTCTTTATTGTGTCCAATAACCTTGTAAACCCATTCACACGGATAATCGACACTGGCTTCTTCACTATCTCTATTATCAATCATATACAACCCCGTAATTCAGTAAAGCTTATCGTTGCCTACTACTGAAATAAATTTGTCAACTCCTCTTTATTACCTTTATACAACTGAAAATTCCTTAGCTACTTTTACATTAAATATAAAAACAGAGTAAATTTGCCACTGAATGATTCGCTTTCTTATGCTAATAAAACATATCATGGAAAACAAGGGAAAATCCAGTCCTTCCATAATCCAATACTTCTAAACTAAGATTGCTAATTAATATTGACATTTAATAGGCCACACTGTTGAATGGATTATTCTGTTAAAGCGCTAATCCATTGGTGTTTTAACGTTGATTATTGTTAATTTCATGATAATTCCTTCAACAGACAAAACAAAATGAAAAAATCAATTATTGCACGAGGTATCAGGGTGCATAACCTTAAGAATATTGATATCGAGATTCCTCTGCGCAAGCTGGCTGTTATAACCGGTGTCAGTGGATCCGGTAAATCAAGCCTGGCATTCGATACGCTGTATGCTGAGGGGCAAAGGAGATATGTCGAATCTTTTTCTGCTTATGCCCGTCAATTCCTGGAAAGGGTAGATAAGCCGGATGTCGACCATATAGAGGGAATACCTCCCGCAATCGCAATCGAGCAGAAAAACCCTGTAAAGAATCGCCGTTCCACTGTCGGAACTGCTACCGAGATAAATGATTATCTCAGACTCCTTTTTGCTCGTATTGGTAAGACTTACTGTACAAAGTGCGGAGAGATTGTCCAGAACGATACAATATTTCAGATCAGCGACTATGTACTTTCTCTTCCGGAAAGTACCAAATTCCTGATTACATTTCCTCTTAGGATCAGCAAAAAGATTTCGAGCGACATGCAGATTTCAGCTTTAAAGGAACGAGGTATAATCAGAATTCTTGCAGATAGCACTATTATTGATATCTCTTCCATGCCTGATGACTTTGATATACGCAAATACAGATCTGTTGCAGGAGTAGTAGATAGGTTAGTTGTAGGAAAAAAAATAAAGAGCCGTCTGACAGATAGCCTTGAAACAGCTTATAGGCTGGGTTCAGGATATTTAAGCATTATATATTTAAGTAGTAATACTAAAGAGAGCAAAAAAAACTCTATCAAAAAGAAGAAAACTTCAGGAAAAGTCCTTAAAGAGAAGAAACCAAAGACTATTTCAATAAGCAATACAGAATGGAGTGCAATGTCATTCAACAGTCACTTCTGTTGTAACAGTTGCAATATAGAATATAAGGCCCCAACTCATCATCTGTTTTCTTTTAACAATCCACTGGGAGCGTGCAAGAAATGCCAGGGATTCGGACATACTATAGAGATAGATATGAACCTTGTTGTACCTGACAAATCAAAAACAGTTAATGAGGGAGCTATTGCGGTCTGGAACTCACCGGCATACATTGGATTGCTGGAAGAGTTACAGGCAGGAGCACCAGCTCATAATATTCCACTTGATAAACCCTTCAACAAATTAACAAAGGCCCAGCTAACATTAATCGATAAAGGAACACCGGAATTCTGTGGTATCGGAGAATTTTTTAATCTGCTTGAAGAGAAGAAATATAAGATGCACGTCAGGGTGTTACTTAGTAAATACCGCTGTTATACCGTATGTGATGAATGTAATGGTACCAGGCTGGACCCATCAGCCCATAATGTGAAAATAAATCAGAGTAACATAACAGACGTATGTAGTATGTCAATTGACGATGCATATAGCTTTTTCGAAGAAATCAAACTCTCTAAATATGAGGAAGAAGTCGGCAAGATACTACTACTGGAGATAAAGAAAAGACTCGGTTACATGGTTAAGGTTGGCCTGGAATATTTGACACTGGACAGAATGACAAGGACCCTGTCAGGAGGAGAGGCACAGAGAGTCAATCTAACCACTTCTCTCGGCTCCTCGCTTGTTAATACATTATATATACTGGATGAGCCAAGTATTGGTCTGCACCCGAGAGATACTAAACGTCTTATTGATATCCTGGTACGACTCAGGGACATTGGAAATACCGTCGTTGTTGTTGAGCATGATAGAGATGTAATTAAATCTGCGGACTATCTCATAGATATTGGTCCGGGAGCCGGTGAAAATGGCGGCAACGTGGTCTATTCCGGTGATGTAAAAAAGATATCTTCTCGAAATGGTTCATTAACCGGACAGTACTTGAAGGGTAAAAGAAATATTGAACTGCCTCCGGCACGAAGAACGATCACACAAAATCATATTGAAATTACAGGCGCAGTTGAAAACAACCTGAAAAACATTGACGTAAGGTTTCCTCTAAATGTATTTACCTGTGTAACCGGTGTGTCAGGTTCAGGCAAAAGCACACTTATACAGGACACGCTATACGGTGCCCTCAAAAGAAAGATGGGAATTTATCCCGGCCATGTAGGAAACCACAAAAGCCTAAACATCAACGGACATATTGACGATGTAATCATGGTAGATCAATCACCTATTGGTAGAACTCCCAGATCAAATCCGATTACTTATGTAAAGGTATTCGATTATATAAGAAAAATTTTTGCTTCTACGAGAGAAGCCAGACTGCATGGTTATACTCAAGGCTCTTTCTCTTTTAATGTTAAAGGTGGTCGGTGTGATTATTGTGAGGGCTGTGGTTATATAAAGGTGGATATGCAGTTCCTTGCAGATGTTTATGTTACATGTGATCAATGCCACGGTAAACGTTTCAGGAAGGATGTTCTGGAGGTTTGTTATAAAGACAAAAATATTCACGATGTCCTGGAGATGACAGTAAGCGAGGCAATAACGTTCTTTTCAACACGCAACAAGCAATCGCTGACACCTGAAATGAACAACAGTTTATCCAGGGCAACTTCACACATTCAAAAGGGGCTGAAGTATCTTTCAGATACAGGTCTGGGATATCTGAGATTGGGACAACCTGCACCAACGCTCTCAGGAGGAGAGGCACAACGATTGAAACTGGCAACTTATATGGCAAAAGGAAAACAGGAAAAAATGCTTTTCATTTTTGACGAACCAACAACAGGCTTACATTTTGATGATATTAGAAAACTACTTGACTGTTTCCAGAGACTAATCAGCAACGGACACTCAGTGATCGTCATTGAACATAACCTTGATATTTTAAAATGTGCAGATCATATCATTGACCTCGGGCCGGAAGGTGGAAAAGGAGGCGGATATGTGCTGGGCAGTGGTACACCGGAAAACATTACTAAACTAAAGAAGTCTTATACCGGAAAATATTTAAAAGAATACCTGTTAACTTAAAGAGTACGGAGTAATCCACTCCACTGCTTCTACGCTCAGGACAGATCCAACATTCTCTGAATAGCTTTTCTTGCTTCAACCGCTATCTCTTCCGGAACGGTAACCACAAACTGAATATCTTCCAGAGACCATAATAGTTTTTCTAATGTATTTAGTTTCATATTCGGACAATCCGACAAGGGAGTAACAGGCATAAAGGTTTTATCAGGATTTTCTTTCTTCATCCTGTGCAAAATCCCTATCTCTGTACCGATAACAAACTCTTTAGAATTACTACTCTTAGTATAGTTTAGAATACCAGTTGTACTTGCAACATGATCTGCAAGCGCAAGCACATCAGGAGTACACTCCGGATGAACGACTACCTCTGCTGCGGGGTGCTCTGATTTCATTTTGACTATCTGTTCGGCAAGAATCCTGTGATGAGTAGG
>Ga0233428_1002814_pt1 | contig 15727 bp, 15 predicted proteins | sample SI_118_April2016_4_FD_179890 | JGI IMG/M metagenome (GOLD analysis project Ga0233428, IMG submission 179890) | Seawater microbial communities from Saanich Inlet, British Columbia, Canada - SI_118_April2016_120_MG | ecosystem: Environmental > Aquatic > Marine > Inlet | place: Canada: British... | reverse complement strand
GACCACCCCTGGGTCTCCCGCGGCGGGGTCAAGCTGGCGCATGGTTTGAAAGAATTTCAGATTGATCCGACAGGCCTGATTTGTCTCGATGTGGGCGTTTCCACGGGTGGTTTCACGGATGTTTTGCTGCAGGCCGGGGCCTCAAGGGTCTATGCGGTTGATGTGGGTCATGGGCAGTTGGCCTGGTCCCTGCGCAACGATGACCGGGTTGTGGTGTTGGAACGTACCAATGCGCGTTATCTGACGGCTGTTGAAATACCCGATGCCATCGATCTGATTGTCTGTGATGCCTCCTTTATCGGTCTGCGAACTATATTGCCTGGCCCCATGGCCCTGGCAGCACCTGGTGCGCGCATGATCGCTTTGATTAAGCCGCAGTTCGAGGTGGGGTCGGATCAAGTGGGCGAGGGCGGCGTGGTCCGCGACCCTGCCTTGCATGACGAAGTTCGGGCGGAGATTTCAGCCTGGTTGGATCAACAGCCGGGCTGGTCCGTTATGGGCACCGGGACCTCTCCCATCAAGGGACCACAGGGCAATGTGGAATTCCTGCTGGCCGGCTGCCGGGAAGCATAAGGGTAATTATATGGTAGAGCTGAATATCGAAAATCTCGGTGCCCGTGGTGACGGCATTGCCCATGACGACGATGGGGTTATCTATGTTCCCTACGCCGTGCCGGGTGACCGGGTGGCGGCCACAATCAAAGGCCGCCGTGGCGATGCCCGTGTGGCGCAGCTGGATACTGTTTTGGTGGCCGGCGCTGATCGGGTCGCAGCACCGTGCCCGCATTTCACCATCTGTGGTGGCTGTGCCATGCAACACGTTCAGGCCGGCCCCTATCAGCGTTGGAAGCTCGATATCCTGCTTCAGGCCCTCGGACACCGGGATCTTGAGACGGATACTGTAGAAAATTTCGTCACTGTACCGCCGGCCTCCCGCCGCCGGGCGCGTTTCGCCGCACGCCATACGGGCGGCAAAGTATTGCTGGGTTTCAATGAACCGGGCAGCCACAAAATCGTCAATCTGGAAAGCTGCTCTATCCTTCGCCCTGCCATTGTTGACGTGTTGCCCGAACTTCGCGCCGCATTGCGCGATCTGTTAAAGTCCGGCGACAAGGCGGACGTACAGATCACGGAAACTGAAAACGGACTGGATGTATGGCTGGTCGCGAAACTTCGCCACAACGCCCAAGTCGATATGCGCCTGGCGGATTTTGCCCAGACGGCTGATTTGGCGCGCCTGTCCACAGGACTGCGGCCCGAGGTCGTCATGGTGCGGCGGACCCCGAAGGTGACGTTGTCAGGCGTCGCGGTCACGCCGCCGCCGGATGGTTTTTTGCAGGCCAGCAAGGCCGGTGAACAGGCCTTGGTCAAGCTGGTGCAACAAGGCGTCGGCGATGCGCGCACGGTTGCTGACCTTTACGCTGGTGTCGGCACCTTCAGCTTTGCCATGGGCGGTATTTCGAGTGGGCGGGTGGATGTGATGGCGGTGGAGGGCGTCGAGGAACAGACCGCAGCCTTGATCGCCGGACGCAACGCAGCCCGCCGCAACGGTATAGATATTCAGGTCCGTGATTTGGAGCGCCGGCCCTTGTCAGTTGAAGAACTGGCGGCATACCAGGCCGTGGTTTTTGATCCCCCCCGCGCCGGTGCTGCCCGGCAGGTTGAATTGCTGGCTGCAGCCGAGGTGGCAACGGTGGTGGCCGTATCGTGCAATCCGGCCACCTTCGCCCGCGATGCCCTGATGTTAGTGGAGGGCGGCTATCGTATGCTGTCCGTAACTCCGGTGGATCAATTTCCCTGGAGCCGCCATCTCGAACTGGTGGCTTGTTTCCAACGTCGATAGACCGCTAAACTCCGCCGATGGTTCTGCTGAATTTTATCCGCCGCGCCCTCGGTTTAGATCGCCGACAACATGTCCGTTATCGCCGCCCCCCTTTGTACGTCAAAATTCATGACAAAAGAGTGCGCGCGTTGGATTGGTCCCTTGGTGGTTGTTTGTTGCCGCCGCAAGAGGCGCCCATGCGGGTCGGCGATACCTTTGAATGCTATATCAGTGGTATTGGCTTGGGCAATTCGGGCGATTGCCTGGCAGAGGTGGTGCGCATTACCAAGAATGGCGAGATCGGGTTGCGTTGGCTGGAATTAGATTCCCACGTATTTCGGACGCTCGCCGGTCGGAATATGAAATAGCGACGAATAGGAGAAACAGAAAATGGGTGCGATGATTGAGTTTTCCAGGCCGGATGGCGGTCGCACTAAAGGTTATTTGGCCACGGCGGGTGAAAATTCTGGCCGCCCGTCCTTGATTGTTATTCAGGAATGGTGGGGCCTGAATGATCAAATTTGCGGCGTGGCGGATCGTTTCGCCCGGGCCGGTTACAATGCCCTTGCACCTGATCTGTATGAAGGTCGCGTAACCCAGGAGCCCGATGAGGCCAACCATATGATGAGCGGCCTGGATTTTGCCGGTGCCACGGTTCAGGATATTCGCGGTGCGGCGCAACATCTGCAAGGGATTGGCGGCCCGGTGGGGGTTATGGGCTTTTGCATGGGCGGGGCGCTGACCATAGCCGCTGCCGTCCATGTGCCGGAAGTTTCCCTGGGCGTTTGCTTCTATGGTATCCCGCCGCAGGAAGTGGCCGACCCGGCCAAGATCGCAATCCCCATGCAATGCCATTTCGCCAATCAGGATGATTGGTGCACCCCAGCGGCAGTTGACGCGTTGGAGGCTGCGACGTCCACTGCCGGTGTGAATGCCGAGATCATTCGCTACGACGCAGCGCATGGCTTTTTTAACGAGACTGCCGCGATTTATGATCCGGCCTGTGCCAACCAGGCTTGGTCGAGCATGAGTGAATTCCTGACGGCGAATTTTTAGACTTTAGGCCCTGCGGCGAGGCTTTGCCGTACGGCGTCGGGAATCGGTGCGGTATCAGTGCCCTGCAGAAAGACCATGACGGAATGTGCTGTCGCGATACAGCGGTCGTCCTTGAATATACCCGCGCCCAAGGTTACGGATTTGCCGCCCAGCTTTAACAGGCAGGTACCAATGCGGACCTGACCGGGGGGGTGTGCCTCAGCCCGGAAGTCAATGTTTACGTTGGCGATGACCCAGCGTTCACCTGGCCCGCGTTGGTCCATAGCCGTACGCAGGCGCGCCACGCGTCCGCTTTCCACATAGCCGGCAATGGCGGTGTTGTTGATATGTCCGCCCATGTCCGTATCGGCGATACGGATATTCTCAACGGCCCAGAACTCAAAACTGTCAGGGTCGGTCAGATCAATTTCGGCGTCTTCGCTCATGTTCCGCGATCCCCATTCCGATCCCCATTCCGATCACGGTACCAGGCGTATGCCATGATCAGAGCGGCAGCAACGATAATGCCCAGACCGGCAAAGGCAGGGGGCAGGGTGTCCGTGAACAGGAACAGGCCGCCGGCCCCGATCAATAACAAGGCGGCGATGCCGTGCAATTGCTGTCGTGTCATAGCACTTGCCTAACTGATTTGCGCTCTATGGCGCAGCATGTGATCGGCCAGGACACAGGCCATCATCGCCTCGCCCACCGGTACGGCGCGAATGCCCACACAAGGATCATGCCGGCCTTTGGTAACGACGTCCCTAGCGGCACCGCTTTTATCGATGCTGCGCCGCGGTGTCAGGATCGAAGACGTCGGCTTGACGGCAAAGCGGACCACAACGTCCTGCCCGGACGAGATGCCACCCAGCACCCCGCCGTTGTTATTGGCCGTAAAGCCGGGGCCGTCGTTGCCCGGCAGCATTTCATCTGCGGCATCCTCACCCCGCATCCGTGCGGCGGCGAAACCGGCCCCTATCTCCACACCCTTGACCGCGTTGATGCTCATCATGGCGGCGGCCAGATCCGTGTCCAACTTGCCATAGACCGGCGCGCCCCAGCCCGCCGGAACGCCCGAGGCATGTACCTCCACCACGGCGCCTACCGATGACCCTGCCTTGCGGATTTCATCAAGATAATCTTCCCAGATCGACGCCATGGCCCCGTCCGGGCAGTTGAAAGCATTCGTACCGACAGCGTTCCAGTCCCAGTTTTTGTCCGCGACACTATGTTCGCCAACCTGTCGCAGGGCCCCGCGGATAACAATATCCGGCCCCAGGACCTTGCGTGCGACGGCACCGGCAGCCACCCGGCAGGCGGTTTCCCGGGCCGAGGCGCGGCCACCGCCACGGGGATCGCGAATGCCATACTTGCTTTGATAGGCATAGTCCGCATGGCCGGGACGATAGGTATTGGTGATCTCGCTGTAGTCTTTGGAGCGTTGGTCGATATTTTCGATCATCAGGCTGATGGGCGTGCCCGTCGTCTGCCCCTCGAAAACGCCGGACAGAATTCGAACCTGATCGGTTTCCTGGCGCTGGGTGACAAAACGCGACGTGCCGGGGCGGCGTCGGTCCAGCCATGGCTGAATATCTGCCGCGCACAGATCCAGCAGGGGCGGTGTGCCATCAATGACGCAGCCGATGGCCGGTCCATGGCTTTCGCCCCAGGTTGTTACCCGAAACATATGGCCAAAGCTGTTATGAGACATGGTCTGCTCTATTCCATCTTCGATGTCATTCGAAATGCCGCGCCACCCGCTCCCCCTTCCCGACCAGCCATTAATGGTACCCTGTAGGTGCGACCTGCGCCCTGGGGGAAGGGGGAGCGGGTGGTTTAGAAACCGTCTAGTTTCTAGACGGTCGAAATATCGGGCGCGTCCACGGCTTTCATGCCGACCACGTTGTAGCCGCAGTCCACATGGTGGGTCTCCCCCGTGACGGCGCTGCCCAAATCGCTTAACAGATACATGGCCGCGCCGCCGACTTCATCAATGCCAACATTGCGGCGCATGGGTGAATTGTATTCGTTCCATTTCAGGATATAGCGGAAGTCCCCGATGCCCGATGCGGCCAGGGTCTTGATGGGACCGGCGGAAATGGAATTGACGCGAATATTGCTTGGCCCCAGATCCGCAGCCAGATAACGCACGCTGGCCTCCAACGCTGCCTTGGCCACGCCCATGACGTTGTAATGGGGCATCACCCGTTCTGCGCCATAGTAGGTCAGTGTGACGATGGAGCCGCCGTTTGGCATCAATTTTTCCGCCCGCTGACAAAGCGTCGTGAAGGAATAGCAGGAGATATCGACGGAACGGGCGAAATTACCCGCCGTGGTATCCACATAGCGGCCCTTCAATTCGTCCTTGTCCGCATAGGCGATGGCATGGACCATGAAATCCAGACCGCCCCATTTTTCCGTGATCTGTTCGAACACAGCATCCATGGAGGCATCGTCGGTGACATCGCAAGGCATAACCATTTCGGAGTCCACGGATGCGGCCAAGGGGCGCACGCGCTTCTCCAACGCCTCGCCCTGAAAGGTGAAGGCCAGCTCCGCGCCCTGTTCGGCGGCAGCCTTCGCCACACCCCATGCGATAGAGCGGTCGTTCGCCACACCCATGATCAGACCACGCTTGCCCGCCAGTAAATTTGCCCCAGACATCCTATCGCCCCGCTGAAACTGCCGTGTTTCCAATTGCTTGCCCTATTCTACACCAAGGCAGGGGCATGGCTGTAAAAAACTTCCTTTGCCGGGCCGATCCGCATACGATTACGGCATGGAAAACAGCACAATTCGTATTTACGACACCTCCCTGCGGGACGGCCTGCGCAATTCCGGCATTGCGATTGGTCTGGATGATAAAGTGCGCTTCCTGCAACAACTTGAGGCCCTTGGGGTCAGTGATGTTGAGGTCGGCTTTGGCGGTCCCAGCCAGGTTGAGACCATGGAACGCCTGGCTGAGGCGGTGGAGCAACCGGTGTTGTATGGATTGTCCCGGGTCAATCGGCGCGACGTGGACCGGGTTATCACCTCATTGGCGCGGGCCAACCACCGCGGCATCAATATTTTCAGCCCCACATCGGAAGAATTCCTCGGCCATGGGAAGACAACCGCTGGTGAGGCCCTGGAAGCCTCGGTCAAGGCCATCCGTCATGCCAGGGATCAGTTGGGGGATCCTATGGGGGATCAGATCGGGGACGGTGCCGGGAAGGTGGTGTTTTCCGCTCAGGACGCCACCAAGTCAGAGCTCGCCTATTTGATCGAAATTATCGCCGCGGTGATTGAGGCCGGTGCCGATGTGATCTCGTTAGCGGATACGAGAAGTCTGGCAATGCCCAGGGAATTCGGCGACCTATGCGCGGCATTGCGGGCAAAGGTGCCTGGCGGGCAGGATGTGTTGTGGAGTGTACATTGCCATAATGGTCTTGGCCTGGCGGTGGCAAATTGTGCTGCCGGGATTGAAAATGGCGTGCGTCAGGTCGAATGCACCGTCAACGGCATTGGTGAAATCGGCAGCAATACAACAGGCAGCAATACCACCATGCAGGCGGTGGTAGAGCTATTGCAACGACGGGCTGATGCTTTTCCAGGGCTCAATACAGCTATAAAATATGGGGTAATTCCGGATACGGAACATATGCTGAGGGATATTTCCCAAAGGACGGATGAGGCCTCCTCCGGCACGATCGAACTGCTGCAGCGTGACGCGCCGAAATAGGTACGCCCAGAGCATGTTTCGTTTAAACATGCTCAAATTTTCAAAGAAAAGAGCAATTGAACCAATCACTTGGATTGCAATGGCGCATCCTACTGATTGAAAAATGCTCTATTCGTTCTCGGTCGTCGTGCTGTCCTGATCCTGGTTCGCCTCGTCGTCATTTTCAATCTGGCTTTGGGCCCAGGTTTCCAAAAGGGCGGTTAGTTCCGGGTCGGGGGGATCGGGTAGTGTGACCTGTAGGTGGACATATTGGTTGCCCCCGGTTTCGGCCTTGGGCGGCTTGATGCCCTTGCCCTTCAAACGCAGGGTTTTGCCGCTGTTGGTGCCTTTCGGGATTTTCATAGTTACGGGGCCATCAATGGTTGGCACTTCGATCTTACCGCCCAGCACGGCACTGGCCAGATCCAGGGGCATATCCAGGTGAATGTCCATGCCTTCGCGCCGAAACTGCTTGTGTTTGCGCACACTGACTTCCACCAGTGCATCGCCGGCACCGGCAGGGCCGGGATCACCCTGACCACGCAGGCGAATTTGTTTGCCGTCTTCAATCCCGGCGGGGATGCGAACGTCAAGCATTCTGCTGTCAGGCAGGGTTATACGGCGTGTTGCACCTTTGGTGGCGTCAAGGAAATCGACGGTGATTTTATAAGACCTGTCGGGGCCCTTTTGCTGTCTGGCCCGGCCTCCATAGGCTCCACCGCCGCCGTTACCACCGCGCATGTTGGAGAAGAATTCGCCAAAAACATCTTCGGCATTGAAGCCGCCGCCGCCAAAGCCGCCGCCCGGTCCACCCGGTCCACCCGGGCCACCCGCTCCGCCGCGTCCGCCGGCATATTCATAGCGATACCGCGCCTTTTCCTGGCCATCGGCATCGATTTCACCGCCATCGAACCGTTTGCGCTGGGCTGCATCGCCGACCAGGGAATAGGCGGCTGAAACCTCCTTGAAACGCTCGGCGACAACCGAATCGTCTGGATTCAGATCCGGGTGCAGCTCTTTCGCCAGGCGATGATAGGCCTTCTTGATCTCGCCGTCGCTTGCCGTAGCCGGTACGCCCAAGACAGAGTAAGGATCACGCATTATCACTCATTCCCAAACAAAATTTCGAATTCAGATCTTTTCAGACCTGCATATAGCGCGTCAATCGGCGCGCTCCTACATTAATATGGTAACGATAGAGAATGGTTAACAGGCTTAATCGAAAAATATGGTGCAAAAATGTCACATATTTTCCATATCAGGCCTCTACGGTCATTCTGAGTTGTCCAAACGCACATCTTCGATCAGTTTTTGCGCTGCGTCCCGTTCGTCGTCCGTCATGGAATTGCGCAGGCTTTCCTTTCGGGTAATAGCGCCGGGGTGTTGTCGTTTTGCCGCCTGGGTCAGCCAGAAATATCCCCACGGCCGATTGGCTTCAACGAAGCCTGTATGAAGGTACAGCTTGCCCAACTGAAACTGCGCCTCTGCATTGCCATTCTCGGCCAGGGGCAGCCAGCGGTCCCGGGCGATGCCGTAATTGGCTGTGTGCAAAGCGACCAGACCGGCGGTTAAATTGCGTTGGGTCACTTCTGCCGAATGTCCCGCCAGGGTGACGTCATGATCCCGGCTTAGATCGGAATCCTGAGCGTTCTCAAAGAAAGACAATATTGTGTCCAGGGAGATCGTGGCTTCAGCATCGGGTTTTGTATTGGCGATTTCCTCGACTTTGCCTGCAGCCTGATCCGTGGACTGGTTGACGGGTTGTTTTGCCGCGACAACCGGTGCCTTTTTATCCACGGCTGCGGGCGGTGGCTGAACTGCTGGAGCAACTTTGGCCGGTTCCGGTTTTGCCGCTGCAGGTTGGACGATGGGGCTCGTGGGCGTCTTTGCCGGTTTCCCGGCTTGTTGACTGGCCGGTGGACTAGCCAGTGGACTAGACGGTGAACTAGACGGTGGTCTGGATGATGGACTGGGTGGGCCCGCGGGGCCCGAGATGGCCGGTACCAGCCTTGCCAAGGCGCGGATGGCCGGTTCGTATCCCGCTTTTGTTGCCAGGTATAACCAGCCCGCCGCCTTTGCCTCCGATCGCTCCACCCCTTCGCCGCGAAGATACAATAATGCCAGATTATATTGCGCCAGGGCGTGGCCGTTGGTGGCGGCAGATGTGAACCAGAATGCGGCTTCTTTGGCGTCTTGGGCGACGCCTTGGCCACGTAGATACATGGCTGCCAGGTTCGCCTGGGCCCGCGCCAGACCGCTATCTGCGGCCAATCGGTACCAGCTGGCAGCTTGCACGAAATCCTGCGAGACGCCCAGGCCCATGCGGTAAAGATGGGCCAGGTTACGTTGGGCGGCGGGATCACCCCGATGGGCCCAGGGTAACCAAATATCATGCGCTGCGGTATACTCCCCGCTGTCATAGGCCTTGACGCCAGCATCAAAGGGTTGGGACGGCGTTTCCGTTGGCGCTACCGTGGTCGGGTCCTGCGCCTGCGCCATGGCAGGCGGAACGGCCAAAAATTGGCATAACGCAATGCCCAAGGTGCTGGACACAACCAGCGCCCGGCCCAAATCGGCGAAATTACCGGAAAACTGGCCAGCCCAAATGCCGGACCCTAGAGCGCTTCCGAGATATTTTGACCCATTTGACCGCCCACCAAGGCCCCGTGGGTAGGCGCGGTTCGCTGGGCGATGCGGCACATCTTCCAAGAACCGCCCCAGGTTCCGGGCCGCCACGGGGCCTTGGTGGGCGGCCTTCGGTGGCGACCCTAAGCCATTCGGATATGTTGCGCCGCTTGCCCGATGAACCACATCGCGCTGCGCGACGCGCCGACCCGAATGACTTATGGACGCCATCAAATGGGTCAAAATATCTCGGAAGCGCTCTAGCCGTTGACGATTTTCCAACTGCCATCCGCCTGACGACAAGCCGTGCCATAGGCCGTCTCTGTCCGGCCATCCACCGTTATAGTCTGTTCATACTCCCGGCAGTATTGGCCGGCGGCATTTTGATAGGATGGCTGCGGTGTTACGGTGCCGGAATTACCGCTGTCCGGATTGCGCCAACTGACCGCACTGCCTGATGGTGTAGCTTCCAAGGACCGTTGTGTGGTTTGCTGCATGGCAATTCGGTCGGCATTGTCCAATGACTTGCCTATTTCGCTGCCCGCATAGGCACCCAATAAGGAGCCCGCGGCCACGGCCACCAATTGACCACGGCCTTTGCCGACCTGGCTGCCAACGACGGCACCGCCGACGGCACCTAACAATGTGCCCAGGGTCTGTTTTTGGCCACCCTGCTGACAGGCGACGAGGGTTAGCGATATGAGGCCAATTGCCAAATAACGTGCGCTGCGTATCATTTTCTTATCCATTCGATGGCGATTTTGCGGCCATAGGCCAAAAAAGACGACTTTGCGACACCACGCCACATGAAGTTGGAGCATAGATAGCATATATATAGGACGAACATATCAGAGCACTAGCGTAGAATCCTTAATTTGATGAATACAATTTAGATGAATATGGCCGGAGGCCCCGTGAACAGCCAAAATCAAGCTTTGGAGCGCCCACTTGCTTCGGCTGGCCCGACGAACAGCCAAAATGCGCGGCTATTGCGTTTTGCGACCTATGCTGCGGTGTCGGTGGCGGGGTTGTTGATCGTGGCCAAGTTGGCCGCTTGGTTTTTGACCGATTCCGTCTCTATTTTGAGTTCCCTGATGGATTCGGTTCTGGATGTGGGTGCCTCTCTGGTCAATATGTACGCTGTTGCCCACGCCCTGACGCCGGCTGATCGGGAACATCGTTTTGGTCATGGCAAGGCCGAGGCTCTGGCCGGTCTGGCGCAATCGGCGTTTATTTCCGGGTCTGCGTTATTTCTTTTGGCCGAAGCGGTGCAGCGCCTGATAGAACCGCGCGCCATTACCCGGGATGAAATTGGCATCACGGTCATGGTGCTGTCCCTGGTATTGACCATCGCCCTGGTGCTGTTCCAGCGTCATGTGGTGAAGAAAACCAATTCCGTGGCCATTGCCGCCGACTCGGTCCATTACCGTGGTGATATCGCTGCCAATCTTGGGGTTATTTTGGCCTTGGTCCTGGCAGGACGTTTTGGCTGGATCTATGCCGATGCGGTCGTCGCCCTGATCGTCGCAGCCTATATTCTGGTAGGAGCCTGGGGCATTATTCGTAGTGCCCTGGACCAGCTGATGGATAGGGAACTGCCAGAGGACCAGCGCCTGCGCATTCAACAGATTGCCATGGCCCATGATCAGGTGGTCAACGTCCATGACATGCGAACCCGGTCTTCGGGCGTCCAAAGCTTTATCCAGCTGCATATGGAACTGGATGGTGATCTGACTTTGTTGCAATCGCACGAGATCGCCGATCAGGTGGAGGCCGCGATCCTGGACGTCTTTCCCGACGCCGAAGTGATTATCCACCAGGATCCGGCCGGGTTGGAAGAATGGCACCCGGACCTTCCATAGAAACTCCCATAATGGGGCAAGAGGCGGTCATCGACTTTCTCAAGCGCCCGGAGAGCTATGGGCTGGGAAGCTCCGAGATGGTGCATTGCGTCGAAACCCACGGTGCCATGATATTTCTGGCCGGCGATCATGCCTACAAGATGAAACGCCAGGTGTTGTTGCCGTATCTGGATTTCTCAACTTTGGAAAAACGCCGTCTGGTTTGTGAAAATGAAATTCGGCTGAACCGGCGCACGGCACCGAATTTGTATCTGGGCACTGTCGTCGTGCTGCGGGATAGAAGCGGTGCGTTCCGTATCGGTGCCAGCGCGGATGGTGACGAGATTGTTGAGTGGTTGGTCAAAATGCGCCGCTTTCCAGATGATGCATTGTTGAGCCGGGTGGTTGCAGCCGGTGCCCTGTCGCCGCAGATCGTTCATGCCCTGGCCGATACCATTGCCGCTTTTCATGCTCAGGCGGCGGTATCCAGCGCCTGGGGCGGTGCTGATGAACTGGCGCGTATAGCCCGTGGCGATGCAAAGAATATCGCCCGCTATGTCCCGGATTTGTTCGCGGCGGGGCGGGCCCAAGGTCTGGCCGATGGGATGTTAGGCGCAGTTGAGGCGCAGCGGACTTTGTTGGAAGAGCGCCGCAACAATGGTTTCGTGCGGCACGGCCATGGTGATTTGCATCTTGCCAATATCTATCTCGATGCTGGACAGCCAAGACTGTTCGATGCCATCGAATTCGATGATCGTCTGGCCCAGAACGATGTGCTTTATGATCTGGCCTTTCTGTTGATGGATCTGTGGCATCGTGACTTGCGGGGTGAGGCGAACCGGGTTTTTAACCGCTATCTATTGCGTACCGGTGATCTGGGCGGCCTTGCGGCGTTGCCGCTGTTCCTGTCACTACGGGCGGGCATTCGGACCCACGTAGCCGCGACCATGGCCGCCGGTCAAAACAATGACCCTCAATTGCGCAAGGAAGCGGCGCAATACATGGATCTGGCCATTTCGGTTCTGGAAACACCGCCCCCTGCACTGGTTGCGGTCGGTGGGTATTCCGGTTCCGGGAAATCCTATCTGGCGGCGGCACTGGCACCGTTGCTGGGCGCTGTTCCAGGTGCCGTACATTTGCGCAGTGATGAATTGCGCAAGGTCATGATGGGCCAGGACCCTGAAACACCATTGGGGCCAGCGGCCTACAAAAGCAAGGTCAGCGCGAAAGTATACGCTGAATTGCGCCAGCGCGCAGAACGGGCATTGCTGTCCGGCCACAGCGTGATCGCCGATGCCGTACACAATCATGCAAAGTCGCGGGCCGACCTGGCCGCGCTGGCGACGCGGTGCAAGGTACCCTTCATTGGCATTTGGCTGGATGCGGACCAGGCGTTGATGGCCCGGCGGATCGCAGACCGCCACGGCGATGCATCAGATGCCGATGCTGCGGTGATGGCGCGTCAGATTGCGTCGGGTGCCGGTGCGATAGAATGGCATTGCATCGATGCCGCCCGGCCCCTGGACGAAAAGCTGGCCCAGATCCTGGCGTTGATAGTCTAAACGACGACCTTCAAGACATCAGAATTGACCCGTTTCAATTGCGCATACCTGCGGCACTTTGCCCCAAGGATGCGACATTGTGGCCACTTGATTGGTCCGCGCTGCGGCTTAATTTATCAGCCAGGGCAGCCGGTAACAATTTGCTTTTAGGGAAATGGGGCAAGCATGGACACGCGGGAAGACGATCTGACAGGTAAGACAAACGAGTTGAAGGGCTTTCTGTTTTTGACGGTCTTTCTGGCCCCGGTCGTATCTGTTGCTTTGGTCGGCGGCTATGGCTTGGCAATTTGGATATATCAAATCCTCTCTGGCCCCCCCAGCGGCCTATAGAGCCCAGGATTTTCAACACAATCAGGAGAGACGCGATCGTGAAAGAGCAAGACAAGTTTGCGCATAAGACATCTCGCCCATCCCGCAGGGACTTCTTTTCGGCTCGATTTACCCCACCTGAGGGGACCCAAAACAGTGGCCATATCGCCTCGCTGATGGTTCAGGCCCGACCGGAATTCATGGCAAATGTCACGATGATACTAAATGCTTTTCCCGGCGTCGAAGTCCACGGCAGCAATGACCGGGGCCGCATGGTTGTTTCGGTTGAGGCCGTCAGCGACGGCCACCTGATGGAAACCATTACCAATATTGAAGCTACAGACAACGTCATCGCGGCGTCGCTGGTTTATCACCAGATCGAGGACTGATCCCATGGACATACAGAAACCAAAAACAGGTCTATCACGGCGCGATTACATTAAGGCCAATGCCGTTGCCATTGCCTCCGCAGCCTCGGGCGTGGCGGTGCCGGCGGCCGCTGCAAACCTGGTCACGGACAAATCAGAAACCCAGATGACATGGTCAAAGGCCCCCTGCCGTTTTTGCGGCACCGGCTGCTCGGTCATGGTGGGTACCAAGGATGGCCGCGTTGTTGCCACCCATGGCGATACAAAGTCAGAGGTCAATCGTGGACTGAATTGCGTTAAGGGCTATTTCCTGTCGAAAATCATGTACGGCAAGGATCGGCTGACCGCGCCCATGTTGCGCATGACCAATGGCAAGTACAGCAAGAACGGCGATTTCACCCCCATTACCTGGGATCAGGCGTTCGACATCATGGCCGAAAAATTCAAGGACGCGATCAAGAAAAAGGGTCCGACGTCTGTGGGTATGTTCGGATCCGGGCAATGGACGGTCTGGGAAGGCTATGCCGCCTCGAAGTTGATGAAGGCGGGCTTCCGATCCAACAATATCGATCCCAACGCACGCCACTGCATGGCCTCGGCCGTTGGCGGCTTTATGCGGACCTTTGGTATCGACGAGCCCATGGGCTGCTATGACGATATGGAACACGCGGACGCCTTTGTTTTGTGGGGTTCCAATATGGCGGAGATGCACCCCATTTTGTGGACCCGGGTGACGGATCGTCGGTTAAGCAATCCCCATGTCAGGGTGGCGGTACTGTCGACCTTTGAACATCGTTGCTTTGACCTGGCCGACAACGGCATGGTTTTCACGCCGCAGACCGATATGGTGATCCTCAACTTTATCGCCAATTATATTATCGAATCCGGCAAGGTGAACTATGACTTCGTGAAGAAGCATACGAACTTCCGCCTGGGCAATACGGATATCGGCTATGGCCTGCGACCGGAACATCCATTGCAGATGAAGGCCAAGAACGCAAAAAAGGCCGGTGGCTCGAAGCCAATGACGTTCGAGGAATATGCCGCCTTCGTAAAACCCTATACCTTGGAATACGCCGCCAAGATGTCCGGTGTGCCGGCTGAAAAGTTGGAGGATCTGGCCAAGATGTATGCGGACCCGGGCACCAAAGTCACCTCGTTCTGGACCATGGGGGTCAACCAACATACCCGCGGTGTGTGGACCAATAACCTGATCTATAATATCCATCTTTTAACTGGCAAGATCTCGGAACCCGGCAATAGCCCATTTTCATTGACCGGACAGCCGTCGGCCTGTGGTACGGCGCGGGAAGTGGGCACCTTTGCCCACCGTCTACCTGCCGACATGGTGGTGAAGAACCCCAAGCATCGGGCCCTGGCGGAAAAGATCTGGAAGTTGCCCAGCGGCACCATTCCAGGCAAGCCCGGCTATCATGCCGTGTTGCAGAACCGTATGCTCAAAGACGGCAAGCTCAATGCCTATTGGGTGCAGGTAAATAACAACGTTCAGGCGTCAGCCAACTTGAACGAGGAAACCTTGCCCGGCTATCGCAATCCGGACAATTTCATCGTTGTCTCCGATGCCTATCCGACCGTGACCGCACAGGCTGCAGACCTTGTCCTGCCCACTGCCATGTGGGTGGAAAAGGAAGGTGCCTATGGCAATGCGGAACGCCGCACCCAGTTCTGGTATCAATTGATCGATGCGCCAGGTGAAAGCAAATCCGATCTGTGGCAATTGGTGGAATTCTCCAAACGCTTCACCACGGACGAAGTCTGGCCCAAGGACCTGCTGGACCAGAACCCGGAATACAAAGGCAAAACCCTGTACGAGGTGTTGTACAAAAACGGCCAGGTTGATCGCTATCCGTTGAGCGAGATCTCACCCGACTATGAAAATGACGAGGCCAAGGATTTCGGATTTTACATCCAAAAGGGCCTGTTTGAGGAATATGCCGAATTTGGCCGGGGCCATGCCCACGATCTGGCCCCGTTCGATACGTATCATGCCGAACGGGGCCTGCGTTGGCCCGTCATCGATGGCAAGGAGACAAAGTGGCGGTTCCGTGAAGGTTCCGACCCTTACGTCAAGGCAGGCACGGATTTTCAGTTCTATGGCAAGAAGGATGGCAAGGCCATCATCTTTGGCCTGCCGTACGAGCCACCGGCGGAAAGCCCGGATGAAGAATATGATCTGTGGCTGTCCACGGGGCGGGTGCTGGAACATTGGCATTCCGGTTCCATGACCCAACGGGTACCGGAATTGTACAAGGCCTTTCCCGATGCCGTGGTTTTCATGCATCCCGATGATGCCAAATCACGGGGCTTAAAGCGGGGTACGGAGGTCCGGATCATCTCCCGTCGTGGCGAGATTAGAACCAGGGTAGAGACCCGTGGCCGCAATCGCCCGCCCGTTGGCCTGGTATTTGTTCCCTGGTTCGATGCCTCGCAACTGATCAACAAAG
>Ga0233428_1002810_pt1 | contig 15737 bp, 11 predicted proteins | sample SI_118_April2016_4_FD_179890 | JGI IMG/M metagenome (GOLD analysis project Ga0233428, IMG submission 179890) | Seawater microbial communities from Saanich Inlet, British Columbia, Canada - SI_118_April2016_120_MG | ecosystem: Environmental > Aquatic > Marine > Inlet | place: Canada: British... | reverse complement strand
AGCTGATTGCTCCGATCGCCATGGACGAGGGCCTGCGCTTCGCTATTCGCGAAGGTGGTCGTACCGTCGGCGCCGGCGTCGTCGCTTCGATCGTCGAATAAAGGTTTCAAATGGCTCCGCCCCGGACTGGTTATCTGGTCCGACGCGTCGGTCGTTTGTTGTTTGATTTTAATGGCGGGCTTGAGAGGGTTCGCCGAATTGCGCGTTTAGGGGCATAGCTCAGTTGGTAGAGCGACGGTCTCCAAAACCGTAGGTCGCGGGTTCGAACCCTGCTGCCCCTGCCATCTCCCGGTATTTTGGGGTGGCAATAAACGCAAGGGTTATAATGATTATGGCGAAAACAAGCCCAGCCCAGTTTTTAAAGGAAGTGCGTCAGGAAACGTCCAAGGTGACGTGGCCGACACGCAAGGAAACCACCATTTCGACGGTCATGGTGTTTGTCATGGTTATTCTTGCCGCTGTTTTCTTCTTCCTTGTTGATCAGTTGATGGCGCTTGGCGTGCGCGTTCTTTTCGGATTGGGAGGCTGATATGGCGGTACGCTGGTATGTCATTCACGCCTATTCCGGATTCGAGCAAAAGGTTGCCGCATCGATTGAGGAGCAGGCCGCACAGACAGGCATGTCCGATCTGATCGAACAGGTTCTGGTGCCGACGGAAGAAGTCGTCGAGCTGCGCCGCGGTGCGCGCGTATCGTCAGAGCGCAAATTCTTCCCGGGCTACGTGCTGGCCAAGATGGATTTGACCGACGAGACCTGGCATCTGGTCAAGAACACACCGAAGGTTACCGGGTTTCTGGGTTCTGGCAGTCGTCCGACGCCGATCTCGCAAGCTGAAGCAGACCGTATCATGAATCAGGTTCAGGAAGGGATTGATCGTCCGAAGCCTTCCGTCTTGTTCGAGATCGGAGAACAGGTTCGCGTTTGCGACGGACCGTTCAATTCATTCAACGGTACTGTCGAGGAAATCGACGAAGAACGGGCACGGCTCAAGGTGGCAGTGTCGATTTTTGGTCGTGCTACGCCAGTAGAGCTTGAATATTCACAGGTAGAGAAGCTATAACGCGTCAACTTTAATTGTGTGGGAGGTCAGCCATGACTGTACCACGCACTCAGAAAACACTGACTGAGGAACGATAATGGCTAAAAAGATCAAGGGATACGTACGGTTACAGGTGCCCGCTGGCGCCGCCAACCCGTCACCGCCGATTGGCCCCGCGCTGGGTCAGGCTGGCCTCAACATTATGGAATTCTGCAAGGCATTTAATGCCGAAACGCAGAGCATGGAAAAGAACATGCCGATTCCGGTGGTCATCACGGCCTACCAGGATGCATCGTTCGACTTCATCATCAAAACTCCACCGGCCAGCTTTTTCCTGAAAAAAGCGGCGAAGGTTCCGAAGGGTACCGGAACTGCCGGTCGCGAGATCATCGGTCGCGTAACGATGGCTCAGGTTCGCGAGATCGCCGAATTGAAGATGGTCGATCTGAACGCAAACGATATGGATGCCGCATGTGAAATGATCAAGGGCTCTGCCCGGTCAATGGGCATCGAGGTGGTGGGATAAGATCATGGCATACACCGGAAAACGATATAAAAAAGCTGCTGAATCCGTTGGTCGCGAAACCTATTACGAGATCGCTGACGCGGTAAAGCTGGTCAAGGACGGCGCCACTGCCAAATTTGACGAGACAGTTGAAATTGCTCTTAACCTGGGCGTCGACCCGAAGCATGCCGACCAGATGGTTCGCGGCGTTATCTCGCTGCCCCACGGTACTGGCAAATCGCTGCGTGTCGCCGTGTTCGCCAAGGGCGACAAGGTTAAGGAAGCCGAAGACGCGGGTGCCGACATTGTTGGTTCCGACGAACTGGCCGACAAGATCAAAAAGGGCGAGATTGATTTCGATCGCTGCATCGCCACACCTGACATGATGGCCGTCGTTGGCCAGTTGGGTAAGGTGCTGGGTCCGAAGGGTCTGATGCCGAACCCGAAGCTGGGAACGGTCACCCCTGATGTTGCCGGTGCGGTTTCTGCCGCGAAATCTGGTCAGATCGAATTCAGGGTTGAAAAAGAAGGCGTCATTCATGCCGGTATTGGCAAGGCGAGCTTTTCTGCAGAAGCCCTGGCCGAAAACATTTCGACATTTGTTGGCGCCATTGCCAAAGCCAAGCCGTCGGGCGTAAAGGGCACGTACATGAAGCGTGTTTCGATCAGCTCGACCATGGGCCCAGGTGTCAAGCTTAACGTCAGCAGCCTTTTCGGCTAACGGCGAAGTTATAGGAATTCCGCTCGTTCTTCGGAAACGGAGGAGGGGCGGTCAGGTGGCGGAGAATTCCGTTACCGCCCTGTCCAAGACTGTAGGTGACGCCAAAGTGATTGCGGCGGTGTCATAATGGGAAGTTCCCACCTGCACAGACGGTGCTAAGAACCGTTTTTTGAAGATGTTCGCATCTTTATAGACGGCTTGAACGACTGCACTGGACAGGCTTGTCGGCCCCTCCGAAGGGTTCGGAAGGGCCATAAGTCCAACGGCCTATATTGTGTTTCCACTGTGGATGCATGGTACGGCCTAAGAAGCTGGAGTAAGTACAGTGGACCGAGGACAAAAAGAAGAACTGGTTGCTTCGATGCATCAGACCTTCGAAGACGCGGCCATGGTCGTCGTCACCCATTACAGTGGGTTGACGGTGAGCGAATTGGGCGAACTTCGTAGCAAGATGTATGAAGCGGGAGCCAAGTTCAAAGTCACCAAGAATCGGCTCACGCGGCGTGCCATTGATGGCACAAAATTCAGCCCCCTCAGCGACATGTTTTCCGGACCGACGGCAATTGCCTACTCGGATGATCCGGTTGCTGCCGCCAAGGTTGCTGTCAATTTTGCCAAAAAGAACGAGAAGTTGGTTGTTCTTGGCGGCGCTCTCGGTGAAGAGCTTCTCGATGTGGCAGGTGTCAAGGCTTTGGCCAGCCTGCCGGGTCTCGATGAGCTTCGCGCCAAGATCGTCGGTATGTTGAGCACGCCGGCAACCCGTATCGCAGGTGTCTTGCAGGCACCCGCCGGACAGGTTGCTCGTGTGATCGGCGCCAAGGCTGCCGAAGGCTAAGCCGCTTAAGTAAAGTAACGATTCTTAAATACTCGTAATGTCAGTTCAAGCCTATCAGGAGATATACTAATGGCTAATTTGGATCAGATTGTTGAAGACCTTTCGACCTTGACCGTCATGGAGGCGGCCGAGCTTTCTAACATGCTGGAAGAAAAGTGGGGCGTTTCTGCTGCCGCTCCGGTTGCTGTCGCCGCTGCTGGCGGTGCTGCCGGTGGTGATGCCGCTGAAGAGAAAACCGAATTTGATGTTGTTCTTGCTGCCGCTGGCGACAAGAAAATTAACGTCATTAAGGAAGTTCGCGCCATCACTGCTCTTGGCCTGAAAGAAGCCAAGGAAATGGTCGAATCGGCTCCGAGCGTCGTCAAGGAAGGTGTTTCCAAGGACGAAGCCGAAGAGTTGAAGAAGAAGCTGGAAGAAGCCGGCGCTACTGTCGAAGTCAAGTAGTGATGGTTGCGTGGGCTGCTAAAGCCTGCGCAGTTCTGGATATTGCAGGCCGACGGGGACGTTAAAATCCTCCGTCGGCCGCAAGTCCAAAAAAATATTGCACGCATCCGTGCGAATGGGCCTTACCGAGGCCGGGAATATGGATGCGCTTGCCTCGATGGGGTGTTTCATGATGAAGCACACCGGAAAATGGAAGGCTTGAACTTTTCGACTGCGGTGGTCGAATTGAATCGGGCCTAACAGACATTTAGTCGGTTGAGGAAACTTGTAATGGATCAGTCCTATACGGGTCGCAAGCGTGTACGTAAATTTTTCGGTCATTTGAAGGAAGTGGCTCCGATGCCGAACCTTATCGAGGTTCAAAAGGCGTCGTATGACAAATTCCTGCAACAGCACATGACGGATGAGGAGCGAGCGGCCAGTGGCCTGCAGGCTGTTTTCAAGTCTGTCTTCCCAATTCAGGATTTCGCCGAGCGCGGCACCCTTGAGTACGTCGATTTCAACTTCGAAGAGCCGAAGTACGACGTCGAGGAGTGCCAGCAGCGCGGTATGACCTTTGCCGCACCGTTGAAAGTGACGCTGCGTCTTGTCGTTTGGGATATTGACGAAGAAACCGGCGCACGTTCGATCCGTGACATCAAGGAACAAGACGTCTACATGGGCGACATGCCGCTGATGACGGATAACGGTACCTTCGTTGTTAACGGTACGGAGCGCGTTATCGTTTCTCAGATGCACCGCTCGCCGGGCGTCTTTTTTGACCATGACAAGGGCAAGACCCACTCGTCGGGTAAATACCTGTTTGCAGCGCGCGTCATTCCTTATCGCGGTTCGTGGCTCGATTTTGAATTCGATGCCAAGGATCTGGCCTATGTGCGCATTGACCGTCGTCGCAAGCTGCCGGTTTCGACTCTGTTGATGGCGCTGAACGACGACAAGACCGACAAGCTGATCGCCAAGCGGGCAAAGGACGGCAAGACTGTCGAGCCTGCTGAAAAGACTGGTTATTCGCCGGAAGGCATCCTTGACATGTTCTATGACAAGGTCACCTGTGCGCGCACCAAGAACGCCTGGAAAATGCCGTTCGATGCCGAAGCCCTGCGCGGCTCCAAGTTGACCAGTGAACTGATCAATGCCAAGACCGGCAAGGTTGTTGCCGACGCTGGCACCAAGATGACGCCGCGTCTGATCAAGCAGCTCGAAGCAAAGGGCATGAAGGACCAGCTGATTACCGATGAAGATTTGGTCGGCCGCTATATTGCTGGTGATATCTTTAACGATAAAACCGGTGAAATTTTCGCCGAAGCCGGTGCTGAAATTACCGAGGAAGTTCTCGAGTCCTTTAACGAGGCGAATATCAACGAAGTGACGACATTGGCCATCGATCACGTCAATGTCGGTCCGTACATTCGTAATACTCTTGCCGTTGACATGAACTCGTGCCGTGAAGAAGCGCTGATCGATATCTATCGTGTCATGCGCCCGGGCGAACCGCCGACTCTTGATACCGCCGAAGCGCTGTTCAACAGCCTGTTCTTTGATTCCGAACGCTACGACCTGTCATCTGTCGGTCGCGTCAAGATGAATGCCCGTCTGGGCTTCGAGACTGAAGACACGGTCCGCATTCTGCGCAAGGACGACATCCTGAAAGTCGTTCGTATCCTCGTTGACCTGAAAGACGGTCGCGGTGAAATCGACGATATTGATCACCTTGGCAACCGCCGTGTGCGTTCCGTTGGTGAATTGATGGAAAACCAGTACCGGGTCGGCTTGTTGCGGATGGAACGCGCCATCCGTGAGCGTATGAGCTCGGTCGATATTGATACCGTCATGCCGCACGATCTGATTAATGCTAAGCCCGCCGCTGCTGCGGTGCGTGAGTTCTTCGGCTCTTCGCAGCTGTCGCAATTCATGGATCAAACCAACCCGCTGTCGGAAATCACCCACAAGCGCCGTCTGTCGGCCCTTGGACCGGGTGGCCTGACGCGTGAACGTGCCGGTTTCGAAGTGCGCGATGTGCACCCGACCCACTATGGTCGTATCTGCCCGATTGAAACGCCTGAAGGACCGAACATCGGCCTGATTAACTCGCTGGCGACTTATGCACGGGTTAACAAGTACGGCTTCATCGAAACGCCGTATCGCAAGGTTGATAACGGCAAGGTGTCTGGCAAGGTCGGTTACATGTCGGCCATGGAAGAAGGCCGCTACACCATCGCCCAGGCAAACGAGGAAATCGACGACAAGGGTAAATTCATCAACGAACTGGTCAGTTGCCGTGCGGCTGGCGAATTCGTCATGTGCAACCCGAACGACATCGATTACATGGATGTCTCGCCCAAGCAGCTTGTTTCCGTTGCTGCGGCGCTGATTCCGTTCCTTGAAAACGATGATGCCAACCGTGCCTTGATGGGTTCGAACATGCAACGTCAGGCCGTGCCGCTGATCCGTGCGGAGGCTCCGCTTGTCGGTACCGGCATGGAAGCCAAGGTCGCACGCGACTCTGGCGCGACTATCGTCGCCAAGCGTTCCGGTGTTGTCGATCAAATCGACGCCACCCGCATTGTCGTCCGTGCTACCGAGGAAACGTCTCACTCGGCAGCCGGTGTCGATATCTTCAATCTGCTGAAGTTCCAGCGTTCGAACCAGAACACCTATCTGCATCAGCGCCCGCTGGTGAAGGTCGGCGACATGGTCCGGGCCGGTGACACCATCGCCGACGGACCGTCGACGGAATTAGGTGAGCTGGCCCTGGGCCGCAACGTGCTGGTCGCGTTCATGCCCTGGAATGGCTACAACTTCGAGGACTCGATCCTGATTTCGGAACGCATCGTGCGTGATGATGTCTTTACCTCTATCCATATCGAAGAATTCGAGGTCATGGCTCGGGATACCAAGCTCGGCCAGGAAGACATTACCCGCGACATTCCGAATGTCGGTGAAGAGGCCCTGAAGAACCTTGATGAAGCCGGTATCGTTTACATCGGTGCTGAGGTCAAACCGGGCGATATTCTGGTCGGCAAGGTAACGCCGAAGGGCGAAAGCCCGATGACGCCGGAAGAAAAACTTCTGCGTGCCATCTTCGGTGAAAAGGCCTCCGACGTTCGTGATACCTCGCTGAAACTGCCTCCGGGTGTTGCCGGCACTGTGGTCGAGGTTCGTGTCTTCTCACGCCGCGGCGTCGATAAGGACGAACGTGCCCTGGCCATTGAGCGTTCGGAAATCGAACGGCTCGCCAAGGACCGTGACGACGAACGGGCGATTTTGGAACGTAGCTTCCAGGCACGTCTGACGGCGTTGCTGCTGAACAAGAAAGCCGTTGGCGGTCCGAAGGGGCTGGCCTCTGGTACCAAGATCACCGAGGAAGTTCTCGACAACTTCACCGCCGGTCAATGTGCCCAGATCGTTGTTTCCAACGACAAGGTGATGAAAGACGTCGAAGAGCTGAAAAAGCACTTCGAGGAAAGCATCGCAGTCTTACAGGCACGCTTCGATAACAAGGTCGACAAGCTGCAACGCGGCGATGACCTGTCGCCTGGCGTCATGAAAATGGTCAAGGTCTTCATTGCCGTGAAGCGCAAGCTGCAACCCGGCGACAAGATGGCCGGACGTCACGGCAACAAGGGTGTTATTTCCCGCATCGTTCCGCAGGAAGACATGCCTTATCTGGAAGACGGTCAGCCCGTCGATATCGTGCTCAACCCGCTTGGCGTTCCGTCGCGTATGAACGTTGGACAAATTCTGGAGACTCACCTTGGGTGGGCCTGCGCCAAGCTAGGCGAACAGATTGGCGACATGCTTGATGCTGCCAACGGCAGTGGCGTCGACGCCAAGAAACTGCGCTCCAGGCTGAAGGATGTATATGGTCCGAAGTCTTACAAGAGCGACGTACAGGTTCTGGACGACGACGAACTGGTCGAAATGTCTGGCAACCTGCGCAAGGGTGTGCCGATTGCAACTCCGGTCTTTGATGGTGCTCATGAAGAAGACATCAACAGCATGCTGGAAATGGCAGGCCTTGAAACTTCTGGTCAGATGACTCTGATTGATGGTCGTACCGGCGAGACCTTCGACCGCAAGGTGACGGTTGGCTACATTTACATGTTGAAGCTGCACCACTTGGTCGATGACAAGATCCACGCCCGTTCCATCGGACCGTACAGTCTTGTTACCCAACAGCCGCTCGGCGGTAAGGCCCAGTTTGGTGGCCAACGCTTTGGTGAAATGGAAGTCTGGGCGCTTGAAGCCTACGGCGCATCCTACACCTTGCAGGAAATGCTCACGGTCAAGTCCGATGACGTTTCCGGTCGCACCAAGGTCTATGAAGCTATCGTCCGTGGCGACGACAGCTTCGAAGCCGGTATCCCTGAATCGTTCAACGTTCTGGTCAAGGAGCTTCACTCCCTCGGCCTTAACGTAGAATTGAAATAACGCCCGAAAGCATTCCAGGAGAAATTGCAATGAACGAACTTATGAAAGTTTTTGGGCAGGTCAGCGGCACACAGCAGTTTGACCTCATCCGTATCTCTCTCGCTTCGCCGGAACGCATCCTGTCGTGGTCCTTCGGTGAAATCAAAAAGCCAGAGACCATCAACTACCGGACATTCAAGCCGGAAAGGGATGGCCTGTTCTGTGCGCGTATCTTTGGCCCGACCAAGGATTACGAATGCCTGTGTGGCAAGTACAAGCGCATGAAGTACAAGGGCATCACCTGCGAGAAGTGTGGCGTCGAAGTGACCCTGCAGAAAGTGCGCCGCGAGCGTATGGGCCACATCGAACTGGCCTCGCCGGTTGCCCACATCTGGTTCATGAAGTCACTGCCGTCGCGTATCGGCCTGCTGCTCGACATGACCCTGAAGGATCTGGAACGGGTTCTGTACTTCGAGAACTATGTCGTTGTCGAACCGGGCCTGACGGAACTGAAGCTGCACGAATTGCTCAGCGAAGATGCCTACCAGAACGCCGTCGATGAATATGGCGAGGATTCATTCAGCGTCGGCATCGGTGCCGAGGCGATCCGCAAGATGCTGGAAGCCATCGAACTGGAAGAAGAACTGGCGACCCTGCGTGTTGACCTGAAGGAAACCAATTCCGAAGCCAAGCGCAAGAAATTCGTCAAGCGTCTGAAACTGGTCGAATCCTTCATTGAATCCGGCGCCCGTCCGGAATGGATGATCCTGACCGTTATTCCGGTCATTCCGCCCGAACTGCGGCCATTGGTTCCTTTGGATGGAGGTCGTTTTGCGACCTCGGATCTGAACGATCTGTATCGCCGCGTGATCAACCGCAACAACCGTCTGAAAAGGCTGATCGAGCTCAGGGCTCCTGAAATCATCGTTCGTAACGAAAAACGGATGTTGCAGGAATCTGTCGACGCCTTGTTTGATAACGGCAGGCGCGGTCGCGCCATCACCGGCGCCAACAAGCGTCCGTTGAAATCGCTGTCCGACATGCTGAAAGGCAAGCAAGGCCGCTTCCGTCAGAACCTGCTCGGCAAGCGTGTCGATTACTCTGGCCGTTCGGTCATCGTTGTCGGCCCTGAATTGCTGCTGCATCAATGCGGGCTGCCCAAGAAGATGGCGCTCGAACTGTTCAAGCCGTTCATTTATTCGAAACTCGAATTGTACGGTATGGCGACGACTATCAAGGCCGCCAAGCGGATGCTGGAAAAAGAACGTCCCGAAGTCTGGGATATTCTGGAAGAGGTTATCCGTGAACATCCGGTCTTCCTGAACCGCGCGCCGACGCTTCACCGTCTTGGCATTCAGGCTTTCGAGCCGGTGCTGATTGAAGGCAAGGCCATTCAACTTCACCCGCTGGTCTGCGCCGCCTTTAACGCTGACTTTGATGGTGACCAAATGGCGGTTCACGTGCCGCTGTCGCTGGAAGCCCAGCTTGAAGCACGCGTGTTGATGATGTCGACGAATAACATCCTCAGCCCGTCCAGTGGCAAGCCGATCATCGTGCCGTCCCAGGATATTATTCTGGGTCTGTACTACCTGACCATGGAACGCGACGGTGAACTCGGCGAAGGTATGGCATTTACCGATACGTCTGAAATCCAGCAGGCGCTGGACCACAACGAAGTCTCGCTGCATGCCAAGGTCGAATGCCGTTATCACACGGTTGACGAAAAGGGCAAGCCGATTGTTATGCGTGTCAAATCGACGGCGGGTCGCATGCTGATGTCCGATATCTTGCCGCGTAACAAGAACATTCCGCTCGATCTGATCAACCGTCTGTTGACCAAAAAGGAAGTGTCCAACGTCATCGAACAGGTTTATCGCCACTGTGGTCAGAAAGAGACCGTCATCTTCGCTGATAGGATGATGGGGCTCGGATTCTCGAACGCATGTAAGGCCGGTATTTCATTCGGCAAGGACGATTTGGTCATTCCCGACGCTAAGGAAAAAATGGTCAGCGACACGGAAGGCAAGGTCAAGGAATATGAAAAACAGTACCAGGACGGCCTGATTACCCAGGGCGAAAAGTACAACAAGGTTGTTGATGCCTGGTCTCATTGCACCGATCAAGTGGCCGACGCGATGATGAAACGCATCTCGACGCCGGAAAAAGGCGAACAGGTCAATGCCGTCTACATGATGGCTCATTCCGGTGCTCGTGGTTCCGCCGCCCAGATGAAACAGCTGGCCGGTATGCGTGGATTGATGGCGAAGCCGTCGGGCGAGATCATCGAAACGCCTATTATCTCGAACTTTAAAGAAGGTCTTTCGGTGCTGGAGTACTTCAACTCTACTCACGGAGCGCGTAAAGGCCTCGCCGATACCGCCTTGAAGACGGCGAACTCCGGTTATCTGACGCGTCGTCTGGTTGACGTTGCTCAGGACTGCATCATCGTCGAGGAAGACTGCAAGACTAAGCAGGGCCTCGTGGCGCGCGCTGTCATCGAGGGTGGTAACACCATCTCGCCGCTGTCCGAACAGATTCTCGGACGGACGACGGCTGAACAGGTCATCCATCCAGCCGAAGGCAAGGTTCTGGCCAAGGCTGGTACGCTGATCGGCGAAGACCTGTCCATCCTTATCGAGGAAGCCGAGGTCGAAACCGTTCTTATCCGTTCGGTGCTGACGTGTGAAACCACCAGCGGCACATGTGGTGCCTGTTACGGTCGCGATCTGGCTCGTGGCACACCGGTTAACATTGGTGAAGCGGTCGGCGTTATCGCCGCCCAGTCCATTGGTGAACCGGGCACCCAGCTGACCATGCGAACCTTCCACATCGGTGGTGCGGTTACCGGTGGCGGCGAAGTCTCTAAGATTGAGGCTGCTGGTGATGCCAAGGTGCAGTTGAAGAACTGCAACACCGTTAAGGACAGTACTGGCGTACAGGTGGTTATGAGCCGTAATGCCGAACTGAACCTGATTGACGAGAAGGGCCGCGAGCGAGCGCGTCACCGTCTGCCTTACGGCTCGAAGCTGTTGATCAAGGACAAGGCGAAGGTCAAGCTTGGTGCCAAGATGGCCGAATGGGATCCGTATACCCTGCCGATCATCACCGAAAAGAACGGTACCGTTAACTACGTCGACCTGGTCGATGGGCTGTCCATGGAAGAACGTCTCGATGATGCCACTGGTATCGCATCGAAGGTCGTTATCGACTGGAAATCCAATCCCAAGGGCAGCGAGCTGAAGCCGCGTATTACCTTGCGTGATAAAAAGGGCGAGGTGGTTATGCTGGATAAGGAGCTCGAGGCTCGTTACGTCCTGTCGCAGGACGCCATCTTGTCGGTTGAACCTGGCCAGGAAGTCCATGCTGGTGACGTGCTGGCACGTATTCCGAAGGAATCGGCCAAAACGCGTGACATTACCGGTGGTCTGCCGCGTGTTGCGGAATTGTTCGAGGCTCGCAAGCCCAAGGACTACGCGATTATCAGTGAAGTCGAGGGACGCGTTGAATTCGGCAAGGATTACAAGAACAAGCGCCGGATTGTCGTTATCCCGACAGACGAGAAGCTGGAGCCGCATGAGTATCTGGTACCGAAGGGCAAGCACATCAGTGTTCAGGAAGGCGACTACGTTGAAGTCGGCGATGCATTGATGGATGGTAACCCGGTGCCGCACGATATCCTCAGGGTTCTCGGCGTTGAAGCGCTGGCGGAATACCTGATCAAGGAAATCCAGGACGTTTATCGCCTGCAGGGTGTGAAAATCAACGACAAGCACATCGAGGTGATCGTTCGCCAGATGCTGCAAAAGGTTGAAATCACCAATGGTGGCGATACCACGTACCTGATCGGCGAACTGGCTGATCGAATCGAGTTCGATAAGGTAAACGCAAAGACCAAGGCTGACGGTGGCAAGATTGCCAAGGGTGAGCCCGTACTTCAGGGCATCACCAAGGCCAGCCTGCAAACACAGTCGTTCATCTCGGCGGCTTCGTTCCAGGAAACCACGCGGGTGCTGACCGAAGCAGCCGTTTCCGGAAAGATCGACAACCTTATCGGCCTCAAGGAAAACGTCATCGTCGGGCGTCTTATTCCCGCCGGTACGGGGTCAATGATGAACCGTATGCGCAATATTGCTGGTAAACGCGACGAAGTGCTGGAAGCCGATGCAGCAAAAGCACGGGCAAAAGCCATCGCAGCCAAAGAAACGCCTTCTGAAGAGGTCATTGCAGCCAGCGATGCGCCAGAAGCGGAAGCGGCGGCTGAAAGCGAGTAAAAGATAGCTAAATCAAGGGGTTTCCCCAAGGCTTAGTGAGAGAATCAGGGCGGCGTTCGGTGCGAATCATACCGAATGTCGCCCTTTTCGTTGCAATGCGGCATTCGCATTCACGAGGGGTCCCGGAACTACTTGAAAAATAAGAGATTCTTTTGCTTGACGCAAAGGGGTCTCGAACCTAGTATCCGGCTTCCTCCGCGGGGGCCTGGTGGTGAGCCGTTCGGTTTAGACGCAGGCTTCTTTGGAAAGTGAAAAAAATTTGTATTTCAAGTCCTTATGCGGGCAAAGAGCTGCTCGCCGACGGACTTTTGCCTGTCTCTTAATTGAGAAGGCTATTTGTGGCACGGGCGTTTTCGCCCATTTGTGTATGTTTTTTTGAAGGTGAGTTGTTAAATGCCGACGATTAACCAACTGGTCCGCAAACGCCGTAAAACACCGTTTGTTCGCACCAATGTTCCGGCGCTGGAAGCCTGCCCGCAAAAGCGTGGCGTTTGCACCCGCGTTTACACAACGACACCGAAAAAGCCGAACTCGGCTCTGCGTAAGGTTGCTCGTGTTCGTCTGACCAACGGTTTCGAGGTCACCAGCTACATCCCCGGCGAAGGCCATAACCTGCAAGAGCACTCGGTCGTGCTTCTTCGCGGCGGTCGCGTCAAGGATCTTCCCGGTGTCCGTTATCACATCGTTCGCGGAACCCTTGACACCCAGGGTGTCGGTGATCGCCGCCAGCGTCGTTCTAAATACGGCGCCAAGCGGCCGAAATAAGGATCTGATACTATGTCTCGTCGCCATGCTGCGGAAAAACGCGAAATTCTTCCTGATCCCAAATACGGTGATCTGGTTCTTTCCAAATTCACCAACAACCTGATGCTCGATGGTAAGAAGTCTGTCGCAGAACGCATCGTCTATGGTGCCTTCGATATTATCGAGGCGAAAACCGGTGGCGATCCGCTGAAAACCTTCCACGAAGCCATTGATAACATCAAGCCGTCGGTCGAGGTTCGCTCCCGTCGTGTCGGTGGTGCCACCTATCAGGTGCCCGTCGAAGTTCGTAACGAACGCCGTCAGGCGCTGGCCATTCGCTGGCTCGTTTCCCTGTCGCGCAAGCGCTCTGAAAACACCATGACGGAACGTCTGTCGGGTGAATTGCTGGATGCTTCCAACAATCGTGGCGCTGCGGTCAAGAAACGCGAAGACACTCATAAAATGGCTGAAGCGAACAAAGCGTTCGCTCACTATCGCTGGTAAGGCTCGGGATCACTTAATTATGGCACGCACGACACCCCTGGATCGTTACCGCAACATCGGCATCATGGCGCACATTGATGCCGGCAAGACGACGACCACCGAACGTATTCTTTATTACACCGGCATTTCGCACAAGATTGGCGAAGTTCACGATGGCAACGCCACCATGGACTGGATGGAACAGGAACAGGAACGCGGCATTACCATTACCTCTGCCGCGACGACGTGCTTCTGGAACGACCACCGCATCAATATTATCGATACCCCGGGCCACGTTGACTTCACCATTGAAGTCGAACGTTCACTGCGTGTCCTTGATGGCGCAGTCGCCGTTTTCGACAGTGTCGCCGGTGTCGAGCCGCAATCGGAAACCGTCTGGCGTCAGGCCGACAAGTACGATGTGCCCCGTATGTGTTTCGTCAACAAGATGGATCGCACCGGGGCTGATTTTTATCGCTGTGTCGACATGATGGTCGATCGCCTGGGTGCCAACACGTTGGTGCTGCAGTTGCCGATCGGTTCGGAAACTGAATTTGCCGGCGTTGTCGATCTGGTCAAGATGAAGGCGATTGTCTGGAAAGATGAAAATCTGGGCGCTGAGTTCGAAGAAGTTGATATTCCCGCCGATCTTGCCGATAAAGCCGCCGAATACCGCGTGGCGCTGGTTGAAGCTGCGGTCGATATGGATGACGCGGCGATGGAAGCCTATCTCGAAGGTGAAGATCCCAGCATTGAGACTCTGAAAGCCTGCATTCGTACCGGCACCCTGTCGGGCGCATTTGTTCCTGTCCTGACCGGCAGCGCGTTCAAGAACAAGGGTGTTCAGCCGATGCTCGACGCCGTTGTTGACTTCATGCCTGCGCCGACCGACGTTGCCGCCATCAAGGGTGTTAAGGCCGGTACGGAAGAAGAAATCGAGCGCCATAACTCCGATGATGAGCCGTTCTCGGCTTTGGCATTCAAGGTCATGAACGATCCGTTTGTTGGTTCGCTGACCTTCGCACGTGTTTATTCGGGCGTTCTGGAAACCGGTTCCGGCGTCCAGAACACGGTCAAGGATAAGAAAGAGCGCGTCGGTCGTATGCTGCAAATGCACTCCAACTCACGCGAAGACGTCAAGGAAGCGCGCGCCGGTGACATTATTGCGTTGGCAGGCCTCAAGGACACGACCACTGGTGACACGCTGTGTGATCCGTTAAATCAGGTCGTTCTAGAGCGTATGGAATTCCCCGATCCGGTTATCGAAGTTGCGGTCGAACCGAAGACCAAGGCTGACCAGGAAAAAATGGGCGTCGCACTGGCACGTCTGGCGGCCGAAGATCCGTCGTTCCGTGTATCGAGTGACTCCGAAAGCGGCCAGACCGTCATTAAGGGGATGGGTGAATTACACCTGGAAATTCTTGTCGATCGTATGAAGCGTGAATTCAATGTCGAGGCAGATGTTGGCGCACCGCAGGTGGCTTATCGTGAAACCATCTCGAAAGAAGCCGACATCGACTACACCCACAAGAAGCAGTCCGGTGGTTCCGGTCAGTTTGCCCGCGTCAAGATTATTTTCTCGCCGCTGGTTCCGACTGAAGAGACACCGCCGTCCGGGTTCGAGTTCGAAAACACCGTCGTTGGCGGTAACGTTCCCAGGGAATTCATTCCCGGCGTCAACAAGGGACTGGAAAGCGCCATGCAGACAGGCATTATTGCCGGCTTCCCGGTGATTAACGTCAAAGCCAAGTTGTATGACGGTGCTTCGCACGATGTTGACTCCAGTGTCATGGCGTTTGAAATCGCCGCTCGTGCAGCTTTCCGCGAAGGTATGCGTCAGGCCGGACCGAAGCTTCTGGAGCCTGTGATGAAGGTCGAAGTTGTAACCCCGGAAGAATATATGGGCGACATCATTGGCGACCTGAACAGTCGTCGCGGACAGGTAAACGACATGGACCAGCGCGGAAACGCGCGCGTCGTTACTGCCAGAGTCCCGCTTGCCAACATGTTTGGCTACGTTAACACTCTGCGTTCCATGTCTCAGGGACGCGCCCAGTACACCATGCATTTTGACCAGTACGAGGAAGTTCCTCAGCAGGTCGCTGATGAAGTTAAGACAAAGTTGGCCGGTTAACGCCGTTCCTAAGAAATCGGAGAATTCGACATGTCGAAAGAAAAATTTGAACGCACAAAACCGCATTGCAACGTCGGCACGATTGGTCACGTTGATCACGGTAAAACGACGCTGACCGCAGCGATCACGAAGGTTCTTGCTGAATCTGGC
>Ga0233428_1002809_pt1 | contig 15737 bp, 17 predicted proteins | sample SI_118_April2016_4_FD_179890 | JGI IMG/M metagenome (GOLD analysis project Ga0233428, IMG submission 179890) | Seawater microbial communities from Saanich Inlet, British Columbia, Canada - SI_118_April2016_120_MG | ecosystem: Environmental > Aquatic > Marine > Inlet | place: Canada: British... | reverse complement strand
CCAGCTTGAACAGGAATTGTTCCAGGAAATGGCAGCAGAAGAAGAATTTATCCTCACCGTCACCGAAGACGGCTTCGGCAAGCGTTCCTCGGCCTATGGCTACCGCATTTCCAAACGCGGCGGCAAAGGCATCGACAGCATGGACGTCAAGCGCGGCAAGGATGAACCGACCCAAGTAATCTCGACCATTCCGGTGGTGGATACGGATCAACTGGTGATGGTCTCGGATGGCGGCCAGCTTATCCGCATGCCGGTCGACGGCATCAGCTTTACCGGTCGGGCATCACGCGGTGTAACGCTGTTTAAAGTTGCCGATGAAGAGCGCGTGGTTTCGGTAACTCGCTTCCGCGATGTCGAAGGTGATGAGGAAAACGGCGAGGGTGCGGAAAGCGATGCAGCATCAGAATCCGCTCCGGAGCCCGCTCCTGAACCCGTTGACGCGGAAGAAACCGCAGAAGAGGTTGAATCTGCTGAAAATCCAACAGATACTGCCGAAGAATAGTTGGCAGAGCTAATATAAGGACCTCAAATGCCCCGCACTGGTGTCTACCCTGGTACATTTGACCCTGTGACCAATGGTCATATGGACATTATTTCCCGCGCCACCCGCGTGGTTGACCAGTTGATTATCGGCGTTGCCATAAATGCCGGTAAAGGGCCGTTATTTTCCCTGGAAGAACGCGTTGCCATGGTCGAGCATGAAATATCTCTGCTACCTGATGGCGCCGGGGAGCGGGTCAATGTACAGCCCTTTGAAGGCCTGTTGACCGATTTTGCAGTCTCTTGTGGCGCTTCGCTGATTGTCCGGGGCTTGCGCGCGGTTTCCGATTTTGAATATGAATTTCAAATGACTGGTATGAACCGGCGCCTCAATCCGGAGATCGAGACAGTGTTTCTAACGGCGTCCGAAAAACATCAATTTATTTCCTCCGCCTTGGTCAAGGAAATCGGCTCGATGGGCGGCGATATTACCCATTTTGTCGCTACGAATGTGCGTGAGAAATTGCTTGAAAAGTTTTCCGGATAAATAGCGCGTTTTCTTTGGTTTTAAGCGAAATCTAGTATTGACCAAGCAGGTGCGTCTGCTTATGTTGCGCCCCGTAATTCAAGTGTAAATCGTTGTCACTTCCCATTTGGACAACGTTTTGACTCTTCAGGTCAAATTTTGGGGGCACGTAGCTCAGTTGGTAGAGCATCCGCCTTTTAAGCGGACGGTCACAGGTTCGAATCCTGTCGTGCCTACCATTTTCCCCAACAGTTTTATCGCACCTTACATATGACCAGAAGGCAGCATGTAATACCCATAGCCCGCGTTTGCTAGGGCGACATTATTGCAATAGAAGATTAGTCCCTTGTCGTCCGAATAGATCAATGGAAGAAGTTCAATATGGCTCGAAGAGAACCACGGGAACTAAAAGTAATTGGATCGAAGCGAATTACTACAAACATGCATCGCGTTACACTTGGTGGAAAGGGAATGCGTGATTTTCCAGAAGATCACGAAGGTGGCTATGTCAAATTGAATTTCCCACAACCCGATAGTGAACGCCCAATTACGAGAACCTATTCCGTATACTTTCAACGTGAAAACGAGATTGATATTGATTTTGTGTTGCATGGTGACGGGGGGCCGGCTTCACGCTGGGCAGTTGATTGTCGGGATGGTGAAACCATAATGGTAGGAGGTCCCGGACCCAAAACTTTAGTTGACTACCAAGCGGACTGGTTTTTGCTTGCTGGAGACATGACGGCATTACCGGCGATTAGCGTAAATATCAAACAATTACCCGCTGACGCCATTGGATATGTGGTGATTGAAGTAATTGATGAGGCGGATATTCAGCCGCTATCGACGCCAGTTGGCTTCGAAGTTAAATGGCTCGTCAATCCTAAGCCCGGTGAGGACCCTAATTTGCTGAGCGATTACGTCAGAAGCCTTCCTTGGCTTGATGGGCAGCCGTCAGTTTGGGTTGCTTGTGAATTTAACTGTATGCGTAATTTGCGTGACTACTTACGTACCGAACGGCAACTCAGCAGGGACAACTTGTACATTTCTAGCTATTGGAAACACGGTAGCACCGAAGACTCGCACCGGAATGCAAAACGTGAAGATGCTAAAGCCTTAGTATAAAGCCCCACGCAAGGCTCCAGCCAATGATCCAATTGCGGCGTAAGTCATTGAAAAAATTGGTGACCCCGGCAGGGCTCGAACCTGCGACATTCGGTTTAGAAACAGACTCACTGGTCTGAAATACGCTAGAATTCTGCGGGTTATCGTGGTGTAAATTCATTTTGCAAACGTAGTGTAAATGAAAAACTGGTGCAAACTCTACTTATTATTCTACCTGTGCTAAAAATATCCTCTAGTCCCTGTATACTAATAATGTAACCAAAATTTCGGAGGCTGTAATGGCACTAATTGCGATGGCATTTTTTGGCATACTTGTTTTTGCTGCTGACAAACCAACTAAATTAATGAGTGAAGGAACATACACTGTAGACCAAATAAACAAACGAACAGTTAGGCAGGTGGTTCTTTATTCCTATACTTGAGCCATATCCAAAACATCATTGGCAATGCAATGCAGCCAACAATTAAAAATGTACCCAAGATAGAACCGTTAAGAACTAGGGTAACATCAACATCAACTAGGGGATTTTCTAACATTAGGCGGACTCCTGTTAAGAAAAAAATTCCTTTAACAAGAACGCTTCGCTTTATGGACCGATTCTTTTCTAACCGTCAAGAGACAAACTTTTCACACCCCTGTAGTACTTGGGGATAACTGGAAGAAAAAAGGCTAATAAACCATCTTGACGATTAATTATTCTTTCAAATCAAACACATATCATAAACAGTCATTAACAGTTTATGTGGTAAAATTTATTAGAATTTAACCTGAAAATTGACGTGTATGAATAATTAATCACTTTTGGATTTGTTTTTCTTCTCACTATTTTTTTGAACTCGATCAGACGCAGCTTTCCCTAATCCAGCACCAAAGGCTTTGGCAAATGCAGTACCAAAGACAGCTATGACAGCTATTAGCGCAATCGCTATGATTTCAAAAAAACCTAAAATGGAAACGGACTCCTTCATTGGGGTGAAGTAAGTCCGCTCTGCTTTTATGGCATGACTAAATTTTAGATACAATACTATTTGAGTCTAGACTCACGACTTCGTGAACGAGTAAATAATTCTCAATTCCGAATTGAAATTTGACGTGTATGGAAAAGAGTACTTATTACTCCACCTAGCAAAAGCCCCGCCATACTTTCAAGGGAAGTAATTAAAACAAACAAGGAAAGTAAAATGAACTTCGATACACAAGTGATCAACAAAGCGATCACAGACACCAAAACAAACCGGCAATCACGTAATGCCGGCCAAAAATGAAGTCAATCTAAAGGAAGCAGACAACAAAAAAACAAGCAACTACAATGAGTTACTAGGTTAAAAATGGTGACCCCGGCAGGGCTCGAACCTGCGACATTCGGTTTAGAAAACCGATGCTCTATCCAGCTGAGCTACGGGGCCTATATTTGGACCTAATATAATTTCGGCCTATTTTATTCTATCGAACCTAAAATTATCAGCATAGGCCTTAGGACGCTGCTGGCGCTTTTTAGGTTCTCGAACGTCGTACGGGATACCATTGCGCTCGGCGTAAGCGATTGCTTCTTCTTTCGACTGAAATTTAAGCTTCACCTGGCCCCGCATATCGCCCGAGCCGACCCACCCCATCAGCGCATCGTTTTGCTTAGCCTGTTCGGGCTCGTACTCAACAATCCATCGACGTGTGTTGGCCTGACCGGATTGCAGGGCATTTTTAGCAGGCTGATAAATTCTGGCTTCCATCGTAATAATCCTTTTCCTACGCCCCCTATTTCTTTTGGGAACGGTGCGGCATTATAATAACAACTATGCGGCTAGATTAAAATGGAGATTTACGGAGTTGTAATATTCGCTGTAGTGGTCGGGGAGAAAGGATTCGAACCTTCGACCCCCTGGTCCCAAACCAGGTGCGCTACCAGACTGCGCCACTCCCCGACAATAACAGGAAGCGGGGTTTTGCCCGTTCAGGGCGGCTCTGTCAATATCGAAATAGCGAAAACACAGATATAGACTTATAAATGTAATCTTTTCTCAGCTACTCGAGTTTTTCATGACCCGCCGCCGTACCTTCACCATTGGTCCGCAACAAATTACAGACAGATGGCGGCCCATCTCAACTCGAATTAGGTCTAAACGGTGCCCGGCGGTAGATGGTCACCACCGCCGGGCCTATTTAGACCTAGCCAGAGGCGTTATTTAAATGATTTTTTATAGGTAACAGTAGGCGTTTTATGTTTGGAACTGTAACCAACACCAACGCCATCCGATTTACGCATTTTTCGCACTTTACTATCAAATCTCTGATAAGTGGATTTGGGTTTAGGGGGCGCCTTATAATTTTGCAGCCTTTGGCTATCTGATTGTGGTTTCGTATTATATTTCGGGGCTAGATCCCTCAATTTGATTTTCCGATCTGCCGCATCAGCCGAAAGACCCATTCCGAAAATTCCAACAGCAACGACAAGCCCAAATAAACCGATAATAATTTTTTTCAACGGTACCTCCTGCATTTGGTGAAAAAGATAACTTTGATTTAACAATACTTTTATTTGTATATTATTATTAAATACAATTTTAACTTGCTATCCACGGATTGTCTATCGAAAACTAATGCAGGCTAAGTGCTAAGCATTTAATATAGATACTTACCTTGGATTATATATTCAATAATAGGATTAATTGACTGGATTTTGGATGAGCGACGCCTTTAAAGATTTTCTCAGCGCCATGAGCGACTATGAATTAAACGCCCTTGATCCTTCAAACTTGGACGAAGCAGCACGCGAGTCGCTGGCGATCGAAATTGCCAACCGCAAACGGGCAAGTGAAACCCGAGAGATCGAAGAAGCCATTGAGCGCGGCTCCTCGGTACAGCAGGGGAACAGAGCGCCCAAGAAATTTCTTTATATCGTCATCGGCATTATTGCAGCGATCTTGTTCTGGTTTTTTAATTAGTATAGTAGATACACGTTATGTTAGTATTATTATTGACAGCTACAAACAATATTGACATTATTACTCCTGGGATTTAACCCAAATTTTAAGGTAATATTTTTAATAATAAGCATAATATTTTTGGGAAATTGCGCGCCCCTACAGCAACAATATGGCACAGGGCCAATTAAACTTCTCCCTTATGTTCAACAACAGTTTGAGAAGTATAAAGCTCTTGATCAGCCCGAGTTTTTTGCTGTTTCCTCAGATGGTTATTTCTCCGGATATTCTCATTGCAGAAGTGGTGTTTGCAACGATTGGGAATACGGAGTTCGAATCGCAATAATTAGCTGTGAAAGAAGAGCTGATACGCCATGTAAGATTTACGCCAAAGGAAGAGAAATCGTTTGGAACAAAAATTAGGAATATTTACCAATGAAAATTGATTTAAAAATACTAGCTGTACTCATACTCCCATTCTTTCTAGCCGCTTGCCCGACAAATCAAGATTATTTTGGCACCGGCCCGCTAACTCTCTCCCCTGTACTTGATGCGGGTTTTGAGAGATACAAAAAAGCGGGGATTAATGCCGGGTACTTCGCCGTCACGGAAAATGTTAGAGGATACGGCTACTCATATTGCTCCGCCGGCCAGTGCGGCGGAAACTCAATGATGGTTGCATAGATTCATGCCAAAGCCGCTCAAAAGGGCGCGAATGCAGAATTTATGCAGAAGGCTCGACAGTTGTCTGGGATAAATCGAAACCGGCGGGAAATAATCCGTAAGAAATTACCCCTTCCCGCCGATCTTTAAACTAGGACTAAGCAGCACGCGAGTTGCTGGCCATCGAAGGGGCCAACTGCAGCCGGGCCAGTGAAACCCGAGAGATCGACGAAGCTATCTAACGTGGCTCATCGGTCCAACAAGGGAATGCGGCGCCTAAGATATTTTTATATGTGATCATCGGCATTTTAACCGCTGTCTTATTTTGCTTCTTTACTTAGTGCGCCAATTATTGCGCTAAGACTTCTTATCTTTGACCTTCAGCAACGCACCGCCATATTCTGTATGTTCGGTCAGCGGGTAGCCGGCATTGGTTGGAATGCGGAAGGTGACATCGCCGTCATTGTCTGTGATATTGGGCTCAATTGTGATGACTTCATTTGCCAGAGTATTCTCCGCGAGCGCCTTGACGGTTGAATGAAGGGCAAGCTTTCGCAAATTTGCGCGCGTTGCAAACACAACTATTTTTCGGCCGGCATCCCCATCGTCTAGGGCATCCGAGGGCGTTGTCCACAGAGATTCTGTTGATTCGATTCCATCATGCAAAGCCGCCTGGTCAGCAGAGACTCCGGCTAAGAAGAAATAAGTATCGAAGCGCCGGGGGAAAAAAGTGGGGGTTATCCAATGCGCAAACAGGGTCATCTTATCGCAGGCCAGGGTTAGGCTCTCTTTTTGAACGATTTCCAGTAGGCCAATGTCGCCTTTATGCAACGCCTCGCGGTAGGTCTGTACTATGGTATTATTGCGCTCGTCGCTCAAATCTTCACCAGAGGCCGTGTCTCTCGCGAGCATTACGCTGGCTTCCTCAAAGGTTTCTCGAATACCACAGATTCGAAAGGCAAGTTCTTCATCTGTGAAAGCCCCATCCGGGCCCTGCTGAGAGCGGCACGTTGCGAGTAAGGCTTCATCGCTGTCTTGCGGATCGAGTTTACCGCCCGGAAAGACCAATGCACCCGCGGCAAAATTACTTTTTGGGTGGCGCGCAACCATAAACACTTCGAAGTCATCGGCGATATCGCGGACCAGCAATACAGTGGTCGCGGGAACAATGGGAGTCTCGGAGTCTGACATTATCTATTCCTGTCGGGAAAAATTGAAATTATTCGGCGAGTTGAATCTGTTGTGGATTATTACGGGTGAAGGGCAATGTAAATCTAAAATCGGCGCCCCCAACCATTTTTTCAAACCAGATCTTGCCGCCGAAATGCTCAACAATCTGTCGGCTGATCGGCAACCCAAGTCCAGTGCCGGTCGGCTTGTTGGTTAGGGTGTCGCCAACTTGTTGGAACTTCTCGAATATAATTTCCCCGACACCATCAGGAATGCCTGGCCCATTGTCTGCGACGCGCACGACCAATGTATCCCCATCGGCTTCGGCAGCAATTCTGACGATCGGCTCCGGCCCACTACAAAATTTAACGGCATTCGAGAGCAAATTAACCACGACCTGGATCAAGCGATCTCGGTCGGCATAGACCAACGGCAATCCGTCCGGCAAATTGAGATCCAAATTGATAGATTTATCGGCCATCAAACTGCTCATGGTTGCCAAGGCATCTTCAATCGCCTCTCTCGCATCAACCTCGGACATTTCCCAGTCCATACTACCGGCCTCCATTTTTGCGAGGTCGAGAATTTGGTTGATCAGACGAGTGAGTCGTTCACTTTCACTGATGATAACCGAGAGGAATTGCTTGCGCTGCGAAATATCGATATCGGGCTTATCAAATAATATCTCGCCAAAGGATCTAATCGAGGTCAACGGCGTGCGCAATTCGTGACTGATGGTCGAAAGAAAATCATCTTTCAGCCGGTCGAGCTCTTTTAGCTGCTCATTGGCATTGCGCAAATTGTCGCTGGCAACTTCAAGCTCATGCGATTTTTGCTCGAGCCGATGACTGTATTCAATCACCTCGGAGGTCTCATCCAAAATCTGCAGAACTTCATCCAGGCTGACAATGTCACCCTTGACGACCGAGGCAACCAGCACGCGTGCCGAAGCAGCACCAATTGCGCCAGCAAGCAAGCGCTCCGCAACCCCGACGAATTCGGCATCAACAGCCATAAGCTCTTCAAGGTCGAGCCCGCGCATGCGCGCGTGGGATTTAAAAGCTTGCTCGGTCCGGTAAGGCCCAACAAAGCGATTAAGCAGATCGCGTAGATCGTCGACACCGGCCGAGCCTTGCCACAGATTAGCCCGCCCCGCGGTGCCTGAATATTTCTCCGCATCAACAAAAAGCACGGCTTGAATGCGCTCAATCGCCGATTGCTCCGTGGTCAAAGACACCCAGATATAGGCGCCAATATTAACGACCATGCTCCAAAACAAAGAATGCGATAAATTATCCACCCCGGTAAGACCTAAAAATTCATAGGGCTTGAGTAAAGCAATGCCAAGTGGGCCATCGGTTATAAAGCTTTTGGGCAGCCAGCCAGAAAGCGCGAAGGACGGCAGGAGAAGCGTGTAGATCCAAACGATAAAGCCAAGGCCAAGCCCGGCAAAAGCACCTTGGCCCGTCGCCCCTTTCCAGAAAATACCGCCAATCATCGCCGGGGCAAATTGCGCGGCGGCAGCAAAAGAAAGTAAGCCGATGGTCACGAGCGTGTAGGATTCGCCGATAAACACAAAATAGCCGTAGCTCAACAACATAACAAAGACGCAGCTAAAGCGACGCAGGTTGAGTACCAAGGTCGTCAGATCGCCCCGCTCGTTCAAACGCAGCCAGGCCATCCGCAAAAGCGCCGGCATAAGAACCTCGTTACAGATCATCGTACTGAGCGCGATGGCAGATATAATTGCCATACCCGTCGCCGCCGACAAGCCGCCGATAAAAGCAAGCAGTGCCAAACCTTCGTTCTTTGTCGACATCGGCAAGGTTAGGACAAACGTATCTGGATCAACCGTGCCCGAGGGGAACTGCAGCAATCCACCAACTGCAATCGGCAGGACGAAAATATTGATCAGCAGCAGATAGAGCGGAAACATCCAAACGGCTTTGCTGAGATGATCGGTACCGACATTTTCAACAATGGTAATGTGAAATTGACGCGGCAGGCAGAGGATCGCTGCCATCGACAAGATCGTCAGGGTCACCCATTGCGTATAGTCCGAAGAGGGAGAAATTGTGAACAGCTTTTTGATCTCGGGCCGGGCGGCTGCGTGAGAGAAGAGGTCACCAAAGCCATCATATAGTCCAAAAGTAACAAACAACCCGACAGCAACAAAGGCGATCAGTTTTACAATCGATTCGAATGCGACAGCGGCGACGACGCCTTCATGGTGTTCGCTCGGGTCAAGATGGCGCGTGCCGAACAGGATTGCAAAAACGGCCATCGCCATCGCAACTATGAAGGCTGTAAACGAGACCACCGGCTCACCCACATCTGCCGTCGGCATGACAATGGCGGGATATTCCAACAGAACTGTCAGACTGGTCGAAAGCGCTTTGAGCTGCAACGAGATATAGGGCGTAACGCCGACGACGGCGATCAGGGTCACCAGCCCGCCGATTGCCGTGCTTTTGCCGTAACGCGACGCGATGAAGTCGGCGATCGAGGTGATTCCGTTCGCCTTACTCACCCGCAAAATCTTTTGCAGCAAAAACCACCAGGCGACAAACATCAGGGTCGGCCCGAGATAAATTGTAATAAAGATCAGCCCATCGGCGGCGGCTCTACCGACCGAGCCGTAAAACGTCCAGGACGTTGCATAGACGGCGATCGATAGAGAATAGATATAGGGATTATTGATAATTCCCCGGCCCGCATCAGCTCGCTTGTCACCAAAATAAGCGATCGCGAAAAGCAACCCAATATAGCCGAAGGAGGCCAGAAGGATAAACCAACCGCTAAGCATCGCTAAGCTCTTCTCGTTCTTCGGAGGCGGCCTTCGCTTGCGCTAATTTATGGGCGAGATAGGCATTTAATCCAATGATCAAAGCCCAGGCAAAAAAGAGATAGAGAAATAAAATTGGCACGCCCACAACCAATCGATCGGAATTGAATATAGACATGATGGGTGGGTTGAATAACAGAGCGGCTAAGATGAGAAGCGCCGCATATCGATCCGTAAATTTTTTAGTCATATTAGCGATGCCATCTTATGCACCAAGCGATGCGCTTGATTATACGGGAGACAATTCCTCAGAGACCTCAACCACACGATTAACAAGTTCACGGGTTGAAAAAGGTTTGGTTATGTAATCATCCGCACCGAGTGCCAGACCTTTCTCCCGGTCCATGTCCCGACCTTTTGCCGTCAGCATTAGGATCCGAATATCTTGCCAATCCGTATTGGCCTTTATCGCTTCACAGATTGAATAGCCGTCGCGATCGGGCAGCATAACATCCAGCAACACAATATTGGGCGGCGCATTTTCAATCTCTTTTAGGGCTGCCCCGCCGTCACGTGCAACGCGCACATTAAAGCCGGCTCCCTCCATGAGGAATTTTACTGAGAGCACGATATTCGGTTCGTCCTCAACTATTAATACTGAGTGAGCCATCTGTATGTCCCTATTCGTGCTTCGATTTATATCGAATTTTATATTTGCACGATTGAAGTCCCTATTTGTAAAACGAGTGTACCCGCTGTCGCACGAAATGTCATTGTCTTTACAAATTTACAAAATTTACAGTTCGGAAGAAATGTTGAGTAAATTATTACCAAAAAAATGCAATATTTTCAAAAACTTGTCTCGGCTTTAACACTTTTGTGTGTTATTTACATAATTGTCTTTGAGCAATCTAATTATACCTTGATGGTTCTTAGAATATCGGTGAGCGGGGCAACCTGCGAACTTTCAATTAAAGAGTAAGCATTTCATAGGACATTTGCTAATTTTGATTTTGTTGGTCCTGGTCAGAATTGGTTAAACCCTAAAATCATATTCTTTAATTTGTGGCGAGGTGGTGTTCCCTGAGCGAACAATTCACACCTCGCCACAATTATTTTCGGACCGATCTTTCAGGCGTTTTGGGCGCGTCACCCGCAGTTGAGTGAAGAATTGACTGAAAAGCCCGCTGGCCACAATTGTCCCGCTCGCAAATCCGGCACGATGTCCCTGCCGGCACGACCAAGCTCGCATCATTTAGGTCCACTCCATCAGCGTAAACCAGTTCCGCAGCGTTCGATATCTCACACCCAATGGCGACAGAAAAATGACTCCTCGGCGCATTGTGGCCGGTGCCCGGCTTAACCATCGCCCTCGCCAAACTCAAAAAAGTTCCCCCATCGGTCATGCGGAGCAACTGAACATTCGTCAATTCCGGTGTCAGAAAGGCATGGTGCACATTCCATCTTGGACAGACGCCGCCATAACGTGGGATACGAATTCCCGAGCCATCAAAGCGCTTCGAGATGTTCCCGGCGATATCAATGCGGATAAAATGAAACGGCACACCTTCGGATCCGGCTTTATTAAGTGTCGCCAGGCGATGGCAGACTTGCTCGAAACTGGCAGCAAACTGGTTTTGCAACTGCTCGATGTCATAGCGCACGAATCGAGCTGCCTCGAGAAACTCGTCATAGGGAAGTAAGACCGCGCCGGCAAAATAGCGCGCCAAGGTATCACGGCACATTTCGCGTGAAGCGTCGCTGGTCAGCGAAGAATCGGCCACGAGTTCCTCAATAATATCATGACAATAAAACCGCCCAATGATCTGTGCTGTCTGAAAAATAAGAGAATTTCTGGGCAAACTGGTCGATAGATGAAGCGAGCGCTTCTCTTTATCAAAGCTGATCAAACCGATCTCTTCTCGGTCGCGCCCAATATCAATCGTTATATCGAGCTCATGCGAGGCGAAGTAGATCAATTTCTGCAACCGGTCATAGCTGCCGAATTGAGCATCACCGATCAGTTTGTCTGCTGCCTGTTCGATAATTTCAAAATAGTTGCTGCGGCTTTGGATAAAATCATTGATCTCATCCAAAGGCGGGCGCGTGCCGACCGAGCGGCTCACACCTTCGGCGGAAACGAAGCTCATGAGATCATCAATATTTTTGGAAAGTCCCTCGCTTTCTTTGACAATAATCCCAAGAAAACGCTGGCGCTCTTCGGGCGAGAGATTTTCATTGTCGTGAAGAATTTCTGAAAATGAACGGATCGAGGTTAAAACTGTCCGCAATTCATGAGAAGATGCAGCAAACAGCGTATCTTCGGAAAGTCGCTCACCCAATGTTTGAATATCATCGCGCGCGCGCTGATAGGCTCGATAGACTTTTAAAATTGTCTGGCTGGCAATCGGCGATTGAGACACCAATTCATTGAGATCATCGGGCGTAAGGTCGGCTCCCAATTCGCCTTGTGAAAACAGTGGATCGCCTAATATTTCCGATAACTCGGCAAGAATAATCGATTCGTCATCTTGCGATAAAGTCTGTAAATCGACGTTTAAAACTTCTCCGAGCTTAAATAGCAGCGGCACGGTAACCGCTCTCTGGTTGTGTTCAATCAAATTGAGATAGCTTGCAGAGATCATTAAACGCTGCGCTAATTGGGCCTGTGTTAGCCCGGTTTCGTGCCGCAATCTGCGGATTTTTGCCCCTAGCCTTGGTTTCCGTGCCACCTGTTATCCCCTCGCGTAAATTTTCAACTTTACAACTTTACAATATTGATTTGTGGGAAATTTACAATAAAAGCCCTTAAACACCAATAGCTTATTGACCGATTTACCTACTTTATGAGCTTATTGCAGGGTTTACTCGGTGTATTTTCGGGAGATTTTGCACCGATTTTTTGGAGAGCTTCACATATTAATCGTAAAAGGAGGGGTTAAGAGTGGATAAAGTCGTATGGCTCTATACATTCGTTGCGCTTTACTGGGCCTATTGTATTTTCTGGGGCGTAAAGTCAGCACGAATGGCAAAGACAGCGGGTGATTACTTTATCGCCGGTCGTCAAATCTCGATGTGGGTGTTCGTCCTTGCGGCGACGGCAACATCGTTCTCGGGTTGGACGTTTATGGGACATCCGGGTCTCGTCTATCGTGACGGGTTCCAGTATGCCTATGCATCGTTCTACACCATTACCATCCCATTCACCGGCGTTATGTTCTTGAAGCGTCAATGGATGTTGGGCAAACGCTTCGGTTATGTGACACCGGGTGAGATGCTTTCGGATTACTTCCAAGGCGACGGAATTCGGATTCTCACTGTGCTTGTGGCATTGCTGTTCTCGATTCCGTATCTTGGCGTTCAATTAGGCGCTTCCGGTTTCTTGTTCAACGTTCTTACCGATGGCCAAATTTCGGTCAATGTAGGTATGTGGGTCCTGTCGGCCGTTGTGCTGATTTATGTCGCAACCGGCGGTCTCCGCGCGGTGGCTTATGTGGATACGCTGCAATGTATCTTGCTCGCAGGTGGTATCATTATTACTGGCTTCATCGCATTGAATATGGCCGGTGGTTTTGAATCACTGAATGCAGGGTTTGCAAAACTCGCAGCAACCGACGTTGGTAAATGGGGTACGACCAAAGGTTATGGCGGTGGCGACTACAATGCCTACTTTGCTATTCCTGGTGTCATTCAGTTTACAGCAGGCTTGGGCAAAGAAACCCCGGTCGGTGGTTTGTGGACTGGTATGATGTGCCTAACTTACATGTTTGCGCTTATGGGCATTCAATCTGCTCCAGCGTTCTCCATGTGGGCCTTCGGCAACAAAGATCCTAAGCCATTTGCTCCTCAGCAAGTTTGGGCATCTTCATTTGGTATCGGTTTAATTCTATTCTTCTTCACCGCCTTCCAAGGCATGGGCGCGCATCTTCTTGGTGCTAACCCTGCAGTGACTGCGGCTGGATTGGGAATTAATGAATTGCTATCTGCCGGAATTGCCAAAAAGCCGGATTCAATCGTACCGCACTATATCAACCAAATGGCGGATACAGCTCCGTGGCTCGTCGGCCTACTTGCCGTCTGTGCCCTGGCTGCGATGCAATCTACTGGCGCGGCATATATGTCAACCGCTGGCGGAATGCTGACACGTGATTTGTACAAACGGTACCTGAACCCAACAGCTTCCCACGAACAGCAAAAACTTTGGGGACGGATTGGTGTCGCTTTCATCGTAGTTTCTGCGCTGTTAGTTGCCACCTTCTCGAGAGACGCGTTAGTGCTGTTAGGCGGTCTGGCTGTGGCCTTCGGCTTCCAGATGTGGCCGTCTTTGGCTGCTGTAACTTGGTTCCCATGGATCACCCGTCAAGGTGCTACCTGGGGTCTTGCAGCAGGCTTGTTGGCGGTGATCTTTACGGAAACAATTGGTCAAACGATTACCGGTGGCTCCTTGCCATGGGGTCGCTGGCCTTGGACGATGCATTCAGCAGGTTGGGGTATCATCTTCAATCTTCTCGTGTGTATTCCAGTTTCCGCAATGACACAGGAAGACGAAGCTCGTTCTCATCGTATGAAGTATCACAACTTCCTACGTGAGCATGCTTCCTTGTCACCAGAGAAAAAAGGTCTGGTGCCATGGGCATGGGCAGCTGCAATCGCGTGGTTGTTCTTCGGTGTTGGCCCTGGTGCTGTTATCGGCAATGACGTATTCGGTGCGCCGAATGCGGGCGTCGATGGCTGGACCTTTGGTATTCCATCCATTTGGGCTTGGCAGATCCTCTTCTGGCTACTTGGCGTAGCTATGATGTGGTTCCTCGCCTATAAGATGGAAATGTCAACAATGCCTGACAAGGAGGTCGAGGCACTGGTAGATGATATCGGTGACGTCGCACCACAGGCTGGAGAATAGCTCTCCGTCTTTAAGAGATTGGGGGAAGAGCTTGCTCTTCCCCTTTTTTCTTGCCTAAATCTATCCAACGAAAATAAGTCAAAGAGAACACAAATGTCTGAGTATTTTACCGCCGAATATCAATGGCTTTGGACGCTGGTTTTAGCGTTAGCTCTGTTTATTCCGGTCCGCAATTTAATCAATACCCTGGCCATCCGTCGGGCCATAAAAAAAGGCGAAACAATTGATGAAGCGGCTCACATCGCTATTAAAAAGCGCGCAAGTGTGACTTCTATTTTATTGTGCTTTGTGTTTTCCTATTTGTACACGCTCAGTCTTTTCTAATTGAGGATAAATATGAACCCGCGCGTCCTAAAACGTTTTATAATTATTTGTCTGATCGCGACATTCATCTTCTTTACCGCCTCCGCTATTTTCAAAGGCTATTTTGAATCTGCCCCTGGAGATTATTTCACACGCCAAGGCGATATTCTATTAGGTGACAAAAAATATGGCGAGGCGCTGGAAAGTTTTGGCAAGGCCTTGGAAGAACAACCTAACCATCGTGGCGCCCTCATGGGCCGCGCCCTCGTTTTCATGCAACAGAAAGAGTATTCGCAAGCAGATGTTGAGCTGACATTTTTGATTAAATTTTTAAGAAAAAGTCTAGATCCTGAAGACAAAACCGGTATAGGTACGCTGTCCGCCGCTTATGCCAACCGAGGCATAATCAAAGATCGTCACGGTAAATATAAAGCGGCCTTTGATGACTATGTCTTAGCGCTCAAAACCGATGAAGGTGTGCTGGACGGCCCATCTATCTTTGACAAAGTGCTCTACGGCACGACCAAACCATCAACCGTGCGCGACCGCGCCATCTACATCCACAAACAACTGCAATTGCCGCCCGAGAAGCGTCTCCTCAAGGTGCCGGAAATTGATGACAAACAGCGGATGTATAAGCCTTAAAATTCAGCCCTCTAGAATTTAACAACCCCCAGCACGTCTTGAAATAAGACGAGCATAAAGAAAACCGCCGCGATGCAGCCAAACAGCAAATGCACGAAGTCAGATTTGCCGTCTTCATTTTTGGTCGTGATGCCTTTATAAGCAATGACGGCAGTGACGGCTAAGAAGACCCAATTGACGGTCGTCTCGTAATCGCCGGTAAAATCAAACATGGATGG
>Ga0233428_1002798_pt1 | contig 15795 bp, 17 predicted proteins | sample SI_118_April2016_4_FD_179890 | JGI IMG/M metagenome (GOLD analysis project Ga0233428, IMG submission 179890) | Seawater microbial communities from Saanich Inlet, British Columbia, Canada - SI_118_April2016_120_MG | ecosystem: Environmental > Aquatic > Marine > Inlet | place: Canada: British... | reverse complement strand
ACCGGTGGCGCCGGATTTATCGGCTCACATACGGTTGACCTCTTATTGGCCCAAGGCTATCAGGTCCGTGTCCTGGATCTGTTGCAGCCACGGGTGCACCCCCACGGATGGCCGTCGTATCTACCCGAGCAAGTGGAGCGCATCCAGGGCGACGTTCGCGACACAGATGCAATGCGTCGCGCCCTTGAGGGCATCGATGGCGTCGTTCACCTGGCGGCCTATCAGGATTACATGCCCGATTTCAGCACGTTCTTTGACGTCAATACCACGAGCACTGCCCTGCTATTCGAACTGATCGTCCGCGACCGCTTGCCGGTTGAACGGATCGTTCTTGCCTCATCGCAGTCCGTCTACGGCGAGGGTCACTATCGTTGCGACCAGCACGGTTTCTTTCAACCGGATTTCCGCTCGGATGATCAACTGGCACGCGGCGAGTGGGAGATTCTGTGTCCTGAGTGTGTGCAGGTGCCAGCGTCGCCCGTGCTGATCAGCGAGGACCTCGTCAAACCGCACACGCCCTACGGCATCTCCAAATATGCTCTGGAAATGACGGCGCTGAATCTGGGACGCAAATACGGTATCGGCGTCACCAACATGCGCTATTCCATCGTTCAGGGGCCGCGCAATTCCTTCTACAACGCCTACAGTGGTCTTGCCCGGATCTTCACCTTGCGTCTACTCCACGATCAGCCCCCCATTGTTTACGAAGACGGGCAGCAGCGTCGTGACTACGTGCACGTGTTGGATGTTGCCCGGGCGAACGTCCTCTGTCTGGAACACCCGCAAGCAGTTGATCGCAGCTTCAACGTGGCGGGACGCAAGGCGACGACCGTCCTGGAAGCGGCGCAACTGCTAGGCGCAGTGTGTGAAAAGTCGAGTATCGAGCCTCAGATCAGCGGCGAATATCGCTTTGGCGACACGCGCCATACCGTGTCTACTGGCGCGGCCCTTGAGCAACTTGGTTGGGAATCAGAACGCGATCTTGAAACGATTTACAGCGACTACGTCGAATGGGTTCGGCAACAGCCCAACCTGAGTGACTTCTACGCCAATTCACAGCAAGCGATGCGACGGGCTGGCATCTTACGACACAGTGCCGCAACCGAATGAAGGCGATGATCCTCGCCGCCGGCCGCGGCTCGCGTCTTCGTCCACTGACGGATACGGTGCCAAAACCGATGATTCCCATCGCCGGGCTCCCCCTCCTCGAACACACGCTGCGCCTGCTCCGATCTCACGGCTTCGATGATCTGATCATCAATCTGCATCATCTGCCGCAAGTCATTCGCCAGCATTTCGGCAATGGCGATCGCTTCGATGTGCGGCTGCGTTACGCCGACGAGCCACAGTTGCGCGGCACGGCAGGCGCCATTCGAGATGTCGCCACCTCTGGCTTTTTCGGCGCTGAAGAGTTCCTCGTGTTCTATGGCGACAATCTCATCAATGCAGACCTCACCGCACTCTGGCAAAGTCATCTGAACACCCAGGCTCAAGCGACCATTGGTTTGGTCTGGATGCCCGACCCACACGATCGTGGGATCGTCGGACTTGCCCCCGATGGACGCATTGATCGTTTGGTCGAAAAACCCTCGGCGCAACAGATCTTCGACGACTATCTGATCAACGCCGGTGTGTATGCCATCGGCCCCGATGTGGTGGATGCGATCCCAGCGACGGGCACACCGGATTTTGCCGCCGATGTCTTTCCCCACTTGCTGGAACGTGGCGACCATCTGGTTGGACATCGCCTCGTGGGCCAGCTACTTTCCACCGATACCGCCGAGCGCTACCAAGCCGCCTGCGAGCAGGTTGCTGCAGGGCGATTCGCCCTGCCCTAGATCGTTTCGCACGCCGACCACCGCCGACTCCATTCCATTAGATATATCCGTTGATTACTACGCGAGCCCCGCTGCGCATTCCCCTTGGTGGCGGTGGCACCGATCTGCCTTCCTATTACCGCGATCACGGTGGCTTCATTCTGAGCGCCGGCATCGACAAATACGTCTACATCCAGTTGAACACGTTGAAGGTGGAGTCCTTCATTCGCGTCAAGTATGCGGAAACCGAAAGGGTCGAAGAGCCATCACAGATCCAGCATCCACTGCTGCGCGAGTCGCTTCTACACACGGGGATCGAGTCGGGTCTTGAGATTGGCGCCATGTCCGACGTACCAGGGCGAACAGGTCTGGGATCATCCGGCTCCTTCACGGTTGCCCTTCTGGCAGCGCTGCGCGAACACACACGCCAACCACTTGCTCGACAGCAACTGGCCGAGGAAGCATTTCACGTCGAGGCCGTGCGTGCAGGACAGCCGTCAGGTAAGCACGACCATTATCTGGCGGCCTTCGGCGGTCTGACCTGCCTCGAAATCGATACGCAAGGCGTGGTGACCGTCAGCACCCTGCAGATGTCATTGCATGACATCGAGGAACTACGCAACAACATGGTGCTGTTCTATACGGGCATCACCCGCGAGAGTTTCGACATCCTGTCGCAACAAGAGGCGGATACACGCGCCGGTACAAGCGAAGTGGTCGACAGTCTACATGAAGTGAAGGAGCTCGGTTTGCAGATCAAGGCGGCTCTGCAGCTGGGACAGTTGGATCGATTCGGCGAACTTTTGCATTCGCATTGGGAGACGAAGAAGCGGCGATCAGCAAAAGTCAGCAACGCCAAAATCGACGCCTGGTATGATCTTGCACGCCGTCACGGTGCCCTCGGTGGCAAGCTGATGGGCGCCGGCGGCGGTGGCTTCCTCATGTTCTACTGCCCCGCCGCCGATCGAAAACAGTTGCGCGAAGCGATGGCAACAGAAGGACTTCCAGAAATGAGTTTTCACTTCGATGACGAGGGCGCCAAGGTCCTTATGAATGCCTGACATGACGAACCAGCAATACATTGACGGGTTCCTGTCGCAGATGACGGATGCCTTGGCACGCGTGCCGGTCGCTGATATCGATGCCGCCATCGACCTGCTCTTCGAAACGTGGCAGCAGGGCCGCACGGTCTTCATCGCCGGCAATGGCGGCTCCGCTTCGACAGCGAGTCACTTTGCTTGCGATCTTGCAAAGTGGACGATCTGCGAGGGCCAACCACGCTTTCGAGCGATGGCCCTGACCGACAACATGCCCCTCTTCAGTGCCCTCATGAATGACGAGGGCACCGCCTCCGTGTACAGCGAGCAACTGGCTCCTTTCATCGGCGCCGGAGATCTGTTGATCCTGATCAGCGTACATGGTGGGTCCGGGACCGGAAATGCTGGCACCTGGTCACAGAATCTTCTCCGTGCCCTGGAACTCGCCCACCAACAGGGCGCTCGCTGCCTCGGTTTTAGTGGATTTGACGGTGGTGCTTTGCAGCAGTTGGCTGATGTGTGTGTGACGGTCCCCATCAACTCGACACCACACGTCGAATCCGTCCATCTGGCCCTGGAGCACCTGATCTGTGATTGTCTACGCCAGCGCATCGCAGCCCTGCCCTAACCCTCTCGGAGAATCGAACGATGGAACTATTCATCGACAGCGCCGACCTCGAGCAAGTGCGTCAAGCGGCAACCCTCGGTGTCATCAGGGGCTGCACGACGAATCCGAAGCTCGCTGCGACCTCGGGGGGCGGCGATTTCCGCGACCGCGTCCTGCAAATCCTGCAGCTGATTTCGGGCCCTGTAAGTGTTGAAGTCACCGCCGAGGACGCGGAGGGCATGTTAGCTCAGGCCATCGAATTCTCGCGTTGGGACGAACGCGTCGTCGTGAAGATCCCCATGTCGGCAGCAGGACTTGAAGTGACCTCCAGACTCGAAGGCAAACATGACATTCGTGTCAATGTGACGTGCATGATGAATTCCAATCAGGCAACCTTGGCGCTGCTGGCCGGTGCCAGCTATGTCTCTCTTTTTGTGGGACGCATCAATGACCTGGGCTACGATGCAGATTCCACTCTGCGGGAGACGGCCCACTTCATCGACCAGGGCGGCTTCTCAGCACGCATCATCGCCGCAAGCATGCGTGGCGTTGCCGACATCCAACGCTCCTTTCTCGCCGGTGCCCATATTGTGACGATCCCGCATCGCTTCCTTGCGGAAATGATCCATCATCCACGGACCATTGAGACAATCGACGAGTTCAAGCAAGCCTGGGACAACCGCGATTAGCATGATGGCTCCTGCCTCGTATGCTTCACTTGATCTGGGTGGCATGCGCGTGACAACGATCAACGCGGGGCGTTTCGCTCTCGACGGTGGCGCCATGTATGGCGTCGTGCCACGCCCCTTGTGGGCACGCGTGACACCACCCGACGACCGTCACAGGATTCCCATGGCCTGCAACTGCCTCGTCGTGGAAACGCCGCACGAATGCATCCTCATCGACGCCGGACTTGGACAGCGCTTTGACGCTCGCGCTCGCGAGATATTCGACGTGGACACAGACTCGAGCTTGCAGAACGGGCTGAGCCGGGCGGGCATAGATCCCGAACAGATTACCCATGTCTTGTTCACACACCTGCATTTCGACCACAGTGCAGGTGCCCTGACCACGGTCGCAGACAAGGTGCGACCCACCTTCGTCAACGCACAGCATCTGGCCCAGGACGGCGAAATCGACGATGGTCTCGCCTGCCGCAGCATCATGGGTTCCAGCTACGTGCCGTCAGATATCTCGCTATTGCGAACTGCGACGCGCCTGGAAGGCATTTCGGGTGACACGGAGATTTTCCCGGGAGTACACGTAGAGGTAACCGGCGGTCACACCGAACATCATCAAGCCGTGTGGTTGCGAGGCCGTGAACAGACCCTCGTGTACCCCGCTGACCTGCTGCCCACGCGCCACCACCTTCGCCCTTATTGGATCATGGCGTACGACATGTTCCCCCATGAAACGCTGACTGTGAAACACGACTTCATTCGTCGCATCCTCGAGCAAGACTGCATCGTCGCGTGGGATCACGATCCCCTCTCCCCCTTCAGTCATCTTCGCAAGACGCCCGACGGTGTGGAAGCCATCGATATCGGGACCATGCCATGACCTTGAGGCATGCCGTGACGGCCGTCGTCGAGCGCAACACGCGCTGGGAAGGAGAGGTCGCAACCGAGCCGTGGGAGGTTGGCTGGGCGTCGGAGGCGATTTTCTTTGTTCGAATTCTGGATCAAGACGCACCCAAGACAGCGACATTGCGCATACAGGTGTCACCCGATGGCATGGAGTGGGTGGATGAAGGCACCTGCCTGTCCCACGATGGCGAGTCCCTGCTGTGGGCCCGTGTCAGTCATTTTGGTGGTTGGTTGCGCCTGGCAGGATCGATCCCACCCGGCCAACACCTGCAGGTCATCGTATATCTCAGCCTTAAGGAGTAGAAATATGGCACCCGATGTAATCACGCTCACTGAACAGCATCAGCAATTACTGACTCGGTTGAGTGAGTTAGTCGAAGACCTCGACCCGGAGCGCCCCGAGAGCCTGCAGCGGATTTTCGGACTGGGGCTGATTGCCTTGACGATGCAGGTCACGAGCAAGGCTCGTTCTGAGGAAAAAGACGAATTGGTTGAAGAGCTCGGCGAGCTCGCCAAAGAGATGGTGGAGGCAGAGAAGTGATGGAGGAACTAACGACCAACACGCAGTCACTATTTCGCCTGGACAATCAGGTCGCTCTGGTTACCGGTGGCAGCAAAGGCCTCGGCGAAGCGATGGCTCGGGCGCTGGCAGGTGCAGGAGCCAGTGTGGTGATCACCAGTCGCCACCAGGATGAGGCCCAGCAGGTTGCTGATCAGATTGCCGCCGACTGTGGACAGCGCGTCCTGGCATTCCAGGCCGACGCCGGAGACCGCAAACAGGCGGATGCATCCGTCGCCTTCGCGATTGAACAACTTGGGCAGTTGGACATTCTCATCAACAATGCGGGGATCAATCTGCGCAAGCCCATCGTTGAAATGGAGGATGAGGACTGGCAAGCGGTCATGGCGATCAACATCGATGGCCCGGTCTACTATTGCCGTGCCGCAGGCAGGCATATGCTCGAACGAGGATACGGACGAGTCATCAATATGGGATCGACGCTATCGACAATTTCTATCCCGGGACGCGTCCCATACGCCTCCAGCAAGGGGGCCATCGTGCAACTGACCCGGACCCTCGCTCTCGAGTGGGCTGCGTCCGGTGTGACAGTGAATGCTATCTGTCCGGGGCCCTTCGCGACGCCAATTAACCAGCCTTTGCTCGATGACCCGGAGGCGACGGCGGCTATGGTCTCCAAGGTCCCACTGGGACGATGGGGTGACCCGCGGGAACTGGCGACAGCGGCCCTTTATTTCGCCTCTCCGGCCTCCTCCTTTACCACGGGCTCGACCTTGCTGGTTGACGGCGGCTATACGTCGCAGTAGCGACGAACTTTACAATCCCACGCCGGCCGCTATATTTGCCGCTCGACCTGAAAAATGAGCTCTTTTTCCATTGCAATGACCCTTCATAGGACCTAGCCCAAATCCCCCATGGCAGCCAGCTGGTCTCTCGTAACTGACGATCTCAAATCCCCGCACGGATTGGCCTTTGACGATGAGGACGTCCTCTTTGTCGCAGAAGCCGAGCGTGGTCGTATCTGCCGTGTTGATGACGGGCGCGTCCATGCCTTCGCCGACACGGGCGGGAAGCCTCGCGGCATCGCCTTCGACGACTCCGGAGACCTCTTCGTCGCCGAGTCAGCGCGTCATCATCTGCTGCTGATCTCGGTAGATGAGGCTGTAGAGGTCTATGCCAACCAGTGCCGCGGCGAACGAATCGTTGCTCCTCAGGAGTTATGCTTTTCTCCTGAGGGAGACATTCTGTTTACCGATGGCGGCCGCGATGGCAAAACAGGCAGTGTCTACAGGGCTGATCTCGATGGCGAGGTAAATCGCCTGGCTTCCGGCCTGGCCAATCCCACGGGGATGGTCTGGTCGCAGGATGCGACCACCCTCTATGTCAGCGAGACGGGAGCACAGCGTGTCATCTCTCTCGAACTTGATGAGGCAGGTCAGAACATGGTCAACCAGCAGACGGTCGTCACCTTCGATTCAGGGGAACCTGGGGCGCTGACCTTCGATAGCCAGGGCAACCTCTACGTCGCACTGCGTGGTGTCGGCCTCGTTCTGATTGACGATGCAGGAGACACACAGGAAACCATGGAAGTCGGATCTGGCGAGCCGGCGGCTCTTGTCTTTGGCGGGTTGAACTATGACGAATTGTATGTGAGTGATGTCGGCAGTGGCAGCGTCTTCTGCAGCCAGCGCGAGAGCTCTGGCCAGCGGCCATTCGCAGGGCCACGCTCAGTCTGACAACGCGTAGCTGGCCGCATCGTTGCACCGCAAATACAGCGACGCGGCATGGCCCCTCGTCAGGATTGCCGCTTTGCTCGCCGATAGGCTGCAGCGAAGATCATCCTGAAAATGCGCGGCCAGTGTCGCTTCACACCGATCAACGATGCGACGAGGCGATCGGCGATATGGTGCCGGGCATTGCGCCGCATCGCGCTGCGGACCTCCGCCGCCGCTTGTGCAGATGATTTGGATGGCACGTAGCGGTATCGTACCAGAGGCGTAGCGGCCTGCGCCGCGAATTCGGAACGCACAAGCCCGGGTTCGACGAGAACCACCTCGATTCCTCTCGGTTCCAGTTCGTAGGACAAGCTTTCTGCAAAGCCACTGACCCCCCACTTGCTGGCAGCATAGACGGCATGCTCGGGAGCAGGCAGGCGCCCGAGCACACTGGAGACAAACACAACCTGCCCTTTACCGCGGGCCAACATCTGCGGCACAAAGGCGTGCGTACAGGCGATGACACTGTCGAGGTTGATCGTCAGGACCTGACGGTGCGTCGACATGTCGACCGCTTCGAACGCACCGTGGGCGCCGCGCCCGGCATTGTTCACCAACACATGTGGTGTGCCCAGGGCTTCGCTGATCCGGCCGGGTAACGACTCGATCGCTGCAGCGTCGGCCAGATCACAGGGAAATGCCTTTGCCACCCCTCCCGTAGCAATGATCTCTTGTTCCAATTCCAGCAGACGCTCCGCGCGGCGCGCAATCAGGGCAACATGCGCCCCATCGGCGGCCAGTTTCCGTGCAAGCTCCCAGCCAATGCCACTGCTGGCACCGGTGATAGCCACGACCTGTGGATCTGCGTCCTGCCCGGTGCGGCTCATTCCTTTTCGAGGGCCCAGCCCTCACGCCCCTTAATGACATAACGCTTGCTACCACGTCGACGCGCCGGCACAGGCTCGCCGGTCTCCGGGTCGCGCTGGGCAATCACGTGCCTGGAGGGATCGTCCGGATCGGGCATGATCTTTTGCGGTATCTGCCGCAATCGTCCGGCAACCCGCATGGGAACTCGATGTATCTGCACGCCCATCTTCTCTTCCTCAGCACTGAGCCCATCTTCACCTTCTTCTTCCGACATCTGAGTCGTCGTCACAGTGACGCCACTCGCCTTGCGCTCGGCAACGATCTTCTGCTCTACCGCTTCGAGCATCTTCTGGCCCTGCTCCTGCATCGCTTGTGATTCTTCGCTACTCATATCGGGATACAAGCTCTTGAGGCGTGTATTGAGAAACTCCTGCGCCTGCGTCCTGGCATGTTCGATGTTGTCGCTGGAGCGGTAGAATTCTTCGATGATGAGATTCACTTTCAGCATGCGAATCTCTTTGCGAATCGGTGTGGGCTTGATCAATCGACCAAGCAGGACCGTCATCGTAATCATCGCCGCCGCCGGACGCGCCCGTTCGCGCTTGTCACCCGAGTGCAACACAGTTGCGATATCTTCAGGGGTTTGCTGTCGCAGTTGGTCGACGAATTCTGCCGTCACGGCAACGCGCTCGACCCGACCTTGATCGCGTCGAACAATGTGGCTGTATGGCGGCAGACGAGCGCCGATCATGCGCACTTCTGCATCCTTCTTGTCCATCAGATCGATGAGCAATTTCAGCGTGTCAACGTCCTCAAAAAGAGCCATGACAATCTCGCCCAGTTTTCCTACTGCTTCGTCGTCAGCGTCGGCGTTGACAACCAGGCCGTTGTCGGCGAGAAACTTCAGCGCTGGATCGAAACGATCTTCAATCCGGCCCAGCGAGCGGAAGACCTGCATATACACGACCGCATAATCGAGGGCTTCCTTGACTCCCTTCTCGATCCGATCCCGAGCCGTACCGGCCAGGACGCTATTGCGGATCTTGCTACCCTTCTGCTTGTCGACCTTGCCGTCGCGGATCGCCTCGTCGACGCGATGGGCCTTGCGCAACTTCTCGGCGTCCTCTTCAGTGATGCGGCCAAGCTTTACGTAGTTGTCAATGTTGGCAACGAGCTCACCCATCTGCGTCTTGCGCAGATCCCCGCGCTCCGCTTTCTGCTCTTGCTGTCTCTGCTCGACCTCTTCCTCATTCGGGTCGTCCACAGGATCCGTGAGCAGACCCGACAACACTTGACGGTGGTGTTCGTGATCTTCCGCTGCAGGTTCGGCCGCCACGGGCGCCGGCGTGGAGGCCTTGAGTTGTGCGAGTCGAGCCTCCGCATTTCGATGCGAGGGGTCCTGCTTGCCGCTGATCACATTCACAACGGAGCGCAGGCAATTGCGCTGATTCAGCTGCTTAACGTCCACCCCTAGCTGCGCCATCAACGCCGTCGCTTGCGGGCCTCTGACAAAATCTCGTATGGCCTGGTTGCCCTGCTCCTGAACCTCCGTGATCCCCCAGCCGGCCTTGCGCGCCTGACCCAGCACAGACTTGGCAATCCAGTTCTCCACACCGGGGGCCAGCAGGATGGCGGGATCCTGCTCGTTGGTTGTCTTCACCAGTTGCGCGAAGTGTTCACGTTGAGGCGCATCTGCCTCCATACCCGTCAACTGCTGCTGAACGACAGCCAATGCATCCACAAAGTGCTGCGGCGTCAGCAGCACGTCCCCCGTGTTCAACTGATCAGCCAGAACACTGAGCAACTGCTGATCGGTGACCGTACTGGACTCTGTCACGACGTACTCCGCAAGCCGAGATCACTTCCAGACACACGGAGCATCAGAGGAGATCTGACTTTCCTCTTATGAGAAACTTGCACTTTATTGATTCTCCTTTTGGCAATTTTGCCTGAATATATTGATTTTATTGCGCTTACAGTCACCATGGTTGACCCATAAAAGAATCTATGCCTAATATAATTCCCATTACGAGAATTTATCTGCGTCTGTCCAATCAACCAGATCGCCTCAACTATAATACAAACAGCTGGTTGTGACATTCACGCACTGCTGGTACGGCCATTGCATTGCGTAAGCCGAATGACAGGTCTCTTTCAATTCACTCAAGTCTACTTGCAGTTCACTCATCTGTAAAAACTCATGTAAGGAGCTCCACCATGGCGAAGTCGAAGATCCAGCCGCTGGCCGATCGCGTGCTGGTCAAGCGCGTCGACGAAGACGAAGAGCAGAGCATCGGGGGCATCATCATCCCGGACACAGCCAAAGAGAAGCCACAAGAGGCTCTCGTTGTCGCTGTCGGCCCTGGTCGTACCGAAGATGGCAAGCGTGTCAGCCTTGACGTAAAGAAGGGCGACAAAGTTCTGATTGGTAAGTATTCCGGCACCGAGGTCAAGCTCGATGGCGAAGAGCATCTCATCCTCCGCGAGGAAGAAATCCTCGCTGTCATATCGTAATCACCGGAGAGACACAACACCATGGCTGCCAAGCAGATCGCATTCCGCGAGGAGGCTCGCGACAAGATCCTCAGTGGCGTGCAACAGCTCGCACGGGCTGTAAAGGTCACACTCGGGCCTAGAGGCCGCAATGTAGTGCTCGCCAAGAGCTGGGGCTCGCCTACCGTCACAAAGGACGGTGTGACCGTTGCCAAGGAGATCGAACTCCCTGACGCATACGAGAACATGGGCGCCCAGATGGTCAAGGAGGTCGCCTCCAAGACCAGTGATGTTGCCGGTGACGGCACGACGACGGCGACCGTATTGGCCGAGGCTATCTATGCACAGGGCCTCAAGGCTGTCACAGCGGGCTACAACCCGATGGAAGTAAAGCGCGGCATAGAACTGGCCGTCAGCACAGCCGTCGCCAGCTTGCAGGATTTGAGCAAGAAGGTGAAGGATCACAGTGAAGTCGCACAGGTTGGCACGATCTCAGCCAATGGCGACAGTTTCTTCGGCGAGACCATTGCCGAGGCGATGGACAAGGTTGGCAAGGACGGAACGATCACGGTCGAAGAGGCCAAGTCCACCGAGACCACCCTTGATGTTGTCGAAGGAATGCAGTTTGACCGTGGTTATCTGTCGCCCTACTTCGTCACCGATCAGGAGTCGATGGAGTCGGTCCTGGAGGATGCGTATATCCTCATCCACGAGTCGAAGCTGTCCAACCTCAAGGACCTGCTGCCCTTGCTGGAGAAGGTCTCGAAGGCTGGCAAGCCGTTGCTCGTCATCGCCGAAGATGTTGAAGGCGAAGCACTGGCGACACTGGTTGTCAACAAGATCCGCGGTACCCTGCAGGTGGGCGCCGTCAAGGCACCAGGGTACGGTGATCGCCGCAAGGCAATGCTTCAAGATCTCGCCATGCTCACCGGCGGTACGGTGATCACAGAGGATTTGGGTATCTCCCTTGAGAGCGTGCAGCTCGCCGATCTGGGTTCAGCGAAGCGCGTCGTTGTTGAGAAAGAAAACACGATCGTCATCGAAGGTGCCGGTAAGGCCGCTGATATTAAGGGCCGTGTCGAGCAGATTCGTCGTCAGATCGAGGATACGACCTCCGACTACGACCGCGAGAAGCTGCAAGAGCGTCTGGCGAAGTTGGCCGGCGGTGTTGCCGTGATTCGTGTCGGTGCCGCAACCGAGACGGAGATGAAGGAAAAGAAGGCCCGCGTCGAGGATGCTCTTCATGCAACCCGCGCTGCCGTTGAAGAGGGTATCGTCCCAGGTGGTGGTGTGGCTCTGATTCGCGCCATCACCAAGCTCGAGGGCCTCGAAGGTGACACGGAGGGTGAGACAGTCGGCATTCGTATCATCCGTCGTGCCCTCGAAGAGCCACTGCGTCAGATCTCTACCAACGCTGGCGTCGAGGGTGCCGTCATCGTCGAGGACGTTCGCTCCAAGAAGGGCAGCTATGGTTACAATGCCCGCACGGAGGAGTACGGCGATATGATTCAGATGGGTGTCGTTGATCCGACGAAGGTTGTCCGCTCGGCGCTGGAGAATGCTTCTTCCATCGCGTCGTTGCTATTGACGACGGAAGCGATGGTCACGGATGAGCCTGAAGACGAGGCGGAAGCTGCTCCAGCCGCCGGACATCATCACCATCACTAGTTGACCAACCGCTGGCGATCAATTAGTTGATCGTGCAGCCTCTATAAGAAACAGCATTGCCGAAGGGGTGGGACATCTGAATGTCCCACCCCTTCTCTTGTTTCTGCGGTGATCTGTGACCGAAATCTGACAGGAGTCAGGGTCGCTCAGGCGTGGCCAGCATCTGCGTAATCTGCACACCATACGCGTCATCCACGATCACCAGACGGCCCCGGGCTACGACTTCGCCATTGACGCATAGATCAATCGGTTCATCACGCTGATTCTGCAGCGTCACAAGACGATCAGCGGCGAGTTCGACAGCCTCCTCGAAGGTCAGCTCCGTGCGCCCGAGAATCGCGGTAATTCGCACCTTGACGTCACCGAGGCCGGCGACCAGGGCTGCTGAGGATGTAGGCGGTTCCTGCGCCAAGAATAACCTTCTGTGTCACATGCGACGATCACGCCGCAATCTTGTGACAAGTAGATAGTGACACTACCCTTGCCGGGCAGTGAGAGACTGTAATAACTGTGAAGAGACCGCTAACGTACTCTGGCCTGACAAAATCTGTCAATCGAGGAAGCAACAACATGGCAACGATCTACGAACGTCTGGGCGTGCAAACCTTCATCAACGCCCGCGGTACGATCACCACGTTGGGTGGCTCTGTCATGCCGGCCGATGTCGTGGAGGCGATGGCCCAGGCATCCCGTCACTTTGTGCAGCTCGATGAGCTCCAGAAGAAGGCAGACGCGCGGATCTGTGAACTGACAGGTGCGCCAGGTGCCTTTATCTGTTCCGGTGCCGCCAGTGGCATGCTGTTGTCAGGTGCCGCCTGTCTGACCGGTAGCGACAACGATGCGATTGCGGCTCTTCCGGAGACGGCAGGTCGCCCCAATCAGTTCGTCATCAGCCTCGTCGACGCGCACTATTATGTCCATCAGGGATTTGCTGTGTCCGGTGGTGAGCTGGTACGGATTGGCTCCCGCGAAAGCGTGACCCCCAAAGACTATGCGGATGCCATCACCCAACAGACGGCGGCCGTCGTCTATTTTCTCGGATCTCAACCAGACGATGAACTCGGCGAAATCGTCGAGATCGCCCACGCACGCAATGTGCCCGTCATCGTCGACGCGGCGGCCCAACTCCCGCCGCGATCCAATCTCACGGATCTGGCGACGAAGGTCGGCGCGGATCTGGTCGTATTCAGCGGCGGCAAGGGACTCTTTGGTCCGCAGGCAAGCGGCTTAATACTGGGGAGAGCAGACCTGATTGAAGCGGCTCGCCTCAACAGTAGCCCCTTCTCAGGTATCGGCCGTGGTATGAAGGTTGGCAAAGAGGAGATCGCAGGCCTGCTGCGTGCCGTTGAACTGTTCTTTGAGCAGGATGAGGACGCCCTGATCGGCGAATGGGCGCGACGCTGTCGGTTGATCGGCGCCGTGGCAGAACAGATCGATGGCGTCGAGGCCGTATACCATGCACCGTTCAGCCATCGCTTTCCGCCAGCGAGTCCACTACTGGATCTCACCTTCTCCGCCACAGCAAAGCAGACGGCCGCTGCCGTGCGCCAGCAGTTGCAGGAAGGTGAGCCGTCGATTCTGTCCTCCGGCGGCGAGGAGTCGATCCGGTTCGGGCCGCAGACTCTGCAGGATGGTGAGGCTGAGATTATCGCGCAGCGATTGCAGGCGATTCTCTCCTAGTCATCCAGGATCAATGTCGTCCCCTACAATCGAACCTTGCGACCACGGCGTACGGACTCGATCTCCTTGAGACACATCCGCAAGGAGTCCGTCGCACTGCGCGCTGAGAGGATCTTCGATTCTTTTCCTGCCTTGATGGCATCGACGGCCTCCTGTAACTCGCCAACGAAGCCATCGGTACCCGGCAACCGGGGATTCTTGCTCTTGCCATCCTTTGTCAGCAGCACCGGTGGCTGCCCCCAGGAGCTATTGAATTTCAGCGTTGCCTCTTCAAAGAACACATCGTATCCGTGCTCGAAGGGGCATCCCTGCTGTGACAACCAGCCGCCAGAGGCACTGATAGCCGATCCGGAGGCATAGTCATAGTGGGTGTCGATATGTTCGACGATCCCGCCTCGTCGGATGAACCCTGAGGAAGTCACCGCCTTGGGCAGACCAAACAAATGCTGCACGAAGTCCGCGTCGTGAATATGCAGATCGATCGCCGGCCCCCCCGTGCGCGCCAATGCCTTCGGGTCCCACCAGCTTGGTTGTGAGATCACACGCTTGAACTGCGCCGCCTGTACCTTCCCGTGCTTCTTCCCTTCCACAAGGGATTTCACCAGTCGATACTCTGGAAAATAGCGCAGCACGTGCGCCACCATGAGGCGCCGCTTGTGCTTCTTCGCCATCGCCATCATGCGCTCGGCTTGCTTCAGATCCAGAGAAATCGGCTTCTCGACGAAGACATGCTTGCCTGCGGCAAGCGCTTTCATCGTCCAGTCGTAGTGCATTGTCGTCGGCAGACAGATGTCGACAAGATCCACATTTGGGTCTTCGAGCAAGGCCTCGACTTCGGCGTGAGCAGAGATCCCCTTCAAGTCCTGACGTCCACCACCCCCGCCAAAGTTTCCCTGCACTGCCCGCCAATCGCCGCGCAATTTCTTGGCGTCGCGTGTTGCGATGGCCGTCACCTTCGCGCCTTTGACTTTGTCGATGGCTTTGAAGTGCGTCACTCCCATGAAGCCCACGCCGACGATACCGATACGAACCATGGATCAGTCTCCTAAGGTCGATTGACGAAGCTGAGAAATTCACTGCGCGTCTGCGAATTGTCACGGAAGGCACCTAGCAGACAGGAGGTGACCATCTCGGAGTTCTGTTTCTCCACACCACGCATCATCATACACATGTGCCGCGCCTCGATGACCACGCCGACACCGGCAGGCTGAATCAAGTCCATCAGACTTTGGGCAATCTGCGTCGTCAGATTCTCTTGAATCTGAAAACGCCGTGCAAAGACATCGACGATGCGGGCAACCTTTGACAAACCGATCACCTTGCCTTTCGGCAGATAACCAACGTGACAACGCCCCAGGAAGGGCAATAAATGGTGTTCACATAAAGAATACAGTTCGATATCGCGGACGACGACCATCTCGTCCATCTCACTGCTGAAGATGGCATCCCCCACGACTTGCTCAGGATTCTGCGCGTAGCCCTGCGTCAGGAACTCCATGGCACGTGCTGCGCGCCCCGGTGTGTCACGCAGCCCCTCGCGGTCTGGATCCTCACCGACAGCCTCAATCAGCCGCGTAAATTGCTCTTCCACTCAAGACCTTTCCTTGCGCTCATCTTGTTAGCGTGTTGTCTCGTGTCGTTGACGACTCTTTGCTGCGTAGCGAGTATCTTTCCCCGTCAGGAATCCGGCCCAACATCTAGGCGCCGCCAGCCTCTGCGTCAATGCCTCGGCATGGCTCAAATCGAATGCGCCCATCAAATCGACTGCGTCTACCTACGTGCTGATTTACGAAATCTTCGAAACA
>Ga0233428_1002796_pt1 | contig 15808 bp, 11 predicted proteins | sample SI_118_April2016_4_FD_179890 | JGI IMG/M metagenome (GOLD analysis project Ga0233428, IMG submission 179890) | Seawater microbial communities from Saanich Inlet, British Columbia, Canada - SI_118_April2016_120_MG | ecosystem: Environmental > Aquatic > Marine > Inlet | place: Canada: British... | reverse complement strand
AGCGATTGCAGTATGACATAGGAGAAATAGGATGTTGTTGTTTTATATCAATAGTATATTGATGTTTTATCCAAAAATATGCTTTCGGAAGCAGGTAAACGATAGAACGCCTCGACCCCTTTGATCAACTGAAGCAGGTATTTCTGCTGTTTTCGAATTTGCCCAGCCCCAGTCACGATACTCTGGATAGAGTTCCCTACATTGTGAAGAATGCTGGCAGACATCTCAGCCACCCCCGCCTGAAACGCGGCATACTGCTCTTGTGACGCCATTCGCTTGCGTTCACTCAGGTCCGTCATAGTAAGAATCGCCCCCTCGACTCGATCCCGCTCATCCCGATAGACCCCTCCCTGCATCAGAACCGATGTATAGCCACCTTGCACCATCTTCAGTCTCCATTCGCTCCCACCACTCCCTTCAAACAGCTGACCAAAAGGGGTAAGACGAGCCAGAGCCCAGTCCAGTTCGCTCTCCAGTTGACGAACCAGCACAACCACTCGCACCCCTTTGTCACCCTCGCGCTGGATATAGAAGGGGAAAAAACCGACACAAACCTTACTCTCTTTGCCCTCTTCCAGAGGGTGCAGTATCAACGGCTCACTGGTCACCCCCCACTCCTGCTCTTTGAGCAGAACAGACAGCCCGGGGATATGTCGCTCAAGCGTACCACCGACACTCTTCTCATCCTCCCAACCCACCATCTGCCTAAGCTTTTGGTTGGCTCGACAGATCCCCCCCTGCTGAGGGTCGAGCTCCGCAATGCCGATTGGGGCATCCTCGATCAGCTGCGCAAAAAAGAGAGAACGGCTCTGCTGCAGTCTCCGAAGTTGCTCCTCCAGATGCTGAAGCCCCCCAACAGAGAGAGAGAGCCGCTCCTCCTTTAGATCATCCACAAACAGCGCATGAAGTGGTTGTCCCAGCAAGGCATCTCTCTCCATTCTGGTCATCTGCTCAACCACATCGTTGACATCAACCACAATACCAAGCTGATCCGTAATAATCACCCCCTCATTCAGTGAACACATCATTTTCAACTGACGATGATGTTCCCGGTAGGCTGCATGACGCTGACTACGGTACTGATTAAGGTGAATCTCCACCCTGGCACGCAGTATCTCTTTCGAAAATGGTTTGGTTACATAATCGGCACCACCCACCTTGAACCCCTGAAGGACATCACTATCCCCCCCTTTAGCGGTGATAAAAATAACAGGAACCTGGCTAACTGCAGGGTTGGATTTCAGTCGCTGACAGACCTCAAACCCATCCATTATGGGCATAATAATGTCGAGCAAAATCAGATCAGGCTCAACCTGTTCAACAATTGCCAGCGCCTCTTGACCACTGCTGGCCTGTGAGACCTCATAACCAAACTCACTACCGAACAGGAAAGAACAGAACTGCCTGACCAGTGGATCATCATCCACAACCAGTAGCTTTCCTCCCTCCATACTCCCACTCGCCTGCTCATCCAGTGAGGAGATGAGCGACTGGCTGAGGTTCTCATATCGGGAATAAGAGATCACCGCATTACGGACAATCTGTATAAACTCTTCTGATTTAACCGGCTTGCCCAACAAGATAAAGTCATGCTGTAGCGCAGACTGGATCTCCTCGATCTTATAATCATTATAGCTGGTAACAATAATGATATAGAGGTTCGGATCTCGCTCTCTCAATCGAATCGAGGTCTCCAGCCCATCAATTCCGGATGGCATACGCATATCGACCAGGGCGACCGCAATCTTCTCTTCTGAATCCAGACTCTGATCCATCAGTTCCAGAGCCTCTTCTCCGGAAGATGCCTCAATCAGCGTGAAGGATAGGGGGTCCACCTTCTCCGCACCCTCTCCCTCCTCCTCAAACAGTGCATCCAGCACAGCAAACTCCCCATCCTCCACTTGTTCAGAGCTTGGGGAGAGGATTAAACGGTAGGTCTCTAATACCGATAGATCATCATCAACAACTAATACTGTGTTTTTCATTGACCGAGAGAACGTTAACCCTATCTATTAATAACCAAACCTTACCATACGTGATGAATCATCAACAATCAGAAGGACGAACCAGTTGCCGTAACTGCGCACATCGCCGCCCCAGAGACTCTTGCGCGGCAGGAATCTCCAGTTGGACCAGATTGGCTGTCGTCAACCCTTTGCCACGCTCATTGAGAGGCACTCCATCTCCACTCAGTAGGTAGACCAACCCCTCTAGGCCTGGATTATGCCCTACCAGTAGAATGCGGGTAGCCTCTGCAGGCAACGCTTCCAGCAGTTGGAGCAGCGTATCGACTGATGCCTCATAGATGCGCGGTTCCCAGTGAACCTGCTGCTCCCCCTGACCCAGCTCCGCACACACGGCAAGCACCGTCTCTCTTGCCCGCTGAGCGGGGGAAGAGAGGATATAGTCTGGCTGTAACCCTTCTCCCTTCATCCAGTGACCTATTCGAGGCGCATCAGATCTACCCCGTTGATTCAAGGGGCGTCCAAAATCTGTCGCACTGCCACTGTCCCAGTCTGATTTGGCATGACGTAAAATCAATAATTCTCTGCTCATCACTTACTCTCATTGGCGGTTAGGTAGATATCATAGCGGGTACTTTTCCCTATGATCTGAAAATCTGGCTTCTCGGCAATCAGACACTTTGCCTTACGAGGACGCTTCACCACAACCCGTTTGGTTGCCACTTGCCGGGCATGATTCAATACCGCAGCCGCATCCAGGTCTTCGCCAACCACCTCCCGAAACAGCCGCATCTCTTTCCCCGGCAACGCGCTCTTTTTTGTGTGGGGATACATGGGGTCGAGATAACAGACAGCGGGGGCTATCTGTCGCCCCAACTGGCGGAGATAATCTCCCGCATCTACCTCTTCCAGCCCCATCCGCTGCACTACCCCAGCTGTCGTTGAGTCCCCCAGAGCGCGCTCCAACCCATCCCGTAATAGTGCAGCAACGATAGAAGAGCGCTCAACCAGTGTAACGACACAACCCAGTGAGGCCAGCACAAAAGCATCTCGTCCCAGCCCCGCAGTCAGATCCAGAATAGCAGGGGTCTCCCCCTTTTTCAGCCCCACCGCTCTGGCAATCAACTGCCCTCTGCCCCCCCCATAACGGAGACGGTGAGCCGCCCTGCCGGTAACAAAATCGGCATAGACCCCCCCCATCCTAGAGCCTATTTTTTGCAGCTCCAGATGTTGTGCGGTGTAGATAAGGAGAAAATCGGACGAACTACCCTCCTCAGCCAGAGGAACTCCTAAACGCTCCGCCAGCTGCGCTGCTCTGAGCACCTGCTCAGGAACCTCAGTGGCAACTGCAATCCTATTCAGAGGGTCTGGGACGATCAAAGCAGGAGAGGGCGCTGATAGCTATTCCCGGACAGGTGGCTACTCCGGTTTTTTGATCTCGTTATGGGTACTGAACTGGTAGTCTCTGAACAGATGTTCCGCAGAGGGCTGCTGATAACTACCATCCTCGTTCTGTTTGGCGGTATCTTTCAAACGGTAAGTGTAGTGTCCACAGGTCCAGACCTTGTATTTGCGCATGTGAGTACAGAGACAGATCTTATCCTCTACCGAAATCTTTTTCTCATTTGGGTGAGCAGCAAGCACCTCATTGTAGGCATCCACATAGCTGCAGTGCCCTTTACTATCCAGCACATAGCCATAAGATTCACAATTAGGACGAATCCCGGAGTGGATCGCCGGGCTGCTCTTCAACATCCGCATCGGATAGCCGGTCGGTGAGAGGGTATTGACCTCAATATCACTCTCTTCTGCTGCAAAGTAGGCCTGTTTGGCCAGATCGGTCAACCCACACTCTTTGGCAATGGTAAAACGGGTCGAGACCTGTACCGCTGAAGAGCCATTCGCCAGATACTCAGCGCCATCGCTGCCGGTAAAAATCCCCCCTGCCGGAATGACTGGAATAGAGAGATCCGAATCACGCAGGTAGTCAATCACCTCCTGATTGATAGTGGCAAGATCATACTTTGCCCAATCGAGACCAAAGCCGAGATGCCCCCCCGCCAGCGGCCCTTCAACCACCACAAAATCGGGCAGACGATCTAGGCAAGCGGCGCGCTTCAGAAAGAGTTTCAGTGCGCGCACAGAGGAGACAATAATACCAATCGGTACCTGACGAAAACGGGGGTTATCTTTGATCAGATCCAGCGACCCTAAATGGAGCCCTGCACTCAGGGTGATCCCATCAATCCCTGCATCCAGTGCCGCATTAAGACGCACCTTGAGGGTCGCCTTAGGGTTATTCATGGTGAGCTTCTCCATACAGTTGATAAAGACCCCCCCATCACCACGTTTGGCCGACATCGCCTCATCCACATGACGGATCTGCGCCTCACGCAGCTCATCCAGATCAAACTGGACAATAGACTTGTCCGGATTACCAACATTGCCTTTGTACTGTTTCAGCCGGTCCCCAACATAGCGGGTTTTGAAGTGCCTGTCGATCACCGTAGGGATCATCGCATCGGAGAGGTGACCAATGCCCCCCTGCTGAGCAAAAACCAGTGCCAGTTCCCGGGTGGAGATATCAACTCCCATCCCCCCCAACATCAGTGGGACATACTCTTTTCCGAGCAGTGTGAGACGGTAGTCGTCAATACGTTTGGCGAGGGTTGAGTCTGTCATAATGGATAGCATCTATTTATAGTAAGGTGTTGCGGGGGGATCATACCGTATTATCCTTCTCACCACCCCCCAAAAGAGCATCCCAGACCAAAATCACTGCACCAATGAAGATCGCGCTGTCGGCAACATTGAATGTGGGCCAGTGCCACCCCACCGCATGAAAGTCCAGGAAATCAATCACATAACCATTTTGAACCCGATCTATCAGGTTGCCAATTGCACCACCAATAACCAGTGCAAGAGCAATGGATAGTCCCCTCTCTTTTTCACTCAATGTACGCAGCCAGCGTAGCAGAAAAACGGTGATGATCAACGTGAGCAGCACAAAAAACCAACGTTGCCAGCCCCCGGCATCCGCCAAAAAACTGAAGGCTGCCCCCTTGTTTTGCATCAGGGTCAGGTTCATAAAGGGGAGCAGCTCCACCTGTTGATAGAGCTGCAGATAGTACTCTGCCAGAATCTTACTGCCCTGATCAAGGAATAGCACCAGTGCGGAGAGTCTCAGCCACTTCAGTGACGGGCTCTTTTTATGATCCATTTCAGGGAGATCAGGCATAGAGACGCTGCTCACCCGTAGCCGTTACATTATCGACACAGCGCCCACACAACTCAGGGTGTTCACTATTCTCCCCCACATCCTCACGGTGATGCCAACAACGGACACACTTCTCCTCTGCAGAACGGCTCACCTGCAGCTTCAGCCCCTCCAGCGCCGTACTCTCGGCATCTGTTGCGGCCTCACCGAGCCGATGGATTCGTGCATAAGAGGTGATCAACACAAAGCGCAACTCATCCTCCAGCTTGGACAGCAGCCCATAGAGTGACTCATCACAATAGAGATCAACCTCCGCATCCAGTCCTGAGCCGATCGCCCCCTCTTTCCGCAGCCGCTCCAGAGACCGGGCCACTTCGGTACGCACCAGCATAATCTCGTCCCAGGCCGCCACATCCAACAAATCCGTGGATGCCATCGGGAACAACTCTTGATAAAACGACGACAGAAACACACTCTCGCTACGCTCTCCCGGCAGAAAACTCCAGATCTCATCTGCAGTAAAGCTGGTGATTGGCGCCAACCAGCGCACCATCGCCTCGACAATATGATACATCGCGGTCTGGGTCGAGCGGCGTGCCTGACTCTCGCTCTGGGTGGTGTACTGACGATCCTTGATAATATCGAGATAGAAACCACCCATCTCCACCGAGCAGAAGTTATGAATCTTCTGGAATACAACGTGGAAGTTGTACTCCTCATACGCTGCAATAATCTCATCCTGCAGTTGTGCCGCATGGGCGACCGCCCAACGATCCAGTGAGAGCATCTGCTCTGCGGGTAGCCGATCGGTTGCTGGATCAAAACCATTGAGGTTTGACAGCAGGAACCTTGCCGTATTACGGATACGACGGTAGGCATCGGCCATCCGACGCAGGATCTCATCGGAGACGGTCATCTCGCCACGATAGTCAGTGGAGGAGACCCAGAGACGGATAATATCGGCTCCCAGCTCTTTCATGATCTTCTGTGGAGAGACCACATTGCCCAGCGATTTGGACATCTTCTTGCCCTCTTTATCGACCGTGAAGCCGTGAGTCAATACCTCTCTGTAGGGAGCCTCCCCGTGCATTGCCACCGAAGTAAGCAGTGAGGATTGAAACCAGCCACGATGCTGGTCCGACCCTTCCAGATAGAGATCTGCAGGGCGAGAGAGCGCAGGATGACGATCCAGAACCGAATGATGGGTCACACCAGAGTCAAACCAGACATCTAGGGTGTCCGTCACCTTCTGGTACTGATCGACCTCATCTCCCAGCAGCTCAACGGAATCCAGCTCAAACCACCCATCAATCCCTGCACTCTCGACCCGTTGTGCCACCTCCTCAATCAGACGTACCGTCTCGGGGTGTGGTTCACCACTCTCTTTATGAATAAACAGTGCAATAGGCACCCCCCAGGTACGTTGACGTGAGATACACCAGTCTGGACGGTTCTCAACCATCCCCTCAATTCTTGCCTTGCCCCAATCCGGCATCCAGCGTACCTGCTGAATAGATGCCATTGCGTTACTGCGTAGTGCTGCCTGATCCATACTGATAAACCACTGTGGCGTTGCACGGAAAATGATTGGGGTTTTGTGGCGCCAGCAGTGAGGATAGCTATGGCGAATCTTCTCCATACAGAGTAGTGCTCCCTGTTCGGTCAGCACCTCCAGAACATGATCATTCGCCTTGAAAACCGCTTCTCCTGCGAAGATCTCCGTAGTATCCAGAAAGCAGCCATTGCCCCCCACCGGGTTATCAATGGGCAGACCATACTGCATACCCACCACATAGTCCTCCTGACCATGACCGGGAGCCGTGTGAACCGCACCGGTACCCGCTTCCAGAGTAACATGTCCCCCCAGAATCACCGGAACCTGGCGTGAGTAGAAGGGGTGGTTCAGTTGCACCCCCTCCAGCTGAGCCCCCTTACAACGCCCCAGAATAGTTGCCTCACCCAATTCGGCACGTTTTAGCACCGCTTCATATAGCATCTCAGCCAACAACACCCTCTCTGCAGCGGCACCAGAACCGATCTGCAACAACAGATAGTCAAAATCAGGATGGAGAGCAACCGCCTGATTTGCCGGCAGTGTCCACGGGGTGGTCGTCCAGATCACCATCGATAGCGGGCCACGCCCCTCTGAATCCACCGCACAACGGCTGAGGAAATCGGCCTCATCGACCACTCTGAAACGGACATCAATCGCCGGAGAGCTCTTGTCCTCATACTCCACCTCTGCCTCCGCCAGTGCGGAACCGCAGTCACTACACCAGTGAACGGGTTTCTCTCCTTTGTGAAGATGCCCCCTCTCAACAATGCGCCCCAGCGAGCGGATGATATCCGCCTCAAACTGAAAATCCATGGTCAGATAGGGGCTCTCCCAATCACCCAACACACCGAGGCGCCGGAAATCTCTCTTCTGTCCATCAACCTGACGCGCGGCATACTCCCGTGCCTTCTGGCGAAATGCCTTGGCATCCAGCTTACGCCCCGGCTTGCCCCACTTCTTCTCTACATTCAGCTCAATCGGCAGGCCATGACAGTCCCACCCCGGCACATAGGGGGTATCAAAACCCATCTGGGCTCGAGACTTCAGAATCATATCCTTAAGAATCTTATTGACCGCATGGCCAATATGGATCTCGCCATTGGCGTAGGGAGGGCCGTCATGGAGGATAAATTTCGGCTTATCCGCCCCCTGCTCCCGCATCTTGCGGTAGAGATCAATCTTATCCCAGTTCTTGAGATAATTAGGCTCACGATTGGCGAGATTGGCCTTCATCGGAAAACCAGTTTTAGGGAGATTCAGCGTCTCTTTATAATTGTTTGCCACTGCAGTAGATCCATAATGCTGCTCTTAGATACACGAGCAGGAACCGAGTTGAAAGAGGGATATTTTACCAGCAATCACTGAAGAAGTGCATTTTCAGAGCTGCCCCAGAGTATTCTCAAATGGGTGGACGGAAGGGGCCCGCATACTCTGGATATCCACTCCAAACCCCAACACTCCATGCATTGAAAAGTGCGTAGGTGGCCTCATAGAAGAGCCCGATGGTGATGAGCAGAGCGACACACCAGAAGAGCATCAGGTAAAACGTACTGATTAATTCTGAGCGAGGCATACGAGGCATTTTAACCCATAACCCCCGATTAACTCAAAAAACAAACATAAGATACTGATATAAATAGCTTAGTTAAAATCACCAGTATCTAGCCATCTCCTGCACCAAGATAGTAAGAACACTCTTACCCGGCTATCCAAAACGGTGCAGATAGCACATTCTCTGGCCAACACAAACTATATCAATCCAAAAAATAACCATTTAACTTCATTCAGTTATATAAATAAACGGCTACTGGCACACTCATTGCTCTACCCTCTCATGTCTGCTTGAAGCTAGCTATCTTGAGCCCAAGGCATCGATATATACGCAAACAGGAACACTCATGACCACTACCGGCATCAACCTCTTCTCCTTCCAGGGAAAAACCAAGATTCTTCACCTGAGTTGGTTCGCCTTCTTCCTTACCTTTATGATCTGGTTCAACCATGCGCCACTGATGGCCACCCTCCGTGAGACCTTTGGGCTCACTCCACAGGAGGTCAAAACTCTGCTGATCCTCAATGTAGCCCTCACCATTCCGGCTCGTATCATTATCGGTATGCTGGTTGACCGCTATGGCCCACGTATCGTCTACTCTATTTTACTGGCCATCTCTGGCCTTCTCTGCCTGCTCTATGCCATGGCCAATAGTTTTGAGCAGCTGGCCATCACCCGCTTTCTGATGGGCTTTGTTGGTGCCGGTTTTGTGATTGGTATCCGTATGGTGAGTGAGTGGTTCCCCGCTCGTGAGGTGGGTATTGCTGAGGGTATCTATGGTGGCTGGGGGAATTTTGGTTCGGCCGCTGCCGCCATGACGCTCCCCTCTCTGGCTCTGCTGTTTGGTGGTGAGGATGGCTGGCGTTATGCTATCGGCCTCACCGGGATTACGGCGCTTATCTACTCATTTATCTACTATCTCAATGTCAGCAATACGCCTAAAGGCTCTACCTACTTCAAACCCAAGAGATCGGGCGCACTGGAGGTATCCAGCAAGGGAGATCTGCTTCTCTACCTCATCATGAACCTCCCTATGGTCGCTGCACTTGCGGTGCTCAACTGGAAACTGAGTCCTAACCAGCTCGGCCTCTATGGGGAGGGGGTCACTCTGCTGATTTATGGGGTACTCTTCTCAATCTATCTAATCCAGACATTCAAGATCTTGCAGATCAATCGTCACCTGTTCAAGGGAGATGTTGCTGCAATAGATCGCTACCCCTTCAAACAAGTGGCGGTGCTGGAGCTCTCCTATATGATCACCTTTGGCTCTGAACTGGCTGTGGTCTCCATGCTGCCCCTCTTCTTCCTCGACACCTTTGAGATCACCCCGGTTCTGGCAGGTATGCTCGCCTCTGGTTTTGCATTTATGAATCTTGTCGCTCGCCCCGGTGGAGGCTATCTCAGTGACCGTTTTGGTCGCAAGAAGACTCTCTCAATTCTGATCAGCGGTCTATCTGTCGGCTATTTTGTGCTGAGCCACATCGATGCCCAGTGGGCGCTGCCCGTTGCACTGCTCGCCACTATGAGCTGCTCCTTCTTTGTTCAGGCGGGAGAGGGGGCGGTCTTTGCGATGGTGCCCCTGGTCAAACGCCGACTCACCGGTCAGGTTGCCGGTATGACCGGGGCTTATGGTAATGTAGGGGCTGTGATTTTCCTCACCGTCCTCTCTTTTGTCGAGCCACAAGTTTTCTTCCTCACCATTGCCGCTGCGGCACTGCTGGTATTACTGGTCGTAGTACTCTTCCTGGATGAGCCTGAGGGGCATATGGCAGAGGTGCTGCCCGATGGAACCGTTGAGTTGATCGAGGTAACGTAAGCGATGGTTCCGGTAATCGCGGCACAACAATCATTGGCGGGGATCAAACCCGCCAATGAGGATGCCTGTAACCTACAGATTCCCAGTGGTGAACTGCTCTACAGTAAAGGGGTGGTAGCTACCATCGCGGATGGTGTCAGCTCCAGTGCCGGTGCTGCCGAGGCAAGTCGAGGCGCTGTTCAGGGGCTGGTTTCTGACTACTACAGCACTCCGGAGTCGTGGACCGTTACTACGGCGATCAGTAAAATCTACTCCGCACTGAATCAGTGGCTGCTCGGGCATGGTCAGCGGGTCTTCTCCAATAGCGGTGAGTTGGTGACTACGCTCTCAACCCTCATCATCAAGTCGGCTACCGCCACAATCTTTCATGTTGGGGATAGCCGTGTCTATCACTATCGTGATGGCACACTGGAGCAGGTCACCCAGGACCACCGCATAAAGGGGCGGGGCGACAAAGAGTATCTGGGGCGTGCCATGGGTATCAACCACCATCTGGAGGTCGATGTCCACCGAATCACCATCAACCCTGGCGACCATTTCCTTCTCTGCACGGATGGAGTACATGAGTTTGTCAGCGACAGGGAGATCAGCACGCTCATCGAACAGCAGGCGGCGGCAGAGCCCAAACAGCTGGTGGAACAACTTCTTCAGCTCGCACTAAGCCACGGTAGCAACGATAACCTCACGGCACAGTTTTTGACCATTCAGCAGCTTCCGGATGAAGAGGAGAGCGAGCTATACCAACGCCTACAGGAGCTTCCCTTCCCCCCTGAACTCTCGGCCGGAATGCAGATCGATGGCTTTAAGATCCTGCGGGAACTCCACAGTAGTGCCCGGACTCAGGTCTATCTGGCTCTCGACAGCCATACTGAGCAACAGGTGGTCATCAAGACCCCCTCAGTCAATTACGAGGATGACCCCACCTATCTGGATACATTTCGCCATGAGGAGTGGGTTGGATTACGTATCGAGTCCCCTCACCTGATAGAGATCAAGGCGGTACGTGAGCGCAGACGTTTTCTCTACTATGTCACAGAGTATATCGATGGGATCACGCTACGCCAGTGGATGGAGGAAAATCCACAACCCCCCCTTGCCGAGGTACGTCAGATTGCAGCACAGCTCATCCGTGGACTGCGTGCCTTCCATCGCATGGAGATGGTGCACCGTGACCTCAAACCAGAAAACATTATGATCGACCACCACGGCACGGTGAAAATTATCGACCTGGGTTCGACACGCATCTCCGGTATTGAGGAGTGCAAAAGCCTGACCGACCACAGCCGGGTTCACTCCACCCGCAACTACAGCGCCCCTGAACTGATCCGGGGTGAACTGGGGACCGCTCAATCCGATCAGTTCTCTCTTGCGGTGATACTCTACGAGATGTTGAGCGGAAAGCTCCCTTATGGAACTCTTGGGGACCACCCCTCCATCAGCAGGGTATTACAGAAATTGCAACGCAGCCGTTTCACCGCGCTCCACCACCACAATGAGAACCCTCCTCTCTGGGCGGGTAGTGCGCTTCAGATGGCACTCGACCCCAACCCTAAACAGCGCTACCCCGCACTCTCGGAGCTCCTTGCTGACCTGACCCAGGCCAACCCCAGCTTTCGAATGGACACTTATCAGCCATTGATTGAGCGTGATCCCCTCACCTTCTGGCGCGCTCTTTCACTGGTTCTGTTACTCTCTAATATCGGCTTACTGATCTGGTTGGGTATATCGACACCATAAAGAGCACCTCTCCCTATCCGCATCGCGATGACTAATAACAGACCTCCACCAACCCCTGCTACCGAAAAAAGGGGGCATTCAAAGTCTGTAATCACGCTTCTCCTGATTCTGACGATAGCCTTTGCCCTCTATTGGAAAGCGACCCTTTTGGCAACCTGGCTGCTGACCCAGGCTCTCGAAAAGGTCGACTTACCCCCACAACAGCTGACCATCCTCTCCCTCAATTCAGACCATATTGAGATGGGGCCGATCACCCTGGGACAGGGTGGCCTGCAACTGGAGCGTCTGCGTATTGATTACGACTGGAAACAGCTCCTGACGGGGACGGTTAGACGCATCACCGTTAACACCCCCAAGGTTCAGTTGCAGACACAATCGGGCCGTCTAACGATTCCCTGGTTACCCATAGAAGAGACGGGCAAACCGCACCCTACCCCTCCCCTTCTCCCGCTGCCCTTTGATGAACTCATCATCAACAACCTGCAACTCATGGTCCATACAGAGGAGGAGACATGGTCCATCGAAGGGGATATGCGAGTGGATCACTCTGCAGAGGGAACTCTGCTGGAGTACCAGCTACAATCACCCTCTTTGGGTCTATCCACGGAGGGGCAACTCCAGAGCCACGACCTTACCCACCTCTCCGCAGAGACCGAGATAACGCTGAGCCACTTTCATGGTATTCCCGCACTTCTCGCTCTGCCCTTAAAGACAGAAATGGAGGGTACCCTCTATCTGCGTCTGGAGGGGCCACTACTCCAGCAACAAGAGAGCGCACTCAGCGTAACCATTAACAGCAACTCTAGCCTAAAATTAGCCACCCCCCTTCCTCCCTCTGTAAAAGAGCGGATTCAGCCGCTCCAGGGGCGCAATGAACAGGCTCAACTCACTCTGAATAGCCACACAGAACAGCGGCCTATGGCGACATTTCGCTGGAACAGGGCTGCCAAAATGGTGCGGGTCAACTTCGATCTAGCCACTCAGGCCATGCTACAAGAGGGGCCACAACTATCGCTCAATACAGCGGGCACGATCCACTACCCCCTAGCCAATGAAGCAGAAACAGTCCGCTTTCAGCTGAATGAGCTTTTACTAACCATCCCCAGGGTGGTGTGGGATGGGAAAACGGTGAATAAGCTCCAGCTTGATCTCGGTGCCAAGGGGCACTTCGCCCCAACCACAAATATTTGGCAGATTGAGATCAACAGTCGAGATGGCGGTTTGCAACTACCGGCAGAAAACCTGAGCCTTGAACGGCTACAAACCCAGTTTACGCTAACCGCTGATCAATCCGGTCCCCAACTGGATGCCCAGGTAGAAAACCTGACCCTGAGGCTTCGCCCCCCCCCTGCCTCCAATACCAATAGCGCGGCCATTGTCCCTCTACACTACCAGGGAAGTGCACAATTTCGCAACGATACCATTCAGCTACAGGGGGAGCTGAGTGGTCGCCACAGAACCCTTCCCATCACATTCAACCTCTCTCACCATCTCTCTGATGCAGATGGCAGCGTCACTTTCCTGCTGGATAAGGCTACTTTTGCTGAACAAGGGCTACAGCCACAGGATCTATTTCCACTATTCAAAAAACAGTTGAGCGCTGTGAGCGGCTCCATCTCAGCGGACGGTGAGTATCACTGGGGGAGAGAGCAGAGATCAGGTGCCACAATCACACTCGACAACCTCTCCTTTCAGACCCCTTTGATCCATCTGGAACAGCTATCTACTCAACTCGATTTTAGCAGTCTCACCCCTCTCCAGAGCCGTGGTGAGCAGCAGATTAACATTGGTCAGCTTGATGCGGGAGTCCCGATCAACGATATTGAGGCTATCGTTCGCCTTCAGGCAGATAAAACATTGGCTATCAAACAGATCCAGTGGCCCTTTTCCGGCGGCACATTCAGCGTACAAGACACCGAGTTCTCTCCCGATCATGATCCCCCCCCATTCACCGTTACTATCCGCGACCTGGACCTTTCTACGCTAAGTAAAATGGTTCAACTAGAGGGGCTAGAGGTCAATGGCACGCTGAACGGAGCCATTCCGATAGCATTCATTGATGGGAAGGTCGTGATACAGCAGGCCGAGGTGAAAACCCGCCAACCCGGCCTGCTACGCTTCCGGGCTACAGCGGCTGCAGCCGCACTACAACAAGGAGGGGAGAGCTCCAGACTACTGATCCAGGCACTGGAAAATTTCCATTATCAACAACTACGTATCACCATCAATGGCGAACTGGAGGGCAATGTAGTGGTCGGTATACATCTGTCAGGCAGTAACCCGGAGCTTTATGATGGCTACCCGGTTGAGCTTAATTTCAACGTTGAGGGGAGGCTGGTCGATATGGTAAAAAAAGAGGGCCGTTCACTTCAACCACTGAAGAGAAGGTGACGTCAGCCATTTTTTCCGCATACATCAATATCTCTCCTAGGTGGCTGCCCGAGAATAGAAGCCGTAGCGAAAATCACAGAAAGATTATAAGGTGAGTTTATTGATTGAGGCGAATAGTGTCGCTATTTAACGAGATCAATAAGCTCAGATTATGATCTTTATGGGATTTGCAGTAGGTTCTCTATTTTCGGACAGCCACCTAGGGTAATATAGACCCTGTTGATTATTTTAATAGTAATGATTGATGCGGCCAAATACTAAACAGAGGTTCATCTACGAATATGGCACTGAAAACCAACTCATCTCTGCTATGGGCTCTGCCCATACTGGTTTCATTCGGGGCAGTAACCGGCTGTGGCCCCACTGTAGAGGTCAAGGTTCCGGATAAACCAATCACCATTAACCTCAATGTCAAAATTGAGCATGAGGTACTGGTAAAAATCGAAAAGGATGTCGATGAGCTCATCGATGAGAATTCAGACCTATTTTAATCGGGAGAAGACCGTATGACCCCCTCTGTAACACCATTCACCCAACTGGCAGCACTCCTGCTCACTCTTCTTTTTATCTCTGCTCCGCTCTCTGCAAGCCCTCTGGATGAGGCCAAAAATAGTGGTTATATTGGTGAAAAAACCAATGGTTATCTAGGCATTGTCAATAAAAATGCCCCGGCCTCGATCAAGCAGCTGGCAGAGACGATCAATCTGAAAAGAAAAAAACAGTATCGCGAGATTGCCAACAAGCGTAATACCCCGTTAAACGCTGTAGAGACGACAGTAGGCAAAAAATTACTACATCGAGCCCAACAAAACCACCACTTCTATCAGCTTGAGTCAGGAAACTGGCAGCGATAAAGAGGTAAAGGGGGGGGAGAGAGAACGGCTCTTTAGGTTTAACCTAGGCTTAATGGGTCTGCAACGTGGTCTCGCTGGATGACTCTTCGGCTAACTTTCTTTCGGCATCTTCCACCGCCACTGCATCCTTTTCTACCTCTTTCGCAGAGAGCGGTTCCGGGGCATGTTGTAGTGCGATCCCCAATACCTCATCAATCCATTGGACAGGTTTGATTTCCAAATCCTTGAGAATCTTCTCAGGAATCTCTTTGAGATCCTTACGATTCTCTTCAGGAATCATCACAATATTGATCCCCCCTCGATGAGCGGCCAGCAGCTTCTCTTTTAATCCACCAATCGGTAACACCTCACCACGCAGGGTAATCTCACCTGTCATCGCCACATCGGATCGCACCGGAATTCCGGTTAACACGGAGACCAGTGTAGTACACATTCCAATACCGGCGCTGGGGCCATCCTTGGGTATCGCCCCTTCCGGAACATGAATATGGATATCACGCTTATCATAGAGCGAGGATTTGATGCCTAGCAGCGCAGAGCGACTACGTACCACTGTCATCGCGGCCTGAATCGACTCTTTCATGACATCCCCCAGCTGTCCGGTAACTGAGAACTTTCCTTTTCCAGCCATTACTGCCCCCTCAATGGTCAGTAACTCCCCACCCACCTCTGTCCAGGCCAACCCAGTCACCTGTCCAACCTGATTCTTCTCATCTGCAATT
>Ga0233428_1002782_pt1 | contig 15875 bp, 8 predicted proteins | sample SI_118_April2016_4_FD_179890 | JGI IMG/M metagenome (GOLD analysis project Ga0233428, IMG submission 179890) | Seawater microbial communities from Saanich Inlet, British Columbia, Canada - SI_118_April2016_120_MG | ecosystem: Environmental > Aquatic > Marine > Inlet | place: Canada: British... | reverse complement strand
CCGCCGCCTTACGCGAGCCACTGACGGTTCGCAGCTCCACCATCATTCACCTGGCGGCCAATAACCGCCTCGACCTACCGCGCACCGAACCGCCACGCGGCGCCGAGGCCATCCAGCTGTTGCTGGGGTACGGAGCCGACCCTGATGCTGTCGGCTTCAACGAAAACACCGGTCACTGCACGGCAATCGTCATTGCTGCCTGGATCGGCGGCGCCGATCCCGACAAGAACGATCCGGAGAAGCTGCGACTGCTGTTGGAGGCGGGGGCAGACGCGAGCGGTGATCAGGGTATCGCCGCCTTGTCGACGGCGGCCAGCCACGATCGAATCAACCACTTCGATCTGCTCGTCGAATACGGCGCCCAGGCGTCGCCCTGGATGTTGGTGCGTGCCGGGCTGACCGATCGCGTGCTGGCCCTCGTCGACGAGGATCCTGCGTGGTTGTCACGCCAGAACGAAGAGGGCTACTTGCTGGTGCAAGGTGCGGTGATGCGCATGCAATACGATGAAGGGCCGGAACAGACGGAGGGCCGGCGAATGGCCGTCGCCCTGATCGAACGCGGAGCTGAGGTCGACGTCTTCACCGCGTCGGCTCTGGACGACGTCGAGTTGCTGCAACTGATCTTGCAGGCCGATCCAGAGCAGATTCGTCAACGCACGGTCGACGGCAGGACAGCTGTTCACCTGGCTGTGCTTGCTGGCAGCAGCAATACGTTGGCGCTGTTACTTGAAGCCGGAGCGGATGCGGATGAGGAGGCCATCGTTCGAGCGACCCGCATGGACGACGTCGAGTGTTGCCGGCTACTGATCGAACACGGCGCGCCGGTCAATGACCGGGTCATGTTGAGTGCCGCTTGGCGCAACCAGGATCCTGCCTGTCTGGAACTGGTGCTTGCCAACGGTGCGAACCCGAGTGCCAACGACGGCCGGGGAACCTTGCACTGGGTAGCCGCAGAGAATCCGCAGTCTGTGCAGTTGCTAATCGATGCCGGGGCAGACGTGAATATGCGGGCATCCGGAAACAGAGACAGCACGCCACTGCACCATGCCATCGGGAATATCGACAGTACGACCCGGCTGTTGGCTGTCGGAGCGGATCCAACGTTGGGTGACGACAACGGCGACACACCGCTGGACCTGGCGCGGCGCGACGGCGCGCAGGACGTGATCGAGGCGCTCGAGAGCCACATCGCCAACACGGCTCAAGTGCGGTCGGCCAACGCCGCCTTTTCCCACGACGAGTTGGTCGCCTACTTCGATGCCTTCCGCGAGCGAGATCTGGACGCGCTGCGCGCCATTCTCGACGCGAATCCGGCGCTGACTGAGGCTCGGGCCAACGACAAGGTCGTGGGACTCCGAGGCGAGGCGCTCGACGCTGCCTTGCGGGAATCACTGACGGTTCACAGTTCGACAGCCATTCATCTTGCAGCGAATAATCTCCTCGATCTGCCGCGCAGCGAACCACCGAAGGGCGTCGAGGCCATCCGACTTCTACTCGAGTATGGCGCCGATCCTGATGCCATGGGCTACAACGAAAACCAGGGCTGCTGCACGTCGATCGTCATCGCCGCCTGGATCGGCAGCGCGCGCCAGACCGACCCCAGCAAGGACGACCCGGTGAAGCTGCGACTGCTGCTGGAGGCGGGCGCGGACGCGACGGGCGAGCAGGGCATTGCGGCACTGTCGACGGCTGCCAGCCACGACCGCATCAATCACTTCGACCTGCTGGCGGAGTATGGCGCTCCGGCGACTCCCTGGCTGATGGTCCTTTGCGGGATGACGGATCGGGTCATCTCTATGGTGGACGATACCCCCGACTTGTCGTCGAGCACAGACGACCAGGGGTACACGCTGATGCAGGCGGGGGCACAGCAGCTGAATAGGAATGCCCGTGACGGCATGCGCGGCGCCGGTCGTGTGCTTGTCGAGGCTCTGATCGCACGTGGTGTCGAGGTCGATGTATGCACCGCCGCCGCTCTTAATGATGAGGCGCGACTGGGCGAGCTCCTCCGGAACGATCCAGCTCGAGCCAACCAACGTCTCGGGGATGGCAAAACGCCCATCGACTTTGCCGTCCGGGTCAGAAGCCGCGACACCCTCAGGCTGTTGCTACAGTCAGGGGCCGACCCGAACCTGAATGCCCCCTTGAAAGAGGCCGCCCGACGCGACGACACCGGGACGTGCCGGATACTCATTGAGCACGGCGCACTGGTCACCGACCAAGCCGTGCTCGCCGCCGCCTGGGGTAACCAGGAGTCGGCCTGCCTGGCACTGATGCTCGACAACGGTGGCAACGCGAGTGCTGTCGACGGCCGAGGTACCCTGCACTGGGTGGCGGGCAACCCGCAGTCTGTGCAGCTGCTGATCGACGCGGGAGCGGACGTGAACATGCGGGCATCTGGAAACCGAGACACGACACCGCTGCATCATGCCGTCGGGAACATCGACAGCTTGGCGCGGCTGCTGGCGGCCGGCGCGGACCCGACGCTGGACGACGCCAATGGTGACACGCCACTTGACCTGGCACAGCGGCGCGGTTTGCAGGATGTGGTGGAGTTGCTCAATCAACACATCGACGCATCGAATGCACCGGACGTGTCTGCATGAGCGGGGAGCAAGACGTGCCGATGAGCTCGAGCCGTGAGCAGGCGGGAGGGCCCATACCTTCGTTGCTTGACATTGATCCATGCGGGCGATCATTCTTCTGGCTCTCGCTCCTGCGTTCTCAAAAGGACCGACTACCGTTGAGTCTTCTATCTAAAGTGTCTCGTGTCGCCAGTCTCACGGGTCTCGTGTTGCTTCTCGGGTTGCCCAGCCTGACTCACGCCCATGCTCCGGCCGACATCGATCCGAGCAAGAGCATGCGAGCGGTACGCATCACGGCGGCTGCTCCACGTATCGATGGTCGTCTCGACGACGACATCTGGGCCCGCGCCCCTTCGTTCTCCGGCTTCACCCAAGCCAATCCCGATGACGGCGAGCCGGCCACTGAAAAGACCGTCGTGCAATTCGCCTATGATGATGACGCTTTCTACGTGGCCATGGTCTTGCACTACAGCGATCCGGCGCAAATCGTCGATGACCTGACACGCCGCGACCGGACCCACGCCGCCGATCGGTTCCGGATCGAGATCGACACACATCACGACCACCAGAGCGCCAACATGTTCGAGCTGTCCGCGGCGGGTGTGCAGCGAGATGGCCAGGTCACCAAGAACGGCGACAGCTTTGACGTCAACTGGGATGCCGTGTGGGAAGGTCAGGTCGCCAGCCACGCGGAAGGTCTGAGCGCCGAGTGGCGGATTCCCTACCAAGCCCTGCGATTTCACGCTGCCAAGCGGCACACCTGGGGCGTCAACCTCGTGCGTTATATCCAACGCAAGCATGAGACTGCCTATTGGGTTCGCGTGCCACGCAACGCGCGAGGCTGGGTGTCCCGCTTTGGTCACCTCGAGGGTCTTGAGGGCATCTCACCGCCCCGTGCCCTTGAGCTGCTGCCCTATTCAGTCGGTCGCGGCATCCACTATCCAGGAGGCAGCCGCGACACCGACCTGTCCAGTCGCGTCGGTGCAGATCTACGCTACGGGCTCGGTCGTAGTGCTACGATCAGCGCCACCATCAACCCCGACTTCGGACAGGTCGAGGCGGACCCGGCGGAGCTCAATCTTACCGTCTTCGAAACCTTTCAGTCGGAGCGGCGGCCCTTCTTCGTCCAAGGGGCGCAGATGTTTCGCACGCCGATCAACCTGTTCTACTCGCGAAGGGTTGGGCGGCAGCCGGGCCACCTGTCTGGACCCACGGGCTGGAATGAGAGCCATCGTCCCGAGTCGACGACGGTCCTTGGTGCCGTAAAGCTCACCGGTAGAACGCTGGGGCGTACCTCCTTCGGACTGATGGAGGCTGTGACGGCCCAGGAGCACGCGCGCATCGATTCGGCCGGTGTCGAGCGCGACGCGCTGATCGAGCCACGGAGCAATTACCTCACAGCGCGCCTCATCCGAGACGTACTACGTAACTCTCATGTTGGTCTGCTGGCGACGTCACTGCAGCGTGGGCGCGGCAACGATGCCTGGTCGGGTGGTGTGGACTGGAAGCTGAACACCCACGACAACGACTACGAATTCGCCGGCCAGGTCGCTGGCAGCCAGACAGGTGTCGGCACCGGTTGGGGGGCTGATGTTGAGTGGGGGAAACGTACGGGGCGCTGGCAGGCGGAGCTCGGTGTGCAGGCCTTTTCTCCCGATTTCGACATCAACGACACGGGCTTTCTGCGGCGTGCCGATGTCTATCACCCAAGACTCGAGCTCGAGTTAGATAACAGAGAGCCGTGGAAGATCTTCCGCACAAGCGACTTATGGTTGGAGCGCTGGCGTCGCTCCAACTTCGACGATGTCGTCCTTGAAGATGCAGTTGAGGCGGGTGGCTGGGGGCAGCTCCTGAATTATTGGGGCTTTGGTGGCGGTTACACACACCGGTATGGTGCCAGCGACGATCGCGATACACGAGGCGGTCCGCTGATCGCCACGCCGGCATCCGACAGTTACTGGGTCTCAGTCGAGAGCGACTGGCGTGCGCCAACCAGTGGCTGGGTGAACTTCAGCTGGAGCACGGACAGCGCGGGCAGTTCAACGCGCAGTCTCAGAGGTGGACTGACGCTGCGGCCCAGCACGTCGCTTGAGGTGCGTCTGAGGCCGAGTTATAGCTGGAACCACGCTGATGCCCAGTGGATCAGCAACGTCGATGATGATGAAGACGGTGCAACCGATCACTACATCTACGGTGAACTCGGAAGCAAGACCCTCGACTTCACGACGCGTGCCAACATCATTCTCAGTCCACGACTGAGCCTGGAGGCGAACGTCCAGCCCTTTGTCACGGTGGGCGATTTCAAGCATTTCAAGGAGCTGGCACAAGCCAACTCATATCAGTTCACGCAAGTCACAGAGCCTGAGAGCAATCCCGATTTTCGTCGTCGTTCGCTGCGAAGCAACCTCGTGCTGCGCTGGGAGTATCGTCCGGGCAGCACGTTGTTTCTGGTCTGGTCTCAGAACCGCGGCGACCGGTCTGGCAGGCCGCGGCTTCGGCCTCTGAGTAATCTGGGTAACACCTTCAGCGATGCCGGCACGAATGTGCTCTTTGTGAAGGCTACGTATTGGTCGAGCCTCTAGCGTTGCGGAAGTCTCAATCACGTCTATAGGGCGAACCCTACGTTCGGTACCTTCAGGAGGTCGAGATTCCGCCTGCACATTGTGTGTCCGCCACATGGTGCCATCAATCTTCACGGCGCAGTCGGTCATACTCACACCAACGTTGCAGGATGTAGGCGGAGCGGTTGATCTTCTCCATGTATCCTGCACTTGCCGCCTTCTGCGCCTGTGCTGAACGGGGTGCCTGATTCGGCAGCATGTTGTATTTGCCGCGAGCCTGAGTGACAGCTCTCTTCTGCGGATCCACCGCGACGGTCAGAATTCCCTCGCGCTCCTCGTCCTGCTCACCTTGAAGTCCAATAGACCAAATGGACGTTTGGCCATCGGCACACTGGTCGGAGTAGGACACAACGCAGTGTCCCATAGCTGTGCCCTCCGCTGCCAGTTCCCAGCTGGATTTTAGTTCTTGGACGGTCCAGCGAACCTTGCCCACCTCTGGTGTCTCGTCCTCTAATTCGTAAGGACGCAGACCACAGGTCTGCCAGCTTTGGAAGACGACGTCACTGACACGTGCAAGGTGACCATGCCAGGCCTCCACCTGGCGCAGCAACTTCGTCGCACTGCGCCCCTTCATCGTGAAATCAGGTTGCGGCGGAGGAGCCTCATCAACGCCGCCACCTTCTCTGACGATGCGACGAGGCGCGAAGCGCATGTGGTGGACGTAGTCGATCACAGGGCCCACGAGGGTTGGGTCGATCATCGGATTGCTGGCGAGAAAGAGCACCACCGTGTTCCAGAACTCGTCGTGATCCAGGTGTCGCCCAAGCCGAGTGCTCTGTACCGCGCGTGCCGTGACCTGATCACCACCCATCCCCAGCACCTGGACCCAACGAAGGTTGTGGGCAATGGACTCGCGATTGTTGCGCAGCATGAACTCATGCGCCATCCGCCGCGTGAGGTGCACGGGGGTATCCAGATCGCGGACACTGCCACCCGAACCGACCGAGATAAACCACTGCTGCTGTTGCAGTGCCTCGTCGCTGTGATCAGCAAACCACGCCTCATCCAGGAAGGTTGGCACGTCGTACTTTGCCAGCAGATGGCGTGCAAGGGAGGAGAACTGATCGACCCGTTGCGGTTTGCCATTGTGCTCGACCTGTGACGTCCAGCCTTCTGGTTGTCGAATCCACTTGTGATGATGGTGAGCAAGGGCGGCCAGGCCTCGCATCACACTGCGATAGTCGCCGCCGGAACGGCAGAGTCGGCGATGCATGAGGACGTCCTGATAGCGATCAAGACGTAACAGAAGGAGCCGATAGGCATCCTGGGCCCCTTCATCGGCACCGATCCACTCGAAGACACTCTCCTGCCATGTCTTGTGGCGTCGAGCCGGATTCGCAGCCTTTGTCTTGCTCTCGAGCGTCTCATAGGACGCCATGGCAGCCAGGGTCTGGCGACGCGTCTGTGTATGATGCTCGGCGACCTGCTCGTTGTTTGCTTCAGTCTCTGTTGCAGGCTCTGTAACGGTGGGCGTGTCGGACACGGTGGGCTCTGGTGTTGTCGATCCTGGCAGGGTAGTAGTCATCGTCTCGGCTGTGGGGCAAGATATGGTAGAGACCATGGTAGGGCTCAATCCTGAAGTAAGACCTCGGCCATTAAAAGAACGTGACGTCGAGTCGGCGTTCTGACACGAAGCTGCCGCTATGCCTAGGTTAGGGAACATGCCAGATAGCGATCCAAACGGAGACAGTGACGGTTCGAATCCCCGGCGGAGAATTCTCACCGTCGGTGGCTTTGCTCACTTCGTTCACGACGGCTTCACCGATTGTGTCTATGTATTGCTACCCTTGTGGGCTGCGGCTTTCGCCCTGAACCATGCGGAAGTGGGCGCTCTCAAGATGGTCATGTCGGGGACGATGGCGGCCTTTCAGGTTCCCGCCGGCATCCTTGCCGAACGCTACGGCGAGCGTGCCATCCTGGCTTGGGGAACCGTGGTTGCCGGTGTCGGTTTCATTCTGTTGGGATGGGCGGATGGTTTTCTGAGTCTTCTCCTGTTCCTAGCGATCGCCGGCCTTGGTGGCGGCACACAACATCCTCTTGTGTCCAGTCTCATTTCACGCGCCTATGCAGGTGCCAAACGCCGTGCCGCCCTTGGGACCTACAACTTCACCGGTGATCTGGGAAAAGTTGCGGCTCCCGCCGCAGTGGCCGCTGCAGCGGCTGCCTATGGCTGGCCAAGTAGTACGATTGGTTACGGACTTTTCGCCGTGGTCGCCGCGTTCTTCGTGTTCCTCCTCCTTCCCAAGTCGACGCAACACAGAGCCGTTGTCCCCTCCTCATCGGTAGAGACTCGGCCTCAAGACACACCGTCGGCTACGAGTTCAGGTTGGGGGATTACTGATTCGCGTGGCTATTCGACGCTTGCTGCGATCGGCATGATCGACAGCGGCGTCCGCATGGGGTTCCTCACCTTTGTGCCCTTTCTGTTAATCGACAAGGGGGCCGCTATGGAGACGCTTGGCTTTGCCCTGGCTCTTGTCTTCGCCGGTGGTGCGGCAGGCAAGCTGGTCTGCGGCTTCGTCGCCGAGAGAGTAGGTATCCTGCGCACGGTAATTCTCACTGAGTTGGCAACTGCTGGACTCATGGCGGCGATCATCGTCCTGCCCTTGCAGCAAGCTCTGATCGCACTGCCAGTATTTGGCATCGCGCTCAATGGCACCTCTTCGGTGCTGTATGGCACAGTCGGCGATTTCGTCGATGGCGCAAGGCAGGCGCGAGCCTACGGACTCTATTACACCTTGGGGATCGGCGCGGGCGCCATATCACCGATTCTCTTTGGTGTGGTCAGCGATCTGTACGGGGTGAGTGTGGCCCTTAAAGTGATCGCTGTGAGTGTGCTCGTGATCCTGCCGTTGTGCCGGGTGTTGAAGCCCTCCCTGAGGCACTGATATACCTCCGGATATAGAAGCGCAAAGTGAAGACCGTACGCGTCTCCCGCTCCGATCAAGGCTCTGCGCAGCGCAGTGAAGGTTGGCGTGGATTTGGCATGTGCTTCAATTGTTCAATTGAGTAGTTTTGTGGCTCGATCGATTGCACTGCTGATGCCGTGACCGGAGCTTGCCCGTGGCCAAATACAGAGTCGCCGTTGTCGGAGGAGCGGGCACGTGGGGACGCTTCTACATGCAGGCCTACGCTGCCCATCCCGATTGCGAGATCATCGCACTTGTGGATCAGGCAAAAGACCGCCGACAAGCCTTTGCCGATCACTTCGGCGCCAAGGCTGTGTTCGACTCGGTTGAAGATCTTTTTGCTCAGGAAGTACCCGATATCGTCTCGGCCATTGTTCCCGTCGGCCAGAATCGTCCAATCGTTCTCGCCTGTGCCGAGGCGGGTGTGCGCGTTGTCTCCTGCGAGAAGCCGCTGGCTGTTGAGTTGTCCCATGCAGATGAGATCGTCCGTGTCTGTCGTGAGCGGGGCACGTTGTTCGGGTGTGGGCAGTCGCGCTGGATCACACCGTACATGCCGCAGGTCATTGACTGGATCAAGGCAGGGAATATCGGGGCGTTGACGGGCGCGACCATTCCCGTCGGTCTGCCGGTGGAAGTGTCGGGAGGCGGATGTGTGCAGCTTTCGGCGCTGCGTATGGTGACGGGAATGGACGTCGACTGGGTCGAAGGTCACACCCTGGATCCCATCCCGCGATACGTTGCCTATCCTCACGGGCCCGATGTAGAGAAGGACTGTCCCGCCTATGGCCGCGTCGGGTTGTCTGGTGGAATCGAATGCGACATCCCGGCGCCCCCGGAAAAACAGAATCGTCCGAGTAGTTTTCTGGCCGTCGAAGGCGAGGAGGGGCGGGTTTTTCTGTCCTCGCCACAGCCGGTGTTGTTGCAAGGCAAAGGGGCCAGTCTGAGTCCCGTGTTTCCGGAGTTTCTGGAGGGCCCTCCACCCGAGAATCAGATGTTCAGCGGCCGCATCGAGTCATTAATTCATGCCCACGAGACAGACGAGGACCCACCCTCGAGTGGGGCTGACTACGCCCATGCTTTGGAAGTGGCCATGGCCTTTGTGCGCTCCGCTGCTGAGGGAGGGCGACGTATCGAATTGCCTTTCGAGGATCGATCGTTGCGCCTATATCCTGCTCTCTATCGGGAAAAGGGCGGAGATGTGGCTGGTTGGGAGAGCATTGGGTATGCTGGCCCGCCAGACTTGCCCACTTAGGATCTCCGAAGGCGCATACTACGTGAAGACTCCTCGTGCCGAGCGTGAGTAATAGTTCGCCCCCAGTGGAGATCAATCCAATGTGGCAATTCTGGGTTGATCGCGGTGGCACCTTTACGGATGTCGTCGGTCGGTCTCCAGATGGCAGAATCCAGACCTGCAAATTGCTGTCTGAGAATCCCGAACAGTATCAGGACGCTGCCGTTCAGGGCATCAGAGATCTTCTTGGGGTGGCAGAGGGTGACGCGATTCGAGCGGGTACGATCGAAGCCGTCAAGATGGGGACGACGGTGGCGACGAATGCCCTGCTCGAACGCAAGGGGGATCGCACCCTGCTTCTGATCACAGCGGGTTTTGGTGATCTGCTCAGGATCGGCTACCAGAATCGTCCGCGGCTCTTTGATCTCAATATCACTCTGCCAGAGTTGCTCTACGAGCGCGTCGCCGAGATCCCGGAGCGTCTCAACCAACATGGACATGTGGTCACCCCTCTCGACGAGGATGCGGTGCGGATCACTTTGGCCCGGGCGAAAGCAGATGGCATCGATAGTGTGGCCATTGCCTTCATGCATGGCTATCGCAATCCCGTGCACGAAGAACGCGTCGCCGATTTGGCGCAGGACGCTGGGTTCGGACAGATCTCCACGAGTCATCTCGTGTCGCCACTGATGAAGCTGGTCTCTCGCGGCGACACAACCGTTGTCGACGCCTACCTGAGTCCCATCTTGCGTCGTTACGTGAATCAGGTACGTAGTGCGTTGGCTGCTGACCGCGGCGGCTGCGAGCGCTTGATGTTCATGCAATCGAATGGCGGACTGACCGATGCGGCTCTCTTTCAGGGCAAGGACGCAATTCTTTCGGGCCCCGCTGGCGGCGTCGTGGGAATGGTCAAGACGGGGGCATTGGCTGGCTACGACAGACTGATCGGTTTCGACATGGGTGGGACATCAACGGATGTCTGTCACTACGCCGGTGCTTATGAACGGAGTTTTGAGACCCAAGTGGCCGGCGTGCGCATGCGGGCGCCGATGATGAATATCCACACCGTCGCCGCCGGGGGTGGTTCGATCCTGAGCTTTCAGGATGGGCGCTTTCAGGTCGGCCCCGAATCAGCCGGGGCAGATCCGGGGCCTGCCTGCTATCGTCGCAATGGGCCCCTGACTGTGACGGACTGCAATGTGATGTTGGGTAAGCTGAATGCCAGCCACTTTCCCAGAGTCTTCGGGCCACAGGCCAACGAGCCGATCGATGGCGATGTCGTTGTCGAGAAGTTCCACCGTCTGGCGGCTCAGATTGCCACCGAGACAGGGAATGCGCTCATGAGTCCCGAGCAAGTGGCCGAAGGTTTCCTACGGATTGCAGTGGAGAACATGGCGAATGCGATCAAGAAGATCAGCGTGCAACGTGGCTATGACGTGACCCAATACACACTCAACTGTTTTGGTGGCGCTGGCGGCCAACATGCATGTCTCGTGGCTGACGCCCTGGGTATGGAGACTGTCTTCCTGCATCCGCTGGCGGGGGTCCTGTCAGCGTATGGAATGGGACTCGCTGAGGTCCGCGCGCTGCGTGAACGGCAATTCGAAGGCGACATTGACGAAACCGACGCTGCTACGCAGGTGCTGGAGCAGATGGTCGTTCAAGCTCGTGATGAGGTTAGAAGCCAGGGTATCGCTGCAGAGGCTATCCGTGTAGAGCGACGGGCTCACCTGCGCTACGCCGGGTCACTACTACCTCTGGAGGTCGAATTTGGCACCCAGAGGCAGATGCGTGAGCGCTTCGATGCGGCGCATAGATCGCGGTATGGTTTTTCGGCAGGAGAGCGTGTCTTGGTGATTGAGGCGCTCAGTGTGGAGGTTGTCGGCGGCGCCGCTCAGGTGTCCGATCAACCGATTGAGGCCGTTGATGGCCCAGGCGAACCGCTTGAGGTTGTGTCCATGTGGATCAATGGGCGTCGCCAACGGGTGCCCTTGTTCGATCGTGACACCATGCACTCCGGTCAGGTCGTGGATGGACCGGCGATCATCCGCGAGGCGACGGCTACGACGGTCCTGGAAGTGGGCTGGCAAGCGAGACTGAATCGATATGGTCATCTGATTTTGCAGCGGACGGTGCCGCTGAATCGTCATGCGGCGGTGGGGACAAAGGCAGACCCCATCATGCTCGAGGTGTTCAACAATCTCTTTATGTCGATTGCTGAGCAGATGGGGGCGACGCTGGCCAACACGGCGTATTCGGTCAATATCAAGGAACGCCTGGACTTCTCCTGTGCACTCTTCGATCACACGGGTGCCCTCGTTGCCAATGCCCCCCATGTTCCAGTGCATCTCGGCTCGATGAGTGAGTCCGTTCGAACCATCATTCGCCTCAATCAGGAGAGGATGAAAGCGGGGGATGTCTTCGTGCTGAATGCCCCCTTCAATGGCGGCACGCATCTACCGGACATCACAGTGATTACGCCCGTCTGGGACGAGGAGACTTCTGAGGTGCTGTTCTATGTCGGCTCGCGCGGGCATCATGCCGACGTCGGGGGACGAACACCGGGTTCAGCTCCTCCGGACAGTCGGCATATCGACGAAGAAGGCGTGCTGATCAACAATTTCAAGTTGGTTGACGAGGGACGTTTCCTCGAAAAAGAGACACGAGTGCTGCTCGCATCGGGTACGTATCCCTGTAGAAACATCGATGACAATATGGCTGATCTCGCGGCACAGGTCGCGGCGAACGAGACGGGTGTCGTTGAGGTCCGCAAGATGATCACCCAATTTGGCCGTTCGGTCGTTGCTGCGTACATGAGTCACGTTCAGGACAATGCGGAGGAATGCGTCCGCCGTGTGATCTCAGCATTGAAGGATGGCACCTATTGTTATGAACTCGACAGTGGTGCCCAGATCCAGGTCACGATTCGAGTCGATCAGCGTCACCGCAGTGCGATGATTGACTTTACAGGAACGTCGCCCAAGGATGAACTCAACTTCAATGCGCCCCTCGCCGTCTGCCACGCCGTCGTTCTCTACGTCTTCCGCACACTGGTAGGGGCTCAGATTCCGCTGAACCAGGGCTGCTTCAAGCCGCTGCAGATCATCGCGCCGGAGGGGTCGATGATCAACGCTGCCTATCCTGCCGCCGTCATCGCTGGCAACACCGAAGTCAGCCAGGCCATGTGCAATGCGCTGTTCGGGGCACTCGGGGTGATCGCCGGCTCACAGGCGACGATGAACAATTTCGTTTGGGGGAATGAGCGACTGCAGAATTACGAGACGATCTGCGGTGGTACCGGTGCGGGCCCCGACTTTGACGGTACCAGTGCCATCCAGACACACATGACCAACACGCGGATGACGGATCCAGAGGTCCTGGAGTGGAGATTTCCCGTTCGCGTGGAGGAGTTTTCGATCCGTCGCGGTTCGGGTGGACGTGGCCGTCACGTGGGTGGTGACGGTGTCACACGGCGGCTGCGATTCTTCGAGGACATGACGGTCACGGTCCTCGGAGGTCATCGGCGTGTGCCCCCCTTCGGCGTAGACGGGGGAGAGTCAGGTCAGGTGGGCCGTGACTGGGTCGAGCGCGTCGATGGCACGATCGAGTCCATCGAGGGCATCGACGCCTGTGATGTTCGGCCTGGGGATGTGTTCGGTATGGAGACGCCCGCGGGAGGCGGATGGGGGACACCAGGCTAAAAAGAAAATGTCCGGTTCAGTGCGTCGCACCGAACCGGACATGTAATGGTCACTGTACTGCTGTGTTTTGTTACCCCTCGAGCGAACGCAGGGCATCTCGTCGTGAGGGATGGCGCAACTTACTGAAGGCGCGCTCCTTCAACTGACGGATTCGCTCACGGGTGAGACCCATACGATTGCCGATTTGCTCCAACGTCATTGGCTCTGAGCCATCGAGGCCGAAGTAGGACTGCACAATCGAGTGCTCACGTTCGTCTAGATCATTGAGCACCATCTCCAGCTGCTTCTGGCTGGAGGAGCGGGTGATGGTTTCGTCAGGCTGCTCCTGCTCATCATCTGCAAGACGCTTGAGTAGTGTGGAGTCTTCATCCTCATCGAATACGGCGCGATCGAGGGAGACTGCACGGCGACCACTCAGCATCGTGTCCCGCACCTCTGAGATCGACAAATCGAGGGCGGCGGCGATCTCTTCGTCGCGGGGCTCACCTTCTTTTGCGTCACCCAACTGCTGGCGAGTGCGGGCGATTTTGTGCAGGAGGCTGATACGGTTGATCGGGAGGCGAACAGTGCGGCTATCTTCGGCCAGGGCTTGCTGAATGGATTGGCGAATCCACCACACTGCATACGAAATGAACTTGAATCCTCGAGTTGCGTCGAAACGGTCAACTGCCGTCATCAGACCGACATTTCCCGCACTGATCAACTCTGAAAAGGACATTCCGCGGTTGCGATACTTCTTTGCTACGGTTACGACAAACAGGAGATTGGCCTCTGCGAGCTCTTCGCGTGCTCGCCCGTCGCCGGCTGCGATTCGCTCGGCTAACTCGGCTTCTTTCTCTCTGGACAGCGGCTGTGAGTTTCCGATCTCTTGAAAGTACGTCTGCAGACTGACATCTTCGTCCGTCCAGCTTTCGTAATTCATGTGGCAATCACTCCTTGACCGTTTGCCGATGCTCTCTTCGGTACGAAGGATACTCTCTTCTGTACATGAAGAGGGGGAAGAAGAAAGAGTTTAACATATATCCACGTTCTGTGCCACCCCCGGGCCGATTTCGGCCAAATTCACTCGAGTAGACAGGTTTCAATAGGTTGACGGGTTTCAATAGGTTACAGCGATGACGACACCTGAATCCGAGGTAGCGACGCGGCCTGAGCCTGAGGTCAACAGGAAACCCCTGATTCCTCTCTGGGTTAAGGCTGCTTTTCTTGCTGCACCCGTGATGGGTATCGTGTCCGCCGCGGCAGGTTCCTTCCTGGTCGGAGGTGTCGCTGCTCTGGGGGTGATGGCGACCGCTTGGGCTGCCCTGGAGTATCTGAGCCGCCGGCGGCGATCAAGATTGACCTGAAGCGAGTGGAAGGACCCGTTTGGACGGGTGCTGCGGCTAGTCATCGTCGAGGAGTCGTGCTAACATCCGCTCATGGTCATTCAGAAACGACTTTGTGATCGTGTAGTGCTCAGTCTCGGTGTACTCGACCTCAGCTATGCCGTCCTCTGCCAGTTGATAGATCCGAGCGCCCGGAAAAGCCATGAGAATAGGTGAGTGTGTGGCGATGATGAATTGCGCCCCGCCGCCGACCAGATCATGGATGCGGGCGAGGGCAGCCATCTGTCGAGATGGGGAAAGGGCGGCCTCAGGCTCGTCGAGGATGTAGAGCCCGCCTCCCCGGAAGCGATTCATGAGCAAGGAGAGGAACGACTCACCATGTGACTGCTCATGCAGTGCCTGGGGTCCGTATGCGGGGCCTATGCGAGGCGCCGGCAAGTCCTCTTCGTCCAGGCGCTCTATTTCCGATGCGACATTGAAGAAACTCTCGGCACGCAGAAAAAAGGCATCTCGTGCTCGCCGCACGCCTCGGGACAGGGTCAGATACTCGTGTAGCGTTGAATGAGACTGGCGTGTGTCGAACTGCAGATGCCGGCTGCCTCCCTCTGGATTCAGTCCCCATGCAACAGCAATGGCCTCGAGGAGCGTCGATTTCCCGCTGCCATTCTCGCCGACGAAAAAGGTGACACCAGAATGCAGGCGGATCTCGTGAAGAGACCGAATCACATCCAGGGCAAAGGGGTATTGTTCGAAAGAGGGAACTGCCTCACGCTGCAGTCGAACGTCGATCAGTAGTTGATCCACATCTACCGTCGCTTGCCTATGTATTCTCGTCGAGATCAAGCAGGTAGCGCGGCAGTCCAAGGGCCTCAAGGGCACTCACCGTGACGGCCCGGATGGAGCGATCCAGGTCGAGAGATCCAGACGTCGCATACGCCGGTTGGTGGGCATCGACCAAAGCGACACGTTCGGTTCCGAGGCACTCCTTGAGATAGTCGATACAGGGCTGCACGTGCTCGATGTAGAACTCGTAACGCAGATCGAGTGCATCATCCGTATCATCGGGCCGGCCGCGTCCCTGAGCGCGAGATTTCATCTCCGCTTTGGTGATCGACAGATGCAACACCTTGATCACGTCAATGCCGAGATCGTTGAACAAGCGCAGCAGGCTCTCAGCGGCGCCGCGGGTGCGAGGGTAGCCATCCAGGATGAAGATCGAGTCGTGAATGGCGACATTGCTGCGCAGTTGCGCCTCAATGATTCGCTCTGCCCAGTCGTCGGGAATCAACAATCCTGCGGTAACACAGTGTTCGAGCCAATCTAACTGCGATGGCGGGGCTGCCTCGCTGCCATCGAGATAGCGCTGAACCTTGGCGATTAATTCAGGGGAATTCCTTGATGGCTCGAGGACCGACGTCTGCTCATCGATCCCACACTGATCACGCAACATGTCTCTTGTGGTGGCATCGATTCGTGCTGCCTGAATCGTCGACCGAAGGACGT
>Ga0233428_1002770_pt1 | contig 15924 bp, 13 predicted proteins | sample SI_118_April2016_4_FD_179890 | JGI IMG/M metagenome (GOLD analysis project Ga0233428, IMG submission 179890) | Seawater microbial communities from Saanich Inlet, British Columbia, Canada - SI_118_April2016_120_MG | ecosystem: Environmental > Aquatic > Marine > Inlet | place: Canada: British... | reverse complement strand
TCCGCATTTTCTATAATTTCAGGTTTATCAGTTACAACAGTATCAAAGCCAACTTTTTCAAATGCCTTCTCTACACTCCTCAAGTTACCCATTCCATAGTCAATTATCGCTATCATCACTCTGCTAGAACAACAATCTCCACACGTCTGTTTTTCTTCTTATCTTTCTTGTTTTTATTACCTGCAACGGGTTGAAATTCTCCGAAACCGGCAAGATATAAATGAGTAGGATCCAAATGGCAATTGTCTATAAGATAATGTAGTACAGTTGCAGCCCTTGCAGCAGAAAGCTCCCAATTGGTCTTATAAAGTTTTTTCGTACGCTTAATTGGATCGCTATCAGTATGCCCCTCAATCCTGATAATTTCAGTTGGGAAATCTTTTTCGAGAATACGACACACTTTAGACAGACTGCTTGTTGCTGTTTTCTTCAATTTAGTCTGTCCGGAATTAAATAAGACTGACGAAGGGAGGACAACGGAAATATGGCCTTCCTTGATCTTGACACTTACACCGGTCCCTTTCAGTCTCTCCTCCATACTGCTCTGTGCATTCTCTAATTGATTCCTCTCTTCAATTAATCTTGCGTTTTCTTCCTCGCTAATAGCATATTTAGAATCCAAGCCTTCATTTTCGCCTTGCAACTCTTCTATTCTTTGAGTCATTAACACTTTCTCTTCCCGGAGACTCGTCAGCTCCGCACATCCTACAGAAAAAATTATCAGCGACAAAAAGAAACATTTTACAAATCCTGACTTAAAACCCATAAATACCTCCATTCTCTAAAATTAAATCACAAGAGTTTATAAATCCTTATACATCTATGCCTATTTACTTCTAACCTATTTCACTTAACTTTTAAAGGAGCAAAATATTAAAAAAGATATAAGAAAAGTGTTATATAAACATCTAAATAATTGTCAATAATTCCAACAGTAACGTCTTGAAACAACAAACAAATAAATGCTGCCAGTGACAAAAACGGCCCGTAAGGAATCATCTTGCCTCTCCTTGAAATAAGCCTTGGTATACCAAACAATAATCCAAAGAAAGGGGCCAGGAAAAAAGTTGCAACGGCTAGCTTCCATCCTATAAAGCCACCTATTACACCCATAAGCTTTACATCACCGAAACCCATCGCATCTTTTCTCAATACAAGCTTACCAATAATGCCACATAGAAAAATCATGCCGCCTGCAACAAAAACCCCTATCATCGATACCTGCAAAGAATCTAACCACTGGTTCGCACTATTATCAAAATACCCTTGAGCATTATTTAAATTACGGCATCCCACACATAAAAGGCCCGCTATTGGGGCCAAAATCAACCCGGTATACGTAATTTCATTAGGTATGATATAAAGCTTTAAATCTACGATAGAACCAACGATTAGAAGGCAGCAAAAAACCAAATAAAAGATATAAGCACAAACCAGATCACCCTTTACCAATATAACGCTATGGAATAGGGACAGAAAAACAATACCTGTAATTAGCTCTGTTATCGGATATAACGCTGATATCTTATGTTGACAATGCCTGCATTTGCCTTTGAGAAAAAGATAGCTTAAAACCGGAATATTATCATACCATACTACGCGCTTACTACAATTAACGCATTTAGAAGCTGGCCACAACAACGAGATCCCTTCGGGGATTCTATAAATACAAACATTTAAGAAACTCCCGATAACGAGTCCCAGACCGAAAACCCATAGCTGAATTAAAACTTCCTGTAATCTTAAGTATTCCACGTTCTGGATTGTAAGTGTTATGTTAATAAACTGTTATTTCATTTTCAAGTAGAAATATCTTTTAGCTCAAGCTCTATTTCTTCTTTATATGTCATATTATTGCTGTACATGCCATTTGCCTCTTTCCGGTATGGCGGTCTGAGCACATAGGCAATTGAACATTTTCCATCGTTTTGTTTAAGAGCATCTATTTTATCACCCATACCAAACCCAACAGTTTTGAATGAAATATCCCCCTGCCGTACATAAAAACCCAGATGTTTACCATTAACTCCAAAACGGCGTACTTGACCAACAGCCCTTACATTTTTGGTAGCAAAGACAGGAACTGGATTACCTTCTCCATGAGGAAACAGACATTTCATCTCTTTAAAAAAAACGCTGGAAATTGATGACAGCTTGACTTCAAGGTCTATATTCAGAGCTGGAGTAAAATCCTCCCCATCCATTAGTTCTATTGAGACGGTATTAAAAACCTCCTTAAACTCAGAAATATCCTTTCTTAATATACTCAGTCCGGCAGCTTGTGCATGCCCCCCAAAAGAGATCAGTATCTTTCTGTCTGTAAAATATTCCTCGCATTTTGTCAGAGCATTATACAAATTGAAACCTGGTACTGACCGCGCGGAGCCACTCCCTACCTCACCATCAGTCGCAATTATAATGACCGGTCTGTAAAATTCCGATGCAAGCCTCGATGCTACAATACCAACAACCCCCTGATGCCAGCTATCATCAGATATTATAATTGCCATCTCAGAATCGATATCTACCTCGTCTAAAATCTTCTTCCTTGCCGATTTCAATATATCGCTCTGTATTTTTTGCCTTCTCTTGTTTTCACTCTCCAGATATTCGGATATCTCCTTCGCTTTATCCTCACACTTTGAAGTCAACAGCTCTACACCCTTTTTCGCATCCCCCACTCTGCCGGCAGCATTGATTCTTGGACCTAAATTAAATCCCACATGAGACGAAAGAATTGCCTTGTCTTTAAGCCCTGCAATTTCTTTCAATGCATTAATTCCATGATTTTTAGAATTCTGCAGGGAACTAAGCCCGTATTTTGCCAATATCCTGTTTTCACGTTTTAAAGGAACCACATCAGCAATTGTACCTAAAGCAGTTAACCCTATCGCATCCATAAGAAAATCTTTGAACTCACCTGCAACCTTTCTATTCGGAGGTCTTCCTTTCGTATCAACCTCTTTCTGCCCTGCCTGATCATCCTGGCAGGCAGAAGCAAGCTGCCCCAACGCCCACGCAAGCATAAAAGCAACTCCAACACCGGCAAGTTCCCTGAAAGGATAATTTGATGCTGTCAGTTTAGGGTTAATCAGCCCAAAAGCATCTTCACAGCCACAAGTCATCGAGTTCGATGACGTAGTCTCTTCACCTCCCTCTAATGCACTATCCCCGGGTTCATGATGATCAGTTATTATGAGGTCAATACCTTTTCCTCTGGCATATTTAGCTTCCTCAAAAGAGTTAACACCGCAATCAACCGTTATAATAACCTTTGTACCACCTTCACTCAGCTTCTCTATAGCTCCAACGTTTAAACCATAACCCTCCTCCAGACGATTCGGTATGTAATAATCGATTGTCGATTTCTGATTCCAATACAATCTGGAAAGAGTCTCAAGGCACTGTACCATCAATGAGGTAGAGGAGATACCATCAACGTCATAATCACCGTAAACCGTAATTTTCTCGCCATTGCTTAATGCGTCAATAATTCTCTCACCAGATTTTTCGATATCAGGCAGCAACATCGGATCGCTAAGCATGGACAGCGTTGAATCTAAAAACGTTTTAGCGGAGTTCACATCTGTGAGTCCTCTATTAATCAACAGCTGTGATAATAACGGAGAAATACGAAGTGCATCAGAAATCTCTGTTTGAAGATCTACATTTATAGGAGGGATTACCCATTTCTTTTGGGATAATTCTTGGATGGTCATTCAATTTATGTATGAAACAACATGTCCTGTATCTTTTCAATTAGTACTTGATTAGAATAATTTACACTCAGACGAGGATTGACAATATAAAATGGCACATCGAATCCAAAAGTAACCATTTTCTCTTTGCAAGCCTCAATCTCTTTAGTTGTATGTTCTTCGTGCAGGTTAATAACTATAAAGTCTATTTTATTAAGCAATAGCTTAGCAGATCTCTTTATCTTATCTACCAGAGGAGATACAACTAAAATAGCCACATCCGCACTTTTAACACGAAGAAAACTATTGCCTTCTATTACAAGATTATACTCTTTGCCAAAACAGTCCAGCGCGGCCTCAATACCAGCCGCTTCAACACTTGAATCAGACTGCAACCAGACAACTTTACTTGCTCCTGCTCTTGATAATTGATCAGTATCCTTTCCTTCCTCCCTTAGAATAGTATCATCCGTTATAACCTCAAAAGGCTCATATCCGGCATCACACGCATCACAATCCGTGTGTCTTGGGCAGGAACCTTCATGCCTTATGGTAATTTTCAGAGCGCTCCATAAGCTTTCAGAAGGGAGTAAGTCGGGTGAGTGCTCTACTGGTGCCTCATAAGAAGTACTGCATGCATGCTGTAGTACACGTCCATGCTGGACAATTTTTTCATGCTTTTTATTATGTAATTGTGTACGTCCAGACAAACTACTTAATAGAAACGACGCTACAGTAGTCTTTCCGACTCCACTTGACGTACCTGCAACCACAATTTTCTTCATTTTATTAGGGCTTCATATTCGTTCATGAAATACCTGATTGTAGACAACACGGGATTTGGAGCCGTTTGTCCAAGCCCGCATAAAGATGCAGACTGTGTAACATTTGCCATCTCTTTTAAATCTTCTATATCGCTTCGGCAACCTTCTCCCTTGGTTATCCTTGTCAATATATCCAGCATCTTTCTTGTACCAACTCGACAAGGTACACATTTACCGCAAGACTCTTCCTGAACGAACTCCATAAAGTATCTTGAAATATCAACCATAGAGGTCTCATTGTCCATAACAATCAAACCACCAGACCCCATGATAGCACCAACGGCCTTTACAGATTCATAATCTATTGGCAAATCCAGGTGTTCTTCAGGCACACAACCTCCAGAAGGGCCTCCCATCTGCGCCGCCTTAAACCCATTACGACCTGGCACACCACCTCCTATATCAAAAATAATCTCTCTCAAGGTTGTTCCCATTGGAACTTCCACCAAGCCTGTGTTTTTCACCTTGCCTGCCAGTGCAAATATTTTTGTTCCAGAGCCGTTCTTTGTACCAAGCTGCTTATACCAATCGGCACCTTCTGCAATTATCACCGGTATATTAGCTAATGTCTCTACATTATTAATGTTAGTCGGTTTACCCCACAATCCTGAATTTGCAGGGAATGGAGGACGAGGTCGAGGCATTCCTCTCTTACCTTCAATAGAAGCAATGAGAGCCGTCTCTTCACCACAGACAAAAGCACCTGCACCCATCTTTATCTCCAGATCAAAATTGAAACCGGAGCCGAGAATATTATTACCCAGCAAATTCAGTTTTTTGGCCTGTGCAATTGCATTTCTGAGATGATTGACTGCGATTGGATACTCAGCACGTACATAAACAAAGCCTTTTTCACAACCAATTGCACGCGCACCGATCAGCATTCCCTCAATTACTGCATGAGGATCGCCTTCCAAGATAGCTCTATCCATAAACGCCCCGGGATCACCCTCATCAGCATTACATATCAGGTATTTAACATCCCCTTTCGCCTTTCTACAAAAACCCCACTTAAGTCCTGTTGGAAAGCCAGCGCCACCACGGCCTCTTATTCCTGAGTGGGTAATCTCGCTGATAATCCGTTCCGGATCAAATTCAAAAAGAGCTTTTGCGAACGCATCATATCCTTTTCTTTCTATATATTGTTCAATACTATTCGGATCAATTATCCCGCAATTTCTCAGAACAATTTTATTCTGTCTACTGTAAAACGGTATGTCATCCATATAAGGTATTTTTTTACCGGCCTCTGCATAACAGAGTTTTTTGATAACCTCACCTTTCATAATTGTGCTGGAAATAATATCCGGCACAATATCTACGGTAACCCTGCCGTAAAAAATACTAGGAGCATCAGGAGCGTCTATCGTCATAACCGGCGCCCTTGCACAAAGCCCCTGGCATCCGGTCTCTACAACCTCAATCTTGTCCTGTAATTTCTGTTTCTTAACCTGCTTACTGAACTCTTCATAAACTTCCTGAGCGCCCAGAGCCCGACATCCGGTCATGCAGATAGAAACTTTAACCTTATCCTGTTTAACCTTTTTATTACCTGACTTTCTCATGGTAATAAGGTCATCATATGATTTTAATCTTTTTAGCATCTTCTATTCCTAAGTATTAGTTTGAATATTCTTTCACAACATCTGTTACCGATTCTGTCGTCAACTTTCCAAAATATCTATCATCTACCATCATTACCGGTGCAAGAAAGCACGTTCCAATACAAGCAACTGTTTCCAAAGTAAACTTAAAATCTGCTGTAGTCTCCCCTTCAGACACGTTTAGATGTTCTTTCACTTTCTCTTTGACTTCATCCACACCTCTTACATGGCAGGCAGTACCGTTACAAATCTTTATCGCATGCTTACCACGTGGTGTAAGAGTAAATTGTGAATAAAACGTGACAACTCCAAAGATCCTTGTTAATGGTACGTCCGTTAACTTTGAAATCTCCTTCATTACCGATTTCGGTAAGTATCCATACACATCCTGCGTCTCCTGCAAGATGGCTATCAAGTTAGATTCATAGTCACGGCTATATTTCGGAACAATCTTTGCCACTGGCTTTAAATCTATAGTTTTATCTTTCACAACTTCTCCTTAATATCACGAACTAAATGTCCTGTTGATATAATTTACGGCATTTCGAAATATGGCGATCCCGTCACCTTCTGCTTTTAACCCTTCTCTAGTCCATCTTGGATGCTGAGTCGGGTCAATATGACGTTCAGGATGCGGCATCATACCAAGAACCCTGCCCGTCGAATCGCATACCCCTGCAATACTCCCCGAAGAACCGTTTGGATTCCACGGGTAATCTGCCATACTACCATCTTTATCGACATATTTAAATACTATTTGCCCTGATTTATCAAGTTTCTCTATATCCTCCGAATCCTCTGCAACAAATTTCCCTTCAGCATGAGCTATCGGGACATACATAAAACTATCATTATCAACAAAAACAGACTTATTCGAAGCTGATTTCAAGTAAACCCATCTATCTTCAAATTTATTTGAATCATTGTAAGTTAAAGTAAATCGCTGTTTATTACCGGACGAAGATGTCTGAGTCCCCTTCACTTCCGGCAACAGTCCCATCTTCATTAAAACCTGAAAGCCATTACAGATACCGATTATCAGTTTACCATCGTCAATGAACCTCGTGAGCTCATCCAGTATCTGCTGTCTGAGCTGATTTGCCAAAACCTTTCCTGCAGCAATGTCATCCCCATAGGTAAATCCTCCGGGTAAGACAAAGATATGATATGGACTCAACAGGCCTTTTTCCCTGACCAATTGATTGACATGCATCAAATCCACATCAGCACCCGCTTTTTCAAGTGCATACTGTGTTTCGTAAGCGCAATTAGTTCCGGCCGTACGAAGTATTACTGCCTTAGGTTTATTATTTTTTTCTACTGCCATTGTTATAATTTCGTATTACAAAGTAAGAGTAGCCTGCCACGCCTCTTTAAGATCAGCGATTTTCTCCGAGATCACCTTCTCGCCGCTCATGGACAAGACAGTGAACATATCGTTTTCTACCACTTTTCCTATACGACCATAAGAAGTGCCTTCAATTGTCGCCTCAAACTCTCTCTGTTTCTGCTGTTCAACCTCTACAACAAACCGCGTGTTGGATTCCGCAAATAGAACAACATCGTCCCTGACAATTCCTTCTTCAACTGGCACTTGTGACAAATCAAGTTCCATTCCGTATCCGCCAGCAAAACTCATTTCAGCTGCCGTAACGGCAATGCCACCTTCAGAACAGTCATGACATGATCTGACCAAGCCTTTTCCTGTAGCATTTGCAAGTAAATCCATCGTTCTCTTTGCAGTCTCTGTGTCTACCTTTGGAACTGAATTACCTACAAAACCTTGAGTATAATAGTAGTGTGAACCACCGAGTTCATTTTTAGTCATACCTATAATGTAGATCAGATTACCGGGTGATTTTACATCCATTGAGATCGCCTTGCTTACATCCGGCATCACGCAGATAGCAGAGATCAGTAGAGTTGGTGGTATTGCAATAGTCTTATCTTCGGTCTTGAACTCATTATTCAAGCTGTCCTTGCCGGATATAAACGGAGTTCCGTAATACAATGCGATATCATAACACCCTCTTGACGCTCTAACCAGACCTCCCAGACACTCAGGCTTACTAGTATTTCCCCAGCTGAAGTTATCTAAAAGAGCAACCTCTTCCAGGCTGCCACCCACAGATACAACTTGTCGTAAGGCCTCGTCAATTGCCGAAGAGGCCATATGATAAGGATCTATGTCACCATATTTAGGGTTCATACCGTTCGATACAATCACTCCTTTATCGGATCCCAAAACCGGCCGGACTATGCACGCATCACCGGGACCATCGTTATCCACTCCAACCAACGGTTTCAGTACACTTCCGCCCTGTACCTCATGATCATATTGCCGAATTACCCACTCTTTGCTGCAGACATTCCATGAAGAGAGAATTTTTTTCAGATCTTCACCATAATCATTCTTCTCTTTTATATCCGGTTCCTTATGAGACGGTAGATGCCACGTTGCCTTTCGTGTTGTCCTGGGTACTCCATCATGCAGAAACGCCATTTCAATGTCAGCAACCGTCTCACCCTTATATCTCAGGTGTAATCTTTTGTCTCCCGTAAACTCCCCAATAAATGTAGCCTCTACATTTTCCCCTTCAAAAACCGATCTGATCTCTTCCATGTTTTCCAGCGGTACAGAAAGAACCATTCTTTCCTGAGCCTCGGAGATCCAGATCTCTGAATACGACAACCCCTCATATTTAAGAGGTACTTTTTCAAGATCAACTATAGCCCCAAGTTTCTCTCCCATCTCACCCACTGCAGAAGAGAGACCTCCGGCACCGCAATCAGTAATATTATTGTACAGCCCGCGATCCAGCGCTATTAAGAGTGCGTCCGTAACCTTCCTCTCCATTATCGGATCACCAATCTGAACCGCACCACTGGATACCATTTCAGATTCATGACTTAATTCTACAGATGAAAATGTCGCTCCGTGTATTCCATCTCTCCCGGTCCTGCCGCCTACAAGCAGAATCAAGTCACCCTTGTACGACTCCTTTTCACACTTATCCTTTGCAATCAATCCTACATTTCCACAATAAACAAGTGGATTGCCGATGTACCTTTCATCGAAGAAAATAGAACCATTCGCGGTAGGTATCCCCATACGATTGCCATAATCCCTGACACCCGAGACAACTCCTTTAAAAATTCTTTTTGGATGAAGAACACTCTCCGGAATCTCTTCCTGTGGCATATCCAGAGGCCCAAAGCAGAAAACATCTGTATTTAAAATTGGTTTGGCTCCCAGACCGGTACCTAGAGTATCTCTTATGACACCACCAATTCCCGTATTAGCGCCACCATAAGGTTCGATTGCAGACGGATGGTTGTGTGTCTCAACTTTAAAACATATATTGAAGTTCTCATCAAATTCAATTATACCCGCATTATCCTTAAATACAGAAACACACCATGATTTATTCAAGTCTGAGGTGGCTTTCATTACCGTCTTGGCAAGAAGATTATCAATGTGTTCTCCATTATAATCTATTATCCCCTTAAATGTTTTATGCATGCAGTGTTCTGACCATGTCTGAGCAACTGTTTCCAGTTCAACATCGGTAGGTTTTCTTCCCAGTATGACAAAATATTTCTGGACAGCCTTCATCTCCTCAACCGTCAAATACATCTGCCCTTTCTCACTAATTTCCAGAAGCTGCTCATCATCTGCATCCAGTATGTCAAGTTCCTGCTTATGGAAGACGTAATCTACTGTTTCATTTTTGCCCTCATAAAACAGATTATCTTTGTCAATGAAAACATCTTCTATAATCTTGTTAGCGAGTACTTTACTTGCGATAGTTTCGAGTTGATCAGTCGTGATCTTGCCGGCTATCAGAAACCTTTTTGCAGTCTTTACCGATCTCGCAATAAGGCCTAAATCTTTAATCCCCTTGACCACCGTAGAGTCCACCGGATCCATTACGCCACGTTTACGAGTCACCTCAATCGTATGAACATTATTACCCTGCCATTTGGTGCCATACTTGATTTTCCCTGCCTGTTCACCATCAGGTTGATTTGGTGGCCCATCAATGCAGATATAATCCTGAGTCAGTCCGTCTATTAACAGTTCACTGCAGACCCTCTCAATATCCTCGCCGGACAGGTCCCCTTCTACCAGGTACACCTGTACCATGCGGATCTCATCTACAGAGGTAATCCCTACATGTTCAACCTCTGAAGCTATCTCATTTCCGATGGAATCGGTAAAATGTTCTTTAGTAAAGACCTCTATTCTTATTTCCATTTTTTCTTATCACGTACAGTCTTTGCCTTTGTCAACCGGCCTAAAAGCTTTTTATCGTTTCCCTTCTCCAGGTCATTTATCGTACCCTCTACCTCTTTAGAAAAACATTTCAGTGCCTTAATTATTTCCTGCTTATTCTGCTTGCTTATACTTAACCATAGATCAGGGTCCCCTGAGGCTATCCTTGTAGTATCTCTCAATCCGCTTGCTGCGAACTTCCAATGTTTCTCATCAATAACACCGGCAAGACTGGATGCAACGAAATGTGGTAGATGGCTGACGAGTGCCAGTATCTCATCATGTTTGGAAGGAGTCATAATACTTATTCTGGCGCCCAAAGCTTTCCACATATTTGACAGCCTTGTTATATCCTTTTTTGGATTAAGGTCTGTTGGTGTGAGCACACATACACTTCCTTCGAAAAGGTCTGATCTGGCAGAGTCTATACCTCTCTGCTCTGAACCTGCAAGAGGATGTGCACCAATAAAACTTGACCTCCCCTCACCACTCTTACTCTTCATCTCTTTGGTTACCTGAGAAACAATATAATCCTTGGTGCTTCCAACATCAGTAAGAATTGCCGATTCTTTCATCAGGGGGATTATTTTCTTTGCATAGTCAGGTATGAGGTTTACAGAGGTTGCTAATATTATAATATCAGCTTGTTTTGCTGCTTTTTCAATACTGGTTGTGCCTTCATCTATAGCTTTTATCTTAAGTGCCTTATTTATAGATACTTTACGATGTCCAATACCTATAATTGAAGTTGCCAGACCACTCTCTTTCAAACCAAGTCCAATCGAACCGCCTATCAAACCAGTCCCAACTATGGCAACAACCCCAAAATTCATTCGTTATGTTTTTCCAAAAAAAGCTTAAATTAGTTATACAAATCAAGGGTGAATTTTACAGGGCGATGTTAACCTTGCAAGAGAATTTTGTCAATTTTAATTAGTCTATATTCCCTTGATTTGCATAAAAAAACTGCTAAAATCGATAGAGTTTACATCAACAGCTCAAATCAATGGAACTTTATAGCTTTTAAGGTGGAACTTGTTATGCCCAAAGGTGCAAAAACTAAAGCTGCAAAATCAGCAGAAGACACTATTCTTGAATTAGAACAACGTATTCAAGAATTAAAAGATGATACGCAACAAAAGGATGCATCTGCTCAAATTGAGAAACTGGAAAAAGAGAGAACTGGTCTCCAGAAAGAGATGTATTCCAATCTTACCCCATACGAAATAGTAAAAGTAGCACGTCATAACCTTAGACCTCCCTTTTCTGATCATCTGGCAGGAATGGTTGACGATTTCATAGAACTGCACGGAGATCGTAATTTCGGGGACGACACTGCAATAATCGCAGGTTTCGGTACTATTGGCGGGAAAAAAGTGCTGATCATTGGTCAACATAAAGGAAAAACAACAAAAGAGAGAATTGCAAACAACTTCGGAATGCCCAATCCGGAAGGATATAGAAAAGCATTACAGAAAATGAAACTGGCAGAGAAATTTAAATTGCCGATAGTTACAATAATTGATACACCGGGAGCGAATCCTGATATAGGGGCTGAGGAGCGAGGACAGGCTCATGCAATAGCCATAAACATCGCTGAAATGAGTAAGCTCAGGACCCCAATAATCTGTATTGTTATTGGAGAAGGCGGAAGCGGAGGCGCGCTGGGAATCGGCGTGGGTGACAAATTCGCAATCCTTGAATTTGCATATTGCTCTGTTATCTCACCTGAAGGCTGTGCGGCTATCTTGTGGAAAAGTAAAGATCATACAGAAACTGCTGCAAACGCTCTGCATTTGACGGCAAAGGAGTTACTCAAACTGAAGATTGTTGACGAAATCATTCCGGAACCAATAGGTGCTGCTCATAACAATCCAAAGGAGATGACCAGAATATTAAAGGAAAAAATAGTTAAATACATTGACGAACTCCAGGCCGTGCCTATAGATAAATTGATCGAGAAAAGATATCAAAAATATAGGAAAATTGGTAGTTTTATAGGTGGAGAATAGCCGCAGTCCAAGTTGAAGTACCTAAAGCTAAAAGAATCTTTATTGAGAAAACTTACTACAATAATCTTAATCCTTCTGATTACCAGTCCGGTATTTGGTTTCGGGAAGGAAGCACCAGACCAGGTACTGACGAAGTACCTGAAATCACTCTATTCAAATAATCTGAAAAAAACATACAGTTGTCTTTCAAAGGCAGACAAGAGCACTATTAGCAGGATTGAATTCATAAAGCAGAACAGTCTTTCCGATTCCTTTACTATAGAGATAGCAAAAACTGTATCTTCACTGCGCAAGTACAAAATAAACGATACAATAGTAGATAAAGACACAGCAACCGTCGATATTACCGTATCTTCCCCGGATATGTCCAAAGTCATGGGAGAAATATTCGGACCATTTCACGGTCCAAAGAGCATGGAAAACCCACAGGAAGCAGCAAGATATATGCTGAAGCAGTACCTGAAAAAGGGCAACGTACCAATGGTTGATGAGAGAGGAACTTTTACACTGGTAAACGAAGAAGGCAGGTGGAAAGTTCTCTTAAACCAGACGCAAAAGTAGGTTAGATTTAAATTGATTAAATAAGAAAAGGATACAATTATGAGAGAACTGTTATTTGATATGGCAAAAAGAGTTGGCTTCAATCTTGAGCAGCTGCAGAAAAGCTTCGAAGAGTGGTTCAAGGGTAAGTTCCAAACACTGACTTCTATCAAAGAATCTTATGAGGAAACCAGTTCATGTACATACGAACACCAATACACACAGTTTGGTAAAGAGAGGGAGTATCTGATTGATTTACATAAAGCAATCCTTGAGAAAGAGTATGACGAAACAGAAGACCCAAGGATTCTCATGCAAAATATCTTTAACGATTACGACGAACTGCTCCGCAAATATCGCGGAATAATACCTCTGGACTATTCAACAGATATTATCCCGGACAAAGCACATGCTGACGAAGGAAGTGAAGTCGAAACAGAAATCCTGCACTTCTTCCCATCAAATTGCAAAAGAGAGCAAATCGTAGAACACACTGCAGAGATCATTAAACACGTTCAAGAAGACGCTCTTTCTGATACACCAATTTGGGTGAAGGTCATCCAACACAAAAGTCAGAAATAGATTTAAAACCTGAAATTTACGATTAAAAAGAAAACCGGAACTATGTCCTCCCTTTCACTTTAGTTCGCTTTGAACTTTCGTTCACTTTAGTCACAATTAATCGAACATAAAATATGCCTGCATCCAAGACCCTTAATCTGGCGATACTCATTTCCGGAAGCGGAACAACACTCCAGAACATTATTGACAGAATAAACGACAACGAACTTAATGCCAGAATACAGGTTGTCGTATGCAACTCTCCTGATGCCTATGGCATAAAAAGAGCAGAAAAAAATAGTATACCCACTGCCATAGTACAACGCAAAGATCATAACCAATCAGAAACTTTCAGTAACGCAATAATAGAAGAGATTGAAAAGCATTCAGTAGATCTGATAATACTTGCCGGTTTTCTTCATCTTTTCAAAATTCCGGAAACATATGCGGGCAAGGTGATGAACATTCATCCCGGTCTGATTCCCTCTTTCTGTGGAAAAGGATACTATGGCCACCATGTCCACAAAGCCGCGATTGAGAGCGGTGTCAAAATATCAGGCTGTACTGTCCATTTCGTTGACAACGAATATGATCGCGGGCCTATAATTATCCAGAGAACAGTTCACGTCAACGCCGATGACACTCCGGACACACTTGCACAGAAGGTTTTTAAGGAAGAGTGCATAGCATACCCGGAAGCAATACGTCTCTTTGCAGAAGGAAGATTAAAAATCAATGGAAGAAAGGTCATGATTTCAGAGTCCGTGAAAGAGTAATTAACTATGAAAATCTGGCTTTTAACAAGCACAAAGCAGTTTACACAGCTACATATCACTAAGCTTCTGATCATTTCAATAGTATGTCTGTCTATAGTACAGAAATCCACTCCCTCCTCTGCTGTCTCTATTTTGAGAGTTGAACCATCCGTAATCGAACTCCAGAATCAGGCCTTTTATAATTTAAGGCGAGGAAGATTTGTTGAGGTATTTAAGAATTGTGAAGAGCTGCTGACAATCAACAAAAAGAGTATTCTCGCATTCGAACTACTACAAGTATCATATGCTGCGATCGGGAGCTTTGACAGAGCACAGGAATTGATAGATTCTTTAAAAGAGGCTTCCGGCAATTTGTCGCTTGCACATCTATCCAAAGGGATAATATTACTCTCTCAACAAAAGTATGATCTGGCAATTGAAGAGTGCCAGACAGCTATATCCATTGACAAAGAGAGCCCTCTTGCACTCTATTACCTCGGAAAGATACACACAGAGAAAAAAGAGTTTGAAAAAGCGGACGAATATCTCAGAAAAGCCGTTGAGAGTGAACCGGATCTCGCTTTGGCATATACCGGTCTTGGAATAAACTACCTGATACAGGGAAATGTTGAAGAGTCCTTCATAAACTATAAAAAAGCGCTTGAAATTGATCAGGACGAGCATATGGCCCGAATGGGCCTTGCAACAATATTCATAGGACTAAAAGGATACGGACAAGCTATAGAACAGTTTAAGCTGGTAATTGAGAAAGTACCCACTTTTATCAGGGCCCGTCAGAGCCTGGCGGCACTTTATCTTCAAATGGGAAGATTTAAAGATGCGATCGATCAATCTATCGAAATCCTGAAGATTGATCTGAACACTGCACCTGCATATCTGATACTGGCCAGATCCTATTCATTTATTGACAACTTCGATGAGGCGGTTAAAAGCATTAGAAGGTTTATAGAGATAGAGAAATCTTCCTTCGAAGGGAATTATCTTTTAGGTACCTTCCTTCTGGTGAATGGCGATATTAAAGCTGCAAAATCTGCAATAGAGAAGGCGAGAAGCATTGATTCAGAGAGAGGCAACATGCTGATAGCCAGTGCCCTGATAAATCACATTGAAGGCAACTATGATAATGCAGAACGGTATCTCAAAAAAGCGCAGAAAGACACACCGGTAATTCATCAGCCTATGATCAACATCTTCCTCACAAACCTTTACATGTCACAGAAGAGAGATCAATCAGCTGAAGAGAGTTTAAAAACCACAGATAATTTCATCAACGGATTCAGCTCTAAAAACCTTGATCTGAAATTTGACGATGACAATCAAAACTCTTTTGCACATACAAACCTTGCAATTTTTTCATATTTGAACAAATGGCATGACAAGACTATTAAGATGTGCGACGCAGCATTAGCGCTCCATCCTGATAATCCTGTTACTCTGTATGTAAAGAGCAAAGCGCTGATAGAAAAAAAAGATTTCACCCAGGCTATTATACAACTGAAAAAAACAGTTGAAATAGAACCGGACTTTATATCTCCTCACCACGATTTAGCTAAACTTTATCTGATTATGGGTAAAACTGACAACTCAATTGAAGAGTACAAAAAACTGGCACTATTAGACCCTGAGAATGCAT
>Ga0233428_1002769_pt1 | contig 15929 bp, 5 predicted proteins | sample SI_118_April2016_4_FD_179890 | JGI IMG/M metagenome (GOLD analysis project Ga0233428, IMG submission 179890) | Seawater microbial communities from Saanich Inlet, British Columbia, Canada - SI_118_April2016_120_MG | ecosystem: Environmental > Aquatic > Marine > Inlet | place: Canada: British... | reverse complement strand
TGCTGTAGCAGTTGTTCCAGATGTTGGAGCAGAAAAAGTTGCAGTAGCACCAGAAGCGGGATATCCTGCACCTCCGTTTGTGATAACAATATCAGAGTTTGCGAGTGAACCTAAGTTTACTTCGTTTTCTACTGTGATGAGATTGATTCTCGACAAGTCGATTGCTGGAGAAACCTTTGTGTCAGTAGTTGACATTGTAGCACGTAAATAATAGTTATTAGCAGCATATGAATTCAAACCAGTTGTACTTACTGCAGCGGCTGTCTTTTTCTGTGTAGCGAGTGTTATATTTTTGTTTGCCGAAAAACTGGTGTATGTAGCATCTATCTGTGCAGTTCTATTAGCAGCAGATGCAACGGTTTTCGATTCATCAATACCCCTGAAAGAATATTCGATAGAAGTGTTAGAGAACGTCAACTCACTAGTTGATAGTTTAAACACATCGTAATTGATTCCAGAAGTGTTGCCAGACAAAGGTGTTGCATTACTTGACAGATACACCGAGTGTGAACCTGTATTGAATTCACATCTGTTGACTCTGAACATTAATTGCTTTTCAACATTTGGTTGCCAGACAGAAGAGTTCTGCGGTTGATAAAATGATGAAACAAATGGTTGTTGTGATACTTTCGTGTCTGTTGTATTCTTAACCGATTCTCCCAAATTGGCAACATGAACCTTGTATGCGTCAGAAGATGAAGTCAGAACAATAGCATATTCATCTGGATACAAATAAACTGGTGACTCAAACGTGAACCTTGTGAATGTTGTTGCTGTCGCTACACTTGGTGCTGATGAGTTAGCATTTGCATCTGATGCATCTACGATTACTTCCGAAAAAGGAATAATCTGTGAAGAACTAGGCGCTTCATTAATTACTGGTCTCAATTGAAGTGTAACTGGTAAAGTTGCATCAACAGCAGAAAAGAATATATCTATACTACTTGCATATATTCCGTTTTCATTTTCACTTTTATCAACTATGAATGTCTGTGAAAGTGGATTAATCCAGTTAGTTGATGTGGAAACACGATTGATTGTATCTTGTGTTACATTCTTTTCTTTTACATTTTCTCGTTTAGATTCCATCGGTCTTGTTGACGATATTCTACCAGTACGAGATTCGAGCAATCCCTGAACTCTGAATATTTTTTCAGCAACCGATTCGGTGCTTGCAACAGTATCGGTTGAACTATCTGTCAGTCTGAAAAGTTTTTCTCCAACTCTAAATGTATCTGAAGGAACAACGAATTCACCAGCAACTACACCATTTCTATCAGCTTGTAGCGTGGTAGAATATGTTGGATTATTTGCTGCTACCGCTGTAACAGCACCGTTTGCTTTAGCAGAACCAGTTCCAGTGAAAAGTTCACCAGCAGCAAATCCACCAGATGCGGTCACAGTAACAGAAGTTGTTCCTGAACTAATGTATGTTCCACTACTTGCACCAACTACAGAAGTTGTTGTTGTTCCAAAATTACCCGAAATACTATTTACTGTTATTGTTGATGCGGTTGCATTTACTGATTGTAACGTTGCTGTCGCGGTAGCAGTTGAATTTGAGAACGTAATCGATTCGCCTATAACAGCATCTGGATCGACAAGATGAGTATTGGCAGACAACGTAACTGTTTGAATGATATCACCAATTATTACACTTGATGAGTTTTGATAAAGAGCAACTCCTGTTGCTCCACTACCACCAGTTACAATTTGTTTATCTCCACCTGTTCCAAAAACACCAGAATTTGCAGAAGTTGTAACTGCAGTATATGTTAGAACATATCCTTGTTTTGTGTTCGCACTTACTAACGTGTTATCAAAGTAAGGATAAAATGTACCGTTTGGTTTTACTCCTTTTGCAACAAATTGTATTGTTTGTTGACGAATATAAGGAACAATAGTGATACTAACTGTTCTATTTCCTACAGCTCTTTTTATTGTCTCAGGTGGTGTAGATGAAATTATACCAGTTCGTGTTTTGTTTTTACTTGTGACGTTTGTGTCTCTCGAAACAGTATTTGATGTTGTTCCTGTTTTACGACTCTTGATCAAATTGTCGTTGTTTACCTGAACACCACTCCAAGTGAAACTCCAATCATCCCATTGTTTATCAAATCCGTTGTTGTTTCCCTGAACCCAATGGTCATTCAAACCCTCAAGATTGATAAGAACAGTTGGACGCCCAGTTTCACTAAACCAAACATCACTTGCTGGAGAAAGTGACAACTGCCCATTATACTGAGTTGTTGAAAATGGATTGATTGTTTCGGTATTACTTGCAAGTGGTTGAACAACAAGATTTGCAGAACTATAAGCAAGTGTAATCAAATCTCCTGTCTTTGCTGTATTTGCACTTGAACCAGTTCCATCATGGTCAAACCTAAAAGAGTCAGCACTAAATGATGGCCTCAATTCCTTCAACTCAAAATCAATAGATGCTTTGAAATCTTCATTAGCAACATCACCGATATTATGACCATTAAAAGAATCAACCATTATACCATTTTTGAATCTCTCTGTTCCACTAGCAGAATCTTTGATTGAAAGATCATTCGCTTCTTTTTCTAATAGTGTCAATGCTGTGTAGTATTCTAATTGGTCTACTCTTTTTTCGATTTTGCCAATGTCTCTCATTGTGAATCGGCGGTTGTCAATATATTGAGTGTCGCAATCAGAAGCATTGAAAGTATATGCTGGAATATCCAGATTGTAAAGAGTCATCGCATCTTCATCATCTGCTGGTAAAATTGGGTCTTCTGAGGAAATACCAGTTATTACTTTGAAAGATCTGTCTTTTGTCAAAGAAAGTTTGTCTTTTCTAGGTAAGTAATAAACAACGTTTGCTGTTATACTCACATCTGCATCTGGTAAATCGTCATTTTGAAGAAGAACACCTGCACCAGAAGCTCCATTTGCAACACCTTTGGTTGGGCGAAAATCGATACAATCTCTCAGTTGTTTTGTTACACCAGTTGAAGGACTTGTGAAAGAAGGTATGTCAGCATAATCATCACTATACGATTCAACTGAAAAGTAAGAGTTAGCAGCGGAATGAGAATAATAATCGAAAGTGATGAGAACGTTATTTGCTGGTGGTGTTTGTCCCGCTTTCAACGTAATCGAACCATGATCGTAAAAGTTGTCTTTTTGACCATTATTGAAAGAAAACCTTGAAGTGATGTTATTAACGTGTGCAGTATTTCCTTGAGCAGTTGATACAATTGCAAACTGAGTAGCAGCATCACTTCCAGCGGCTGCAGCCTCGATTACATTTGTTACTTGTATAGTATCCGAAACTCCAAGAGTTTGTGTTCCCGAAAAAGAAGCAACTACAGCATGACCATTTGCTAATCTAGCGTCATGTTGTGCATCAGTTCCAGCAGTATCAAGAAGAACAGTACCATGAGTAATACCCGAAGCAGCTGAGATAGAAGTTGCGTTTACTCTTGATTTTGTTTTTGGAGATTTAGCAGCATAATCACAAGTAGCATAAACTAAACCAGATAATGTTCCTCCGCCAAAAGTAACACCATCTCGTTTTGGTGTTATTGTTACTTGGTTGGTAGAAGCAGTACAAGCAACTGTTACATTGATGATTTCTCCAGAAGCAATAGCAACGGAAGCTCCTGTTCCTGTAGCGGTTACACTTGTTCCGTCAGTAGCAGCAACTAAAATATAGTTTGCTTGCGGTGATACTAACTCTGTTCCTGCACCCGATAGTCCTTCTGTTTCAAAAGTTGAACCAGTTGGAGAAGTAAGAGTAGCACCAGTAGAAGAACTGAAATCAAATGAAACAGCAAGTTTTTCTTTTCTTTGATATGTTATTCCCTGTGCAGTAAAAGTTGTTCCACTCTGAGAACCTATACCTTTTATGTTATCGAACCCTACAGGAAAAACCAATGAGTTTAAGTGAGTATCAAATAGTTGTGTGTTACTTGTTGCATCTCCTGTATTAACTTTACTCGTAAGGTCAACATCCATTCCTGGCGTATTCGCGAGTCCATAAGTGGAGTTTGCTATTGCAATGGACTCCGCTTCTCTCATAGAAGATGTGATTGTTACTTGATTAGCAGTATCAGCACTAGTTGAAAACGAGAGATTTAATAATGCTCCCAATCCGTGTTCGTTTATAACAAAATCACCGGCATCTTCCCCTGTTCCTGCAGTAGTTCCTGTACCTCCGCTACCATTGAGGATTAGAAACTCTGTATCAACTGAAGATTGTGTAGCATCTTCCAGTGCAATTTTTGTATTAGCAAAACTAACAACTTCTCTTGTTTCTGACCCTAGTGTAATCTTCGCACCAGCATAAGCAGCATCTTTAGTAGAAGATTTTGCTTCTTCAAGAAGAATAGAAGTTTCGCCAGAAGTATAAGAATATCCAACATTTGCTGTTAATGAACTCAATGCAGTATCAAAAATATACATATCGAAAATTGCAGTGTTACTGGTAGATACATTCGTAAATGTACCAGAGTCATAATCGATTTGCCGTATTCTCGTAGTTCCTATTTTTGTGGAGTTATAAGTATTTGCGGATGTGCTTACAATATTCGACAACTGAACACTATGAACGTCAAAAGTTGTTGCGATAGCTTCTGGATCAAAGTTTGATTCAGTTGAATTACCAGCATTGAAGTTTGTAACCTTTACGTTATTTCCAAAGTTTGGATTGATAGGAAATGTTGTCTGAGTAAATACTTCTCTTCCCTTTTTGACATCAACATATTCGGAAGAAATACTTTCATATTCATAACCCTTGACGTATGCTTTACCTGGCTCTAGTGCAGCAGAAACACGATAGTTATTGTGTATTACTTGAGATGTTCCATCACCCAATGCATTAGAAACAACCATCGAAGTTGCGTTGGTTATTGAAGAAACGTTTGCTGTCGCGGTTGAATCAGAAGAAAGATATATGTTATCTCCCACTACAAAATCATTTTCAAAATCCGTGAGAACACCAGTAATAGTAGTATCAGCTGAAGCTTCGGTAACTCCTGTTGCTCCTTGATGATCTATAACTTGAATAGGAAATGGTTTGATTGTATAGTCACCCGACTCATCGTATGTTCTTCTTGCGAGTGTTTTCTCAATCTCACCATAAACCGGATATTTTACATTCTTTGTGGGTGTTCCGCTAGAAACTCTCATCAACTCAATAAAGTTGGAATCAGCATTAGCGACAACTGGGTCTGTTGAAGTTGTTCCTTTCTTAGCAAGAACTAATTCAATCTTGAAACGAGTAGCGCCAGGAGCATTTGCATTTGTTGTTCCAGAAGCTGAATCAAGAAGTGTAGTATCTGTATCACTATCAACAATTGATTCAGTTGTGGTTAATCCAATTCTATATGTTGGTGTGTTACTATATTTCTCAAGAACTAACGTTTGTGCGAGACAAAGAACAAAGAATCCATTTACAAAATATACCCCGCGATTAATACTAACTACCGAAGCACCACCAGTATGACTTGTAGAAGCAACTGTGGCTGTTGTGCTAATCGAACCTTCTAGATAAATCGTTGACCCAGCTGAAAATGCAGTTCCAGATATAAACTTGACAATCAAAGTTGGTGCATCAGAACCAACCGAGTTGATTGCTGATATGACTTGAGCTCTTGTTGTTCCAGCACCGACAGTCACACTAGTATCGGAAAGTATTCCAGACGCGAAAGTAGTTGCCGTGTCATCAGTTGATAATTTCACATAAGATACTTCTGTATCTAAAGTAACTTCTCCCCCTAGAACTTTACTACCATCCTTGAAGATGTGGTCACCCAAACGAGATGACTGCTTTTGTAAAATTGTCTGTAATTGGGTAAGTTCTCTTCCTTGAACGGCATAGCCTGGGCGAAAAAGAACTCTTAGAAACTGTTTATCCTCATCGTAATCGTCATAATAAGGAGTAACGTTAAAATCTGTAGTAACATTTGCCATTTATTTTTTAAATCCGTATTATTTTATATTTTTTGTAATGGTTCAATTTGCCCGAAGCGACCGAAGACATATTGCCCCTATTCAATGTGTATTTTCTACAAAATTCTGCCATATTATCGATTTCTTCTTGGTGATTGTCTGGAAAAGTAACCAACCAATTTTTGGTATAAGATACTTTTCCCTTTTTCGATTCACTCATCTTTCTTTTAATCTCTTCTGAAAGAATAATCCCTTTTCTCTGAGAAGGTCGTCCCAACGCCTTTTGTCTCATCTTCTCTTTCGTTTCTTCCGAATGGTGTAGATTTCCCTTTGATGGCAAACAACCCAAATGTTTAGGTTTTCTCATTTTTTCTTTCGTTTCTTCGGAGTGTCGTTTTCCATACATCGGATTGTTGATGCCCACCATTTTTCCCTTTTTCGATTCACTCATCAATTTTTTACTTTCTTCGGAGTGTTTCTTTCCTTTTCTAGCAGAAGGTCGTCCCACCGCTTTTTGTCTTATCTTCTCTTTCGTTTCTTCCGAATGGTGTTTTCCAAAAAGATAATGTTTTTCACCAGCAAAAACACCTATCTTTTTTTCCGACATCTGTTTTTTACTCTCTTCTGTATGGTGTTTTCCATACATTGGATTATTGGCACCTGACCTATTTTTTCCTCGCCAATAATTATTTTCACTCATTTTCTTTTTCGACACTTTTGTATGATATAGAATTCCAGTTCCGCCTTCATTCATATTATACCCATTTGACCAACTATCATATTTTATAATATTTTCTGTCTCAATCAATAATGCCTGCTCTTTATTGTCGGCAATCATTATCGTTTCTATGCCAAAGTTTTCTTTTCCGTACTTCCGAATAGCATAATTTATTCTGTACTTTCCACCGTTTTCACTACTATAAATGTGTTCAGCAAATCTAGTTTTCGTAGTTTTGGTAGTAATTCCAATATATGCTTTATCGTTTATCTTATTAGTAATTTTGTAAATAGCAACTTTCATTTCATCCTCCGAATGATTTTGTAGTTACTATTATTTATAACAAAAATAAAACTCAACAAATAATTAAATACAATGATCGCTCAGAACTCGATTATTAATTTTATATCTTCCGTCTGATCAGCTGCACGAGCAACAGGAGCACGATTTTCAATATAGATTATTTTACCAGAACCGATTTGCATCGCACCGTTTGCTACATTTGTTAATACAGCATTACCGCCAGTATAAGTAATATTAGCTTTTGCGGTAGACACTCCTGTAAAACTACTTGCAACGTTTGAAGTTGTACACTGAAAAGAACCTGGCTTTCCGTCATACCCCGCACTTGTATTAGCACCATTAGTAATATTCACAACTGTCATTGTACTTGCTGAAGCATTTACATCAATAATGTATCCTGTTGCACCATTTGCACCAACGGTTGATTGACTTACTGTAATATCACCAGAAATCGCAGCCGTATTAGCAGTATATGTAAATGTCTTCGCTTGAGTAACAGCAGCATCCGTAATTCTTGTGTAACCCGCGTCTGCATTGGGGTCAGTCAACAAACCAATTTTACGGAAATCGTTTGATGTTGTAAATTTTCCCGACTCATCCTGTGTGAGTTTTGTGTTTATCATTATGAAATATCCACCCAATTCTGCTACTGGATCATACCCATGTCCACCTTTTGGCGGAAGAACCGTTGTAACAGCTGCACCAGTTCCTGCACCAGTTCCTTGTTGTTCTACTGTCAAGGTTGCTGTCGTATAACTGTTACCACTACTTACTACTGTTACACCACCTACTGAGTTAGCAGCAGAAGCATTAGCAGTTAGTATAACTTCAGCGCCATGACCATCACCATTTATTTTTGCAAATGGAGCGACATTAGCGGTTACTGTTCCAGATAACGCGGGAACAGTTGCATCCAAAGTAAGTGTAGCATTAGGAGATGAAAAACTCATATCCGTAATTTTTCTCACATAAGAAGAACCACTAAAAGTAAAATAAATTGAAGAGTTATTATAAAGGTCTGCTGTTTGTAGGGTTGAACTAGCAAGTGTAAGTGTAACACTTTCGCTGGAGTTTGTTATCACTCTATTATTTTCAAAGTGATAACTACCACCATCAGTATCGACAACAAAAACATCCAAAGCACCATTGACTGTATTGAATTCGATTGTAGCTTGGTCTGAACCATCATTTTTTGCTCCACTAGTACCCAATCCTCCAGCACTTCCTGTATTTCCATATGCGTTAGCATCTCGGAGTTGTTTTACAGGAATATAACTTGATGTTACAAACTTCAAAGCATCAGAAGCGGAAATGGAATACATATACTTCCAAATATAACCATCAGAAAGAGCAGCAGGTGCTCCAGCATCAGTAGCTACTGCAGTTGGTTCGACTGTTGATACTTGCGGATAATTTACACTACTTATTTCTATTTCTGCGTTGTAAAGACACTTGTAAACATTAAAGCTGGTATTCATTACATACATCGGATACAAACTTGCGGAGGTTGTTCCAGTTCCCGATGTATTTGCTAATGTCTGCGAAGTTCGTGTGGATAAAAGTTCACTCAAAACTTCTGTATCTTTAAACATCGAATAATGTCTACCAGAAGTCCAGTTGTGTCTAGTGATAACATGACTTACATCTGCAGAACCAACTTTTTTAGCAGCAATCATATCCTGCCAATGAGAATATGCTGTATTTGATGTTGAGTCAGAAGATGGACTTGTATTTGTACTTGGGTCTGGAATTGTTGTATCGTCAAAAGACCCCGACCACGAATCAGATTTTCCTATGAAAAGATATGCGTTTGTTGACAAAGCCGTAGAAACAGCAGTATTGGAAGTTGCTGTCCCTCCAACTAAGGCTCCCTCATCAAACATTTCAAAAAATTGTCGTGAGTTATGAATTCTAAAATTCTGTGTTACTAGTGCAGGCACGGCTTGTTCTCCTTGATAATTCTATGTTCTGATATATTTATACCGAAACTCTCTGGTCTATTCGATGTCTATGAAAAAGGAATCCATTGTTATTTTCGTATGGAACACCTTTATAAGTAAATGGTTTTTCTAAATGTATTATTTGTTTTGTACTGTCTGAATTGTTGACTTGAATGATCGAATCTTCTGTCATTATTCTTCCACCATCATTCGATGTTCCATCTGTACTGTCTAGAACAATATTATCAGTAACATCATCTTCATCTGCTATATAGTTAGCTCCAATTTTTCCAAACTCCGAATCGGTAATAATAATCTCATCGTCATTAGCAGTTGTATTAATATCGATTTTCCCTATATTAGCAAGAAGTTTCCCCATATTTGATACAGTTCCACTATAAGATGCATCGGTTGTAGGTAAACTATCTTCAAGTAATATCGCTTCTCCAGCATTTGCTGTTCCATCTGTGCTGTCTAAAATAATCTGACTTTCAACCTCCAAGAATCTAGGTCTTGTCACCAAAGTATCTCCAACGGCAAATGTGCTATCAGTAAAATCAGCAGGAGCAGTAAACTCATATTCGTGTATTTGATAACCCCCGAATTCTCCAATATATTCATTTCTCATCAAACCACTAAATGGATCAATTCCACTTGATATTTCTTTATTGGATCGAAATATTTTTCCATTAGTTGTAATTGTTTCGTTTGACATATCAAAATCTATATTGACTCTATCATCTGGTAATCCCGATTCACTTAAAGTAAATTCCAATCCATTTTCAGTTGTAAACAATCCAAAATTAGACCGAATACCAACATATAACCACGAACTCTCCGATATCCCATCTTCCTGTAACAAAAATTCACCATCTTCTAGTATGAAATTTGATTCGTGTTCGATATCCGTAACTCTGAAACGTGTGCCATTTATATCTTCGAGATTATCACCAATAAATTCATCCAAATAAATTTCATCGTTTTCGTGGAAAAAATGTGGTTCGGTTGTTGTTACTTTGGTTCTAGCCTCTTCCACAAGAGTATAATCGCCATCGGTTCCACTATACGCAGCAGATGTTGTAGGAACACCGTTTTCTTGCAGCAATGCACCATCATCATAATAACTCTCTAGATAAAGATATTTTTCTGTGGTAATAAGGTCTACATCTTTGACAGACATAAGAGAGAAAAATTCAGCAGGATTTCCAGAAGTTTGTAAAAGTAGATTTAGAAGTTCGACCACACTCTCAATAGATTCTGTTTCTATTCTGAGTCTGCCAAAGTTTGAATGTTCTCCTACACCGTAATCAACAGAAGAAACAGGAATATCATCTTCTAGTAATATTGTTCCTTCTAGTGAATCTTCCAATTTCATAGCAGGAACACCCAATGTCATTTGTATTTCAGTAGGTGTTACTTTGAATTCTACTTCTTGGTTCAATACTGTTTCCACTTGAATCTTAGCATTATCAAGCATAAGAGTAAGAAACTGCTGTTCCATATCTCGATATATTGCTTTACCATCGTCATCAACTGAATTGATATCATTACTTCCTCTATCAAACATTTGTGAGTTTAATAGAGTTACAATTGCAACCTCACCGAATAATTTAAATCCAGCTGGGTGAAGGAGTTTCAGTACATCTTCTTGCCATACGTTTATCGAATCTGTTGTTTGTAAAACGTAAGAATAATCTTGATAGTAATCATTGTCTTGAATTTTCTTTCTAGAACTTGGTTGACCCGATTCATCAGTAAATACACCTACTTTAGTCTTTGTTGGTGTAATTACAGGAGTCAATGTTGCTGCAGTAGATTGAACTGGTGCTGTCACAGAAGGATTAGTAAGATATCCATGACCATATTCACTAATAGTAACACCAGTTACAGTTCCACCCAATGTTCCAATAGTAACCGAAGCATTGTTTCCGAGAAAACCACCATTTACGGAGTCTACTTCACCTCTACCTTCGTAATAAGAATTTTGTAAACTCACAGTTGGTATTGATTCATAACCACTACCATGTGAAGTGATGGCAATAGTATTAACTGTTCCAAATGTTTGCGATTCGATTGTCATCGCACTCTTCATAGGAGTGTTAGCATTTGAAATAAGAGTTACTGCTCCAGATGTTGTACCTGTTCCAGAAGTAGTGATGGTAAAAACAGATGAGTTAGCTACTGTTGTAGGAGTGAAAACACCCTCAGTACCATCTGCAGTATTGGCATCACCAGAAGTAAAATCAAGAGTAATAGACAAACCAGATATAGTAGAATTTAAAGCGGTTCCACCATCTACATCAATATTGATATCTTCGCTGTTTATTCTACCTTCACCCGAAACAGATTCACTGTATAGGGGAGAGATTGTAGGAACACCATCGTCTTGTAAGAGTTCCCCCTCAGTTGAGACAGTTCCACTATAAGTTCCAGAAGTAGTAGGAATCTGATCTTCAATCAATATTTGACCTATTCCATTTGGATTGACGAGATTTACCGTATTTCCACTTGAAAATGTTCCAAGAGTAGAATGACCGAAAACTGTTTTAGTTTCGCTGGCATATCGAATGACCGTGAATTTTTTTGTTGCAGAACCAAAAGTTGAGTTGTCTGTAAGCATATCATCTGCTACAGGGTCAGAACTAAATGCATTATTGATAGTAAAAAATTGATAAGCATTATGACCAGCAGCAACCGTGTTTGTTACAGTTGTGCCAGTTCTAGAATACGTTCCGCTCAAAGAAATCAATCCAGCAGATTCAGTAGTATAATTAGCAGCATCGAAATCGACATCCTCCGAAGGATTCGTGAGTGTAGAATCAAAAACTACTACACTTGTAGCACCAGTAATTGCTTCCCTATTTGAATCAAACAAATAAAGAAAATCTCCGTTTACTATTGCTCCGAGCGCACTATTTTCATTTGACCTATCATACACTCTCATTTCCGAATCATCAATAGAAATAATTTCAGCAACTTTTGTTGCGTCACCAAAAACCGCGGCATTTGATACGAGATAACCTACAACAACTGTGACTCCAAAAGGTGCTACTTCTGTTACTCCTGTTATATTAAATGTTACTGTCTCGACCGCCTCATACAATTTTGTAGTAAGGAGTTCAACTTGATATGTATCTTTGACTGTTGCAACTACTGCTTCTGCTGTAACCTCAACGTTAGTGTCAGTATTATCGAATGTAAATGCATCGTCTAACTGAAAACCATTACCACCAGAAGTTATGGGCATCAATGTTACTTGGTCACCAGTAGTAGCTGTAACTGTCGCGACTGCGCCGAAACCAACAAGATCAGCACCATCCTCATTATTCATGATTCCTTCAGCTGAAGAATCTGTAGTATAAGCACTTCTTGTTTCTGGTAATCCATCTTCTTGTAATAGAAACCCCTGAAATCCAGCGCCTCCCGTCAAATCTTCCAATTCCAAATGAGTAGTATCAGAAACTATAGTTATCGAATCATCTATATCATAACCAGTTCCACCATCGGTAATTTCAATATCCGTTAGCATACCTAAAATGGTTGCTGATAGAGTACTTCCAGAAACTAATGTTGCTGTAAAAGTTTCTCCGACAGTAAAAACACCCGATTCATTTGTCAGCACTAATTCTATGAGAGTAATAGTTCCAAGTTTTCTTGTGGTAACATTTGAAACAAAAGCTGTAGCACCGGAAGTCAATCCTGTAATCGTAAGACCGTTAAAGTTCAAATAATCTGCATCATAGTCTAATTGTAATACAGTATCTTGAGCCCAAATACCATTAGAAACTTTAAGTAAATCTGTTTTAGGATAATAAAAATCAAGACTTTCTTGAGCATACAGTGCACGGAAAAGTGTCTGAAAGGATTTTTCACTTCCCTTTGACCTATAAAATTCTTTTAGATGTTTTATGAAATATTTTAAATCTACACTAGCATCATCTCTAACGTTTGGATATAGTTCTTTTTTGAAAGATTTCAACAAACCAGCTGAAGTTTCATCGGAGTTGATTAGGTCTTTGAATGTCTTTGTAGCATTGAGTGGTTTTCTACTAATACTTGTGATTGTTCCACGTGCAGTGGAAGTACTTCCAAGAATTACTTCATCTACTACAAAATTCAAATCATTGGTGGGTTCTAAAAATACCTTATTAATACCAGTAAATGCACCTTTCGCTTTAGCCGTTGCAGTAGCACCAGATGTTTGTCCTGTAACTGTTTCTCCTACCGTAAATGCATTCGCAGAAGTACGAGCAATTTCTTCAGTTAGTACATTCTCATCAGCATTTGCCGTTCCATCTGTACTATCAAGCAACAAAAATCCATCTATAGATTCTTCTAACTTTATCGCTGCCAATTGGTCTACAGTATATCCACTATAATACACACAAAGAGTTTCCATAAATTCATAGTAATATTCCATGAACTTTTGATATAGTGGAAAATCTTCACCTATAAAGGCCGGCAGTTGATTCTGTACCTGAGATACTGCTTTTGCTGTTACTTTTGCTGACATAAGTTAATACGTTGTTGATGATCCAGTTGTTGTTCCAGTAGTGGTAGACGCTGTTGTATCAGTAGACGATGATGTTCCAGTACTCTGATCGTCTTGCATAGTAATCGTTATGTTCGTATTCGCAATTTCAAAAATTTGTTCTCTAATTGGAGTCAAATCGTTCTGTGACGGAGTAATAGTAAAATCCAAAGTGGAACCCACAAAAGAATCTGGTTTAAAGGAACTAATTGAAATATTTCCATTTGCATATGATACTGTTCCTGCGGTATTAGAAAGAAGAATTTTATCCGCACCAGAGAGATAAAATATTCTCAACGTTCCGTTTAGATCATCCATGAAACAAGATGTATAGGATGTTCCTGCTGCATCGGTAAATGCAAATTCAGAAGAAGAAACGGCACCCTCGTAAGTTGCAGACGGATTAAATATTGCATTATTAAAACTTATAGTATAAGCATTATTTGCTGTTATAGATGGTTCCAATCCCTTTTTAGCGGTAAGAGTAGTCAAGTTACTAATGACTGATGTTTCCGAATCGTCTATCAAAGTCGAAAGAGTTGAATAACGAAAAGATGCTCCAAACTTGAGTAGATTATTTGTTTTATAATCTTGAATAGTGTCAATAACCAATTCCGCTACAGCACCAGAAGAAAGAGATGTCAATCGCGAATCGTATTTCACTGTTGTAGTGAAAATCAAATCGATGATGTCAGGATCAACAACTTCTGGTGTTACCGAAACCATATTATAACTTGATACTGCTGCTTTAATCGATCCAATCTGTGATGTGGAAAGAGATGTTGCACCAGTTGGTTTTGCTGAAATGAAAACCTTTCCGTATGCTGGAGTAGCATTATCTTGACCACCCCAAACAGAAACACTATCCAAACCAGATACATTTCCTTCTACAATTTTCTTGTAATCATCTGTTGTTACAGCACGATTCTGTGTTTCGTATGTTTTCGGTGCATTGAATTTGATACTTTCAATTGTTTCTTTGTCTGATCCACCAGAAGATACATTTGATGTTATTACTGAGACAGTTGAATATCCTCCGACAGTTCCAGATGCAGAGAAAGTATTCGCTCCATTTACCTCATCTCCTTCTGTAATCAATGCTTCAAGAAGAACTATATTTCCAGTAACAGGTTTTCTTCCCAGCACACCATCACCAAATTCAACTCTAAATTGACCATCGGTACTTTCACTGATAAAGTAAATATTAGATGTAGAATTTATTGTTGTTATATCGGTTGCTTGTGAATAAGCTGATGTATTAGTGTCACTCGCAGATTCTTGTATCGTAACTGTTAGAGTGTCTGTATCAGTATTAGCATTTGGTAATAGAAATTTCTGGTCAGTATTTGCTGTATTAGCAGTATATCTGAACGTCAATGGAATACCTTGTGTCAATTCAACACCAGATGCAACATATGCACCATCATTAGCAACAACCGTTGAAGAACCAGAAGTGCAAAAGACATAAGAGGTTCCATTTACAGTTGAGGTAAATTGTGTAAACTTGTCAATTGTAATAGTTGCTGGTGAATCAGTTGGTGTGACCGAAATCTGAACGTTTGCTTTCGCACCAGTTGAAGATTGTGGTGTATATCCTAACATAGATGCTTTAGATACTACCGAATCCCTCAATTGAGCAGAATCTAAAAATGATTCACTCGCAAGCATATTGACATAGTATGCGTTATAATAAGTGTTGTATGCTAATATGTCTAACATGACAGAGATTGCTGAACCCCCAAAATCATGATCTGAAAATTCTGACTGAGAACCAAAATAATCCTTTAGATTGTTCTTAATTGAATCAAAATCAAGTTCTGCAATATTAAGTTTTTGTATTTCTGCCATGTGTTTCTCTTATGGTCTAGTAAAGACGGTTTCTAATTTTTGTGGTTGTGATTCTGATGACACATTAAACACCACGCTCACTACATAACGATTCTGTTCTTCTTGTGCTTCTACTTCAACACCGATTACTTGAGCTCTTGGTTCGTGTCTTGCTACAGCTTCTAACACTTCAGATTTAATTCTTTCGACTGTAATCGGATTCATCTGTTCAAACAATAGTGCCGTGATGTTTGATCCGAATTCTGGTTGAAATAATCTCTCATTGAAGTTTGTTTTCAAAATTGAAACAATAGCTCCCTTGACAGCATCGCCGCCAGATTTCTTTCCCATGTCTCCGCTCATGGGGTTGGCGAACATACTGAACGCCAGATCTTTATAAGTTCTCGTTTCTATAGACATATTACCTTTATTTATTAGAATTAATCACCCGATATTAGAGACAATAACGGATCAATAGCAGCAGCTCCGCCCATCATCATAAAACCAACCGAATAATCTAAACTATTTGGTGGACCGTTTGTCGCATTAGCAAGTGCATCCTTAATAGCGTTGTTTCCACCAGTTGTTGATGGAATTGATAGAGAATAAACACCAGCACTGGGCAATCCTGTCGTGAATATTTTTAATATTGATTGAATGGCTTTGTTTAATTCTTCCAATTCTTCAATCT
>Ga0233428_1002761_pt1 | contig 15961 bp, 10 predicted proteins | sample SI_118_April2016_4_FD_179890 | JGI IMG/M metagenome (GOLD analysis project Ga0233428, IMG submission 179890) | Seawater microbial communities from Saanich Inlet, British Columbia, Canada - SI_118_April2016_120_MG | ecosystem: Environmental > Aquatic > Marine > Inlet | place: Canada: British... | reverse complement strand
CGCCTATATTTAAGGAGGTCATTGGAATATTCGTATTCCATAGCCAGTCTAGAGATGAATCTGTTTCTAGCTCATCAAGCCAGCTGTCTAGGATGATTGGCAGGTCTTGCCATGAGAAGTTGGAGAAGCCGTTAGTAAATAGTTCTTGTAATTTGATACTTGGGTCAAGCGATATATCCCACGAGCCATTAACTTGATCAAGATTTAATTCAAGATATGGAACTTTGGCGCTAAATTCATCTCGACTTTCCCCTGTAATGCTGAGAGGATTATCGTTGTAAACATCATAAGAAGAACTATTTCCTTCCTCTATACCTAGAAGGCTGTTACTTATTGCCTCTGGAGTTACTTGTAGCTGAAATATTCCATCAACATCATAATCCAAATCATAATTCAATAAGCCTGTTATTGAATTATCATCCAAATACTCTTCAAGCTCCGATAAATAAATACGATCATCGTCTGCTGGTGTGCCTTCTTCTGCAGGATCTAACAATACTACATTAATAGATGCGTTACCAGCCGCCTGACCCTCGTGAAGTGACAATGACAATGGGCCTATTGCAGCTTGACCTTCAGCTTCAATATCTATGTCGACTTGGCCTTCGATTAATGGATTATTTATATCTTGCTTTAAGACGTATAGACGGTCTTTTATTGATACAAACTCCAACGACCCACTTGTAATTGTATTTTCATCTGTAGTTGAATTTAACAAGCCTAACACTAGTGGTGCGATAGAATTTTGGCTTAATCCAGAATCCCCAATTTCGATAGAGCTACTACTTAGGGAAAAGTCATGCCCCCCAACTGGTGTGCTAATATCTGTAAATACAAGTTGGCTCGTCTCGTTAAGATCTACAGTTAATTTTGAATTATTAACATGATTGTTAAAATAATCTAACAAGTGTTGAATAGTTGCAGACCCTTGAGAATCTTCTTCAGTTGCCAAACCTGTTATATCATTTAAATCATATTTGATAGTCTCGCTATTTCTTAAAGTGAATGAAAGGTCTGCAACATCTTCATTAACACTTGATACTAGCAAACCCTGACTAACAAGTCCAGCACCTCCATTTAATTCAGACAATTTAGTATCTGAATTAATAGCTCCAGTATTTGCAGTTGAACTAATAGAAAGACCGCCGGCAATACCAACATCTAAACTGGTAGAAATATTTGCAGAGCCAGAACCATCCAAGGTCAACCAATTAACCCCATCAGGAAGAATATTGCTTGCATTAAAATCTACATCACCGTTTAGCTCTAAATGTAGTGGCAGAGTCCATTCAATTGCTTGAGCGTCATCATTCCACCCCAAATTGAAACTTTCTGGCTTTAAGCCGTTTAAATAATTAAATAAATTATCTGACGCACTATTAATAATACTTTGCGCTTCTGAGCTTAATGAATCTAATGATAGATTATTAAATGCATTTTGTACTATCGTCAGTTGATCAACAAAATCAGCAATAAGGCTGTCATGATTAAAGCCATCTTCATTCCAGTTATTAACCAGCGCATCAATATTATCAAATAATGTATCTAGATGATCCTTAAAGGTGGTTAATTCACCATCAGGAATTTCTGATAATATTTGATCTTTAATCGTATTTAGTTGAACTGATAAGTCGTCTGCTTTATATACAATAACCTGATTTACTAGATCATTAATGCCAGACAAATTCCATTCGCCTTCTGGTGTTTGCAAACTGCTGATTAAGTTGCCAATGTCTTCAGTGAAATCAACAATGCTACTTAGGTCTGCATCAATAAGTGGAATGTCAAATCCATCCGTCAGATCAGGTAATAATCTTTGTAACTCAACTAAATAACTACCAATATCACTAATGCTAATTTCATTTAATTTAGAGAAATCAGGCAATGAAACTAGGTCGCCAGCCTGATTATAAAAATCAAACCCCCAATTATCATTAGAAAAGACATCTGCTGTGACTTTAAAGATAAGTTCAGATCCGACTGCAGAGCCAAGATCAGAAATATCAATTGTGTAGGGTATATCAAAAGAAAGATCTGAACTGTAGTCTGTCTCAAATAATGAACTGACATCAGTCACACTCAAATCCGACATTAAGATTTCATCAGAGTTAATTGTGATGCTTGCATCCAAATTAACACCAATGCTTTCTGTGCCAAAGTCAACAATTCCAAATGAAGCTTCATCAACATCAACATCAGTACTTGACACTATAGAAGTGGAAAGATTATTAATATCAAGGGATATTATTTGGTCTACTGGCAAGTCCGGTGTTAAATCAATACCTACCTTAACAACACCTGCAATTAATGCCTCAACATCGGCTATAACTTCACCAATTGATAGTCCTGCTAAATCATCAGCATCGTTACTATTTCCAACACTTAGACCATAATCAACCAAGGTTTCGCTAATAGTAATGTTTAATGTAAGCCAAGTCTTGCCACCTTCAGTCGTTGGGGCATCTATGGGAGCTATTACCCAGCCTTCAACACTCTCTGCTGCATCTTCTATCGCAGTTATTATGTCACTTGTATCAAGGTCTCCAGATAGGTCATCAATGCCATCAACCAAAACCTGATCCAGCTTTTCACTAATATCAATAAGTGTAGAGAGCGGCTGAGATAAGCTCGCTAATTCAGATTGAAAATTAACATCAAAATTTACAAGCTCAGAGATACTTTGAGACAGTAAATTAAAGCTCTGCTTAAAAGCCTCTACTTGAACTGAATTAAGATCCGACATAGGTTATTATAGAAATAATTAATTAATTACAACAGCCTTAACTAGTTAAGGCCCACAAGAATATTTATTTTTCTTTAACTACACTTTTTAAATTAAGAACAGCTTGCTTACGAGCAAGTAGTGATTTTTCTAATTGAAACCTCATTTCTAACGCTTCTTTATCTAAACGTACCACAAAGCCAACTATACTTTTTGCTTTGTCAGATAAGGAATCTAAGTTGTACTCTGTACCATCAATTGTGATTTTTGACTCTTCTTTTTTTTTGTTCATAATTTTTGCTTATTCAGATTTATTAATATTTATATGGTTAGTTTTTTCATACCAATTTGAACTAAGTTTATACCTATTATATATCTATGGTCAAATTAGAGCCACATATATGGAAACTGCTACAACCATAACAGAAAAGGTTATTGAAATTGCGATGTACTTCTTATTACTAATAATAATATTATTATTAGTCCAAATTTCGTTTGATGTGTGAGGGAGGGTATTTACCTAAGCAATCTCCACAAAAGTATGTAATTCCCACGAAAGAAAATCATTCAAATCACTTGAAGTAACCGTAGAAGAGGCATCAATTAGCACTGTATTGCCACCAGTGTTCCAAGTCAGTACTCCATTGGATAGAGACAAGTCATCATTGCTATGGTTGTCTTGTGCTCGGTAATGAAGCTCAATGGTGTCACCCACTCCGGAATGGATGACATTACTGCCAGAGGTTGCAGTGAACTGGAAGACATCATCACCATCACCGCCTGTTAGAGTGTCATCTCCCGCTCCGCCAAAGAGAGTGTCATTACCTGCACCGCCATTAATGGTGTCATTACCGTTCGAGCCCCATAGGTTGTCATTGCCTGCTCCACCATTAATCGTTACTGCATTAGTGAGAATAAAGTTAGTACTGGTTAAATCGACTATGTCATTACCTTCACCCGCATTGATAGTCTCTAGGTCAATGACTCTTGCTATAGAGTTAATACCCTGCGTTGTTGAAGAGAGCGTTAAAGAACTGTGATGCTCTGAGTAGACATCATCGATAAAGAAGACATCATTACCTGTAGTAAGAATGAGCGTATCGACATCATTGCCGCCATCAATCACATCACTAAACTTATTAAGACCCTCGAGGCTAATCTTCTCACTTGTACCAACTGAGTTATCGTTACTGACGTTCTTAGCATTATAGCCTGTGCCCCAAGTTGCGTCTGCTGTGAGGTAAATCGTGTCGTTGCCAGAGCCGCCCTGAACGAGGTCGTTACCACTAAGTGTATGAGCTGTCTCATTATCTTCTCTCAAAAGAATTTTGTCGTTAGAAGTAGACCCCCAAACTACCGCGCCCGGTGCAAAAGTATTAATGTCTGGATTTGTTTGAGCATACCAATCTAGAGCAGAATCGAATTCACCATCCTTTACTAGCTCTTGAACGTCCGGGTTGTTTCTGAGTACATAGAATTCATTAAAACCAGGAGCTCCTAATGTTGCCGGATTTACAAAATCTGGGCCAGTGTAGAGTGTGTAATCAAGTTTTGCCATGTTAAAGATAGTCTTTTCCCCATCAGGATGACTATCCCAAGCGTGATCCAGTTGTACAAAACTGAAGGTGCCATCCTGAGATTGTATCGGATACCATTTATTGGGATAAAACTTATCTGTTAGCTCTCCAAAAACAGCGAATGTAGTGTTTAGGAAAAAACCTTCGCCGTCATTAAGCAAAAGTAAATTTCCCTCCGAAATTCTCGCCAAGTCAATTTGCAAAGATTCGTTTTCGGCATGATATGAACTGTTAAATGACGATTGATCGGGAATGTATATATCTGTGAATCCATCATTATTAAAATCGATGAACTCAAGGTCATGCCCTGCATTAGAAGTCAATGGAAAATTGAATAATCGCGTGAATGTTTCGTCAGTAAAATTACCTGAGCCATCGTTTATCAGGATTTGTACGACACCCATTGGGGTGGTGTTACTCCAAACCATTGTTGAATTTATGAGGTCATTATCTCCATCATTATCCAAATCGATTAATTTGAGGACTAAATCATGAGATCGATACCTGACAACCATTTCTTCAGGGGCATCCCAACTTGACGTAAATTCGCTGTCAATACCATTGAACATTTCATGTTCGAAGAAGGGCCTGACGGGCAAAATTGTTTCATAATTAACCCAATCAGGTGGCTGATCTTCATAAACTTTTAAAACTGCCAGTCCACTATCACTGTTGAAATCCCCAACGATGAATTCGCCAATGCCATCACCGTCAATATCTCCAAATTCTATTGAGCTTCCGTTTGCAATGACCGACGTAGTAGCAGGCAAATATTTATGTTCGAAAGTCCCATTCTCATTCTTAAACAATGAAATTAGGGAATTCACTTCATTGTAAGTAATCGCAACGACGTCTAGATCGCCATCGCCATCGTAATCAACCAGAGTACTTTCATGGCTATCAATCGGCAGCCCCACCTCAAGTGGACTTGACAGATCCTCGTCGAAAAATATTGATTGTGCCGGCTTGACCGGAAAATCAAAAAAACCAATTGCTAAAATTTCATCATTTCCATCATCGTCAAAGTCGGCCACCCAGGGAGCTGCAGTACCAGGGATAGTGGCCCAATCGTAACTCTCAAAGTCACCATTTTGGTTAAAATTGATAGTATAAATCCGCCCGAAAGTATTTGTTCCATCTGCAACCCAACCCGAAACAACTAACTCATTGTTTCCATCACCGTCTAAATCACCTTGTCGGCCATAGTAGATCATACCGTCGTAGTCCGGGTTTCCTTCAGTGTAATAGTATTCTCCGACTTCACTGCTGAGGCTGAAAAATGTCTCGTCTATTGCTAAGTGAGTGAAGTCAAAATCGCCATTAATGAATCTCGGTACGTCTAAGTAGGGCTCTAATACTGAAGCATTAATAACTGTGGGATGTGTTGTCGCCATATTGAACTTTGTTGTATCTCTGAGTCACCCATAGTGTACACAAAGAAAAAATGACAATTCTTATTATTAATGCATATTTATGATTTATTCAGCAATGAGAAAGTAATCGCAAAGTCCAAATTTTATTTAATGTGTAAGTGAGGGTGTATATATCTATCCACGAAGTCAGAGGGAGTCCTCCCATCTCCATCAGTATTAATATAAGAAAACCTTCTCATACCGCTCAGTCCGTAGAATGTGATATATTTGGCGCACGAACTTCAATCAGACGTGGCCCGTCGTGATTCTTAGCGAGTTTGAGAGCCTCGGTTACAGCTTCTAGATCTGCAGCAATGCGCCAAAACTGCATTCCGCAGGAACGGGCGATATGTTCAAAATCCGGTGGCGTCGGATCACACCCAATGACGGAAACGCCGACCGCTTGCATGGACGTGGCAATCTCTTGATATCCGAAATTATTCCAGATCAGGAATGTGATCGACAGTTTTTCATCCACCGCGCACATCATTTCAGGTAGGCTGAATTGAGCCCCTCCATCACCGATAATACATATGACCGGGGCATCCGGTTCAGCAATAGCGGCCCCGATTGCGGCAGGGATGCCATACCCCAGCGCTCCAAAGCCCGTTGCAGCGTTGAACCAGCCGCCTGGGCGGTCATGATCGTAGTAAAGATTGCCAGCATAGATCGGATAAACTGAATCGCCTACCATCAGAGCATTAGGAACTGCTTCTCGCAGAGCTTGCAGAAAGTCGCAAAGCGCACGCATCTCGGGACCAATTTCTTCGAAGGCCTCTATGCGGGCTGCTTCCGCGCGCATTGCACCGACATCTGTCGGGGTATAGCCTTCAAGTCCTGCAAGAAGGACTTCAACGACTTCAATAGCATCACCTACAATTGCAAGTGTTGCTTCATGCCGAACCAATTGCTCAGGACAAAGATCAATCCGGATCAGCGACGGCATAGTCGCCATTGTGCCCGTGGCAAACATATCAAAGTCGGTCTGGCCCAACTCAGTGCCAATGGCCAGAACGACATCCGAGCTTTCGATCAGCCTCCGGACAGCTTTCAAGCTGGGGCTGGCCGGAACGCCAAGAGGGTGGCCGTACATTAGTCCACGCGCATTCACCGTTTGAACCACCGGCGCACCTAGTGTTTCAGCCAGTTCCCGTAGTGGAGATACCGCCCATTTCGCACCACCACCAGCTAGGATCAACGGTGCTTTGGCTGTGGTCAGCAAGTCCACGGCCTTTAGTATCATATTTGGATCAAGTTCTGAACAGGCGGGTTGTTCTAACACCCCGATAGGCTCCGAATACTTCTTCTCAGCGACATCCAATGGTATTTCTATATGCGTGGGCCCAGGGCGACCGGAATGAAACGGCTCAAAAACCCGTTCCAAAGCTGGAAGCAACCCTGCCGCACTCTTGATCCGTTCTGATTTTAACGCAACCGTTTGAACCATAGCTTGCTGATCAGGCAATTCATGAAGGTGCCCCAACCCCTTACCTAAACTGGATTGCATATTTACTCCTGAGATAACCAACATAGGTACGCTATCTGCACGTGCCTGTCCCATCGCCGTCAGTGTGTTGTACAAACCTGGACCAGTAATGACAAAGGCAACACCGGGTTTACCAGATGTCCGCGCATAGCCGTCGGCCATGAATCCCGCGCCCTGTTCGTGTCTAGGTGTTACATGACGAATACCGGACATCGCAAGTCCACGATAGAGTTCAACCGTATGGACACCGGGAATGCCAAACACTGTGTCTACATTACGTTTGACCAACTGGGAAACCAGTGCCTCTCCGATGCTTGTCATGTAGTCTCCAATGCCAGAGCTGATGAATGGGCAACAATGCGGTCGCAGGCTTTGTAAAATAACGGGTCTTCAATCGTCAATGCGATACGCACCCAATTTTCCAGCACGTCTCCAAAGGAGCTTCCAGGCATGACAGCGACATTCCCGTGTTCTAGCAGATGAAGCGCGTAATCGTCACCGTTCATACCGGTTTCCGAGACATCGATCATAACAAACATCCCGGCCTGTGGTCGATGCATATGAAGTGATGTTTCTCGCGACAGTCTGCTCCAAAGTTGATCAGCACGTGCGGCAAATCGCTTAGCCATTCCTACGGCAACGCTTGATCCATCACGAATGGCTCTTTCCGTCATATCCGCAATAAATGGTTGATTTCCGAATAGCATTGTCTCAGACAATGGTAGCAAGGCCTTAGTAAAAGCACACGGACCAATACACCAGCCGCTCCGGAAACCAGGAGCAGCGTGCGATTTCGAAATTGAAGAAACCACAATCACCCGATCAGCCAACTCGGACCGGGACAGCGGCGAAGAAAACTTAGCACCATCAAAAACTAGCTCCGAGTAGACTTCATCGGAAATAATCCACAAATCATGCGCAATCGCCAACGCACCAATCGCCTCTATTTCAGCATCAGTAAGAATTGAACCGGTAGGATTGTGTGGTGTGGTCAGCAAAATTGCGGAGGTTTTAGGACTGATACGTTCTGCAATATCTTGTACTGCAATGCGAAAACCATTTTCCGGCCTCAAAGGCACAGGCACCACATTAGCTCCGCTGGCGCGAATGACGCCTTCGTATGTAGCATACATTGGGTCTCCGACCAGAACTTCACACCCGGATTCTGCAACCCCCATAAGCACTGTGAATAGCGCGGTTTGCGCGCCCGGAAAGCACAGGACTTGATCATTGGTGATTTGCCTTTGAGACCTGTGTGCATAGCGCTTAGCCAATGCATTTCTTAGTCCGGTCTCTCCTGCGCCATTGGAATAAGTAGTGCGCCCATTGCGCATGGCGTCATATGCCGCTTCCACAAGTTCCGGTGGTGTTGGAACATCCGGTTCGCCAATTGTCATCTCGATGATATCATGCCCTTGTGCGGCCAATTCCTTGGCCTTTATATGGAGTCTCCATTTGGCATTGCCAAGGCCAGCCAGACGTTGAGTGATTGCCATTTCTTTCATGACTACCGCTTGCGTAAGTTGAAGTTAAAAAAAAGTGACAGGATTGGTAGGGGTTTTTTCATGCAATGATTGTATATCAACTTGAACTAAAGTCCAAATTTTGTTTGATGTGTGAGGGAGAGTCTTTTAGTTATAATCATTTGTATTTGATAAATCCATAAAATAATAATGAAAATTCTTGTTGTGTTATGTCATCCCCGAACTAACTCTTTAACCTCTCAAATAGCTCAATCATTTTCTGAAGGAGCCACTAAAGCAGGCCATCAAGTTGAAATATTAGATCTTTATAAAGAAAATTTTGACCCAATCTTAAGAATTGAAGATGAGCCAAATAATGGTAGTCTTGAAAACTATTCTCTAGAAGTACAGACTGAATTTGAGCGCCTCAATAACAATGATGCTGTTGTTATGGCTTTTCCTCTTTGGTGGTGGTCTGTTCCAGCTATGTTAAAAGGTTGGATTGATAGAGTTTGGAATTATGGATTAATGTATGGCTCTAATGGGCACAACGTAAAAAAAGGCCTAATGATTGCTGTTGCTGGCGCCACTAAAGAACAACTAATCAAAAGAGATTATGAAGCCGCAATAAATACTACTTTAAATATTGGAATATTAGATTACTGTGGTGTTGAGGATTCAGAGATTATGATTTTAAAAGAAACAAATAAAATAACAAAAGAAGAATGTCTGAGTTACATTAAACAGGCTTATGATAAAGGTCTTTCGTTTTAAAAGTCCAAATTTCGTTTGATGTGTGAGGGATAGTAGTTTTTTCTAATGATTTGGAATATATATCTTTCAATTTTTACTTGTTTCTGATGTAAATCCCCATTTCTCAATGTATTGAATGAATTTTTCAGATAAACCTTCGTTTATTAAATACTCCTTAGTAACTGGAATCTCTATTGGTGAAAAATTTTGATCAACCTCATACAATTTTGGGTAGTTATGATGAAGCATGCCTGCTCTTCCGAGCATAATCCAGTCAACACCTTCAGACATCGTTTTTTCAGCATCAAGGGGCGTTTTTATTGAACCTGCAACACCAAGTCTAGTATTGCCTCTTTTTAGCTCCGTAAAATAGGAGATAAGTTTTTTTCCTTTAAACTCCTCATCTTCAGGTTCCTTAAAAACGTCCCAGAGAGACATATCTAAAAAGTCAATCTTATCTGAGGTCATAAGCTCTTCAGCAAGAAGGATAATTTCGTTAAGCTTCAATCCAAACCTCTCAGGTGAAAGCCTTACTCCAATAATAAAGTCTTTATTGCAAACCCTCCTTATACCGTCAATAATTTCATACAGCAGCCTTGAGCGATTACTCAGGCTTCCACCATAATGATCATCACGTTTATTGATTTCTAAGCTTAAAAATTGGGCTAAGATATATCCGTGAGCTCCATGAAGTTCTACGCCATCAAAGCCTGCTTGCTCTGATCGGATAGCGGCCCCAATAAAGTCATCTCTGAGGTTCTCAACTTCACCACAAGAAAGTCCTCTAGCATTAAACTTTTTATTATCAGAAGGGCATACAGGTTTTTGTCCAATAAGTTCCTCGGGTGATCTCATACCGGCATGATGAATCTGGCAAATAGCAACACTACCACTCGCTTTAATTTTAGAAGAGAGCCTCTTTAAGCCCTCAAGGTGGTCATCAGAGAAGATACCAAGCTGTCCTGGAAAACCTTTTCCAATTGCTTGTACGTGTGAAGCGCAGGTCATAGTTAGACCAAAGCCCCCCTGAGCACGCATAGTAAGCCATCTATACTCTTCATCAGAAAGCCTTCCGTCCTCAAAGCTTTGGGTGTTAGTTAAAGGTGCAAGCATGAATCGGTTCTTAAGGCCTGGTCCTCTAGAAAGAGTTAAGGGGGATAGTAGATCACTCATTGTTACAACTTAATATTACTGGCTTAATAATACTGTGATTATATTCCAATCCTCTACAACAAACCCACCTATATACCATAGATGATTTAAAAAATTATCAGCAAAAGAAAAAATGCAATTACTAACTTGAGAATGTTCATAATTGAATTATAAGTCAATTAGAATTGAAGTCCAAATTTCGTATGATGTGTGAGGGAGTAATTAAGAATTTTCTACACCACCAAAACCGCTATGATAATTGCTGGTATCAAACATGATAGTATGAGTAATACAATATAAATATTGGTGATTCTTCGATTCGTAAAAAAAGTAGTCAAGAATCCAAAGAAAGTTGCTAGTCGTTTATTCATACTTGGATTACTATCAAATTAGAGTCACATATATGGAAACTGCTACAACTACAAAAGCAAAGATTATTGAAATTGTGATGTACTTCTTATTACTCATAATATTATTATAAGTCCAAACTTCGTTTGATGTGTGAGGGAGGTTAAACTAATCATTTTGGAGAACGTTGTAAACTAATGTTTCAAAATTAAAATTATCGTGGATAGCTTGTATTGCAATAATTCTACCTTTCTCAAAATCTATTACAAAAATTTGACCTCCAAATCCATCCATCATAACAATTGGTCTATTTATTCCTTGAAAGTGAGTATGAAATTGACCTGCGTATTTTTTGGTGTATCCCAATCTAAATCCTGAAGAGTATCTCTTATTTTTAGGAATAGCAGTATCATAAACACTCTTCAAATACTTGCCTACACAAGTATCTTGTTGCCAATCATTAAGTATTGCCCTGGCAACTCTTAAGTAATCATATCTATTTCCGTAAAATTGATTCCAAAATGTCTTATCGTTAACAGTTGCGTTCTCTTGTTTAAGAAAAAAAACACTATCTTCAATTTGAGCTTTTTCTTGAAAAACTTTATTTAATAGTTTTTGAAAATTATCTCCACTTTTATGAAGTACATATGTGCCTATGAAATTAGTTAAAAAACCATGATAGTTATGTTTAGGGTTTGACTTTTTTGAACCTTGAAGCTCATTTTGTAATATATCTTCAACTGGATAACTGTTATACCAACGATTTGAATTAATTATTCCGTTTTGAACCACATATTTATGGTCTCCAGCGTTCATATTCAATAAATCAATTAATTTTTGATTATCGTATAATGTATTTTTAGCAGCAGGCCAATCATCTATTTTTGCATCAATACCGGATATATAACCTTCACATATAGCATTACCAACAATATATGAAGTAATACTTTTACCTGCTGATTGAGATTGTAATTTGGATTGATTGTTGAATAGCTCTCCAAAACGATCTTTGGGTGTTATTTCATCAACAACTATCTTCCCATTTTCATATAGTAAGTAACTAAGCAATGCTGTATTTTGTACTTGATTTTTAACATCTTTATTGTTTCTCAAATCAAATTCAAAACTATAAGGGGTTTTTGATTTTTCAATATTGTATTTATATTCATCATTTGGCCATCTTTTGTAAAACCTATCCCATTCATTTAAATAGCTATCTAAAAAATAATAAAGTGTTTGATAATTTGGATTAGCATCTTCTGGTATTTCAGCTCTTTCGCCATACCTGTCAATTCCAGCGTTAGATGAGGTTGAAGCTGTTGATGAGGAATTAGTTGATGAAGGAGTATTATTACTGCCACTTCCACAGTTGTACACAAAATAAGTACCATCCGCTGAAACACTCTTGACTGGCTCACTACCATCAGGACACGACCCTGCAAAACTTTGGGCTGAGAAGAAGGGTAGAATCAAAAGTAGGAGAAGTTTCTTCATATTAGGATTATATTTCAACTTAAACTAAAGTCCAAATTTCGTTTGATGTGTGAGAAGGTTTATTTTGAAGCAAAATTAAGTCTATAAAAAAGGAAAACTGGAGTTTAAAGGAGAGCCAGTGTCTGTATAACAACTAGGCTAAATATAATAAGAATAGATAGCCAGAAGCCATTGAACCAACCGCTGCAATAATCAGATAGAGTGAAACAAGTCGAGCTTTTGCAAGCGAATAAATTGCAATCGCTGCTGGAATACTTGTAACACTACCTGCCAGCATAAAAGTCAATCCAACTGCCGGAGACATACCCAACTCTATTAAACCACTTATAAGGGGAATTGCAGCGTAGCCGTTTAGATAGGTTGGAATACCTAAGATAACAGCAAGAGGGAGAGAATAAATATTTTCCGAGCCTAGCCAGTTAACTATTAAATCGCTAGGCACATAAACAAGCAATAAACTTTCAAGTAAAAAAGCGAATGTGAGCCAACGTGTTAGAAAAATACCTATTGACAGCGTTTCATTGATGAATGTCTGGCGTCCCTTAGAGCTCTGCCAAAACTTGTATAAAATTACGGTTTTACCTTCGCTGGAACACGAGGTGGAGCAGCTAGGTTTAGCGATGTCTTTCAAAGCATCACTTAGATAACCAGCATTGCTAAGCAGTAAAGCACTGTAACCTGCTAGTAACCCCATTGCAACTGCTGATAGAGTTTTTATAAAGGCAAACTCAATACCCAGCTCAGCCGTAGTTAAGATGAACATTTCTGGGTCCATAATAGGTGAAGCTATACAAAAAGCCAGCACTGGTGCGATAGGGACGCCTGCTACCAAAAGACCTGCCACAAGTGGAATCACGCCACAAGAACAAAAAGGTGATAATGCACCAAAAATAGAAGCTACTGCAATTGCCTTTATTGGTTTACCTTGAAAAGTACTAGCAACAATTTGGTCAGCACCGCTTGCTTTTAGATACGCTGCCACTGCCACCGATAGAATAACAAAAGGCGAAATACGAATCAAAGCACTAAGCGTTGAAAAAAAACTATCAATTGCCTGTGAAGGCGATATGAAACCTAGAGTTATAATAATTACTAAAGAGATACCTACTGGAAAACCTAGTAATGAAGCTACTTTATTGGCGAAAAGAATTAAATGTTTTTGCCTTGTTTCAATAGCTATCTTCATTAATTTCTGATCAACATTCAGATTCTGAGCAACATTCAGAAGTCAATAAGTCAATTGCTGAATCTAATCTTTCAAAGTTTGCAGAACAATAAACCTCTCTACCATTTTTTGCTTGCATAATTAATCCTGCGTCCACTAATCTATTAAGATGAAAGTTTAATGTTGAAGGCGCAATAGACAACTGTTTGCCTACTTCTCCAATAATAATTCCCGAACTACCATATTTCATTATCAATTTATAGATTGAAAGTCTAGTTTTATGACCTAGTTCAGCTAATATTTTTACTAAATTGTTTTCATTCATAAAGTTATATTATACACAAAAAACTATATATCTAGAAATATAGATATATATATATAATTATTAAAATTCAATAAAATTTTTATAAAGGTTACAAAATTGAAATCGCTACTGGAATACTTGTAATACTAGGTGTCAGCATAAAGTCAATCCAATAGCCCAAATTTCGTTTGATGTGTGATGGAGGGTAAACTTATATCTACCCGAGCACGAGAGGGGCTCCCCCTATGGCTTCAAAGTCTGAATATATATGCGAGGGATAGTGGTTATTTATCAATATTATTCAATGAGTCATATCGATAACGATTAACAACTATCTATTTTTATAAGTCCAATTTAATATCCACCGCTTCAAACACATCATAGTCAAGCTGCAACAACATATCGATAAGATCGACAAACACCCAATTCTCAACTAGTAGATCGCCATCGCGACGCCACCAGTCGGCAACACGAACTGCGAACAACTGTCCCGAAGCTTTCACTCCCAACCAGTCCTTTGTCAAATAGCTTCCATGAGAAGGCCACCCGCCAGATGCCACATAATTTCCTTCTGCAAATCTGGTGAAATGTCCTTTGACAGCTTTGTCTAAATCTGAGCCGGGTTCACCGGTTAAACCAGTTTCCCCTTTTCGGCGTGGATCAAAAACATTTTCGTAAGGCATTTGGAACCGAGCAAACCCATCAATACCGATATAACTACCATAGCCAGCTGGTCCATACCACATCATGTTTTCATGCCAGTAGGGACGCCATGCCTCGTCTTTTGTGTAAAGGCACTTCAACATATCAAAGACCATATTGACGCTTTTTTTACTCTCAGCATCATCTTGTGGTGCCATCACAATCCCATCACAAGTAATGGGGCCGGGAATAAAAAACTCTTCACCAACGCTTGGAACAGGCAGTGGCCAGCGATCAATCTGTCGCATCAGGTCAATAATGTCAAAAAATAAATAGGATTCTAATGCGCGACCATCTTCCATGCGGTGAAATTCGCCAAATCGTATAAACACAATTTGTCCAGTTGCGGGAATCCCCATCCAGTCTTTCTTAAAGGTTCCAACAAGATGACCATGGCCCGTCACCCAGTCACCACCTTTAGCGTTGCCGGAAAAAAGCAATTCAGTGCGGCGATAAAGATCGGGCATGGCATATAGCAAAGGTTCATACAATGCCTCATACAAGCCAGCAAAACCATTGACAAAATTTATTGGTGCAGTGACATGAATGGCTGCATTCTCACTATGGAATTCCTTACAGGCGGTGAATAGCCCTCCACTTGCGTTGATACGAAATGTGTCACAATACTTCTTGTATGCCGCCTTATTGGCTTGGCGTGGATCGATCATAATAATCCAAATTGATATATAGTTTAAATTGCAAATTATACAAATTTTATTATCACTTAATTAGAAGAGTCCAAATTTCGTTTGATGTGTGAGGGAGGGTTACTTCTGAGATAGTATTACTGACTCGACTCTACTTTTGGTGTTGCTTTTTTGACAACAATGTTATCGATACATACTTCTAAATTCGCAGATACTGCTATCATTGCTGCGCCTTTTTTCACTCTATCATCATTAGTGCTAGCAACAACTTTTCCATTAACGAGATACTCTATACTGTTTCCTGAAGCAATGAGTTGAATGTCTGACCATTTATCACCAATGGTTGCTCTTGCGCCGCTAGCTATCCCCTGATTGACTCTTTCATCAGGGTGGGCAAATTCTATTGCAGCACGTCCTTGTATTTTATTAATTGCTCTATACTGAGCTCCACCACCAGAATCTTTTCTAATATGTGTTTCTAATGTTCCTGGTTTTTTGGTAGAAAGTTTTATTTTGTATGAAATGGAGTAATCAGACCAATTTTGGCTTCCAAAATTAAACTCTGTCCAATGATTGGTTGACTTATTGCAGTAGATTGCATTGCCATTATTATCCTGTTTGACATGCCACTTGTCGTCTCTGTCATCTGTTCTAAGGTCACGCTCATCTAAATTTTCAAAGTCTTCACTGAGCAATATTGAGCCCTCAGCTAAGCTCTCAAATAAAATCCCTTTAG
>Ga0233428_1002756_pt1 | contig 15975 bp, 9 predicted proteins | sample SI_118_April2016_4_FD_179890 | JGI IMG/M metagenome (GOLD analysis project Ga0233428, IMG submission 179890) | Seawater microbial communities from Saanich Inlet, British Columbia, Canada - SI_118_April2016_120_MG | ecosystem: Environmental > Aquatic > Marine > Inlet | place: Canada: British... | reverse complement strand
ATCTGACGCTGCAGGGCGATCAATTGTCCCTTGAGCTCGTATTTGGTCGTCAGCCCGAAGGGCCGACCAGTCAGATCGCTGCCGCTTTCGAGCAGCAAGAGGGCTACGCCGTCGCACTCGAGGTCGTGGCAGGGCCTGGACGTTACCAGATCCTCGAACAACCTGACGCGGCCAATGACTGGACCACGCGAATCCGCATCGATGATCACAACAGCTGGCAGAGTGGCACGGAGCTCAATATCTGGGCAGTGCCCGTCGACTAGGCTGCAGTCCTCATCGGTCAGGGCATCGTTCGCATGGCAGCAGGGCGTCATATAGATGAGCGTGAGGTCCGCCAATCTCTCTGGCAACCTTGCTCCCAATTGCGACCCCATCTATCGTAGCCGGCATGACTGATCTATTGATACGACATGGCCGAGTGATCGATGGCACGGGCACGCCCGCCATCGACGCCGATATTGCGATCACCGATGGTCGTATCACCGCCATCGGCGATCTTAGGCTTACACGGGCAACGGACACGATCGACGCCAGTGGCCGCATGGTGACGCCCGGCTTCATCGACATACATACACACTCCGATCTGACCTTGATGCTCGAAGGGCGAGCCCCGTCCTCCGTTGCCCAGGGCATTACGACGCAGATCGCTGGTAACTGTGGCGTGTCAGCGGCACCCACACGTGACTTCGAACCCTACTATGGCCCCCTCGATCCGGCGATGACGCGGGGACTGGTCTGCGATTGGACTGGCTTCGACGACTATTTCCAGCGTCTGCAGCAGCAGGGCGTAGGCACGAATGTGGCGACACTGGTGGGCCACGGGAACATTCGCGTCGCTGCCATGGGATACGATGATCGTGCCCCGACAGCATCCGAGATGGACAGGATGCGCGCCCTGACGCAGCAGGCGATGCAGGACGGCGCCGTGGGTCTGTCCACAGGGCTTGCCTATGCGCCAGGCCCCTTCGCGCAATTGGATGAGCTCATCGAACTGGGCAAGGTCATCGGCGAATTTGGCGGTATCTACACATCCCATATTCGCAACCAGACGGAAGGTATCGCCGACGCGGTGGGTGAGGTCATCGCCGTAGGCGAAGGTGCTGGCATTGCCGCACATGTATCGCATATGCAACCGGGCTCCCCCATGATTGGCGCCACAGCCGACTTGTTGCGCACCATGGATGACCTGCGTCGCCGCGGCGTCGATGTAAGTTGTGATGCGATCCCCTATACGGTGGGCTCTACGACACTCAAGTCCCTGTTGCCCCCGTGGTCACTCGATGGCGGTGACGAAGCACTGATTGCCAGGCTTCACGATCCGATCATGCGGGACAAGATCAAGGCTGATACGATGACCCATGGGGCCGAATCGGGCGGCAGCCGCAAGCGCAACCTGGTCAAAGACGGCGACTGGGAGAAAATCTGGCTGGGCAGTTCGGGGCCCGCCAACGAGCACCTGACGGGCAAGTCCTTCGCCGAAATTGGTCGCCTGCGTCAACAGGATCCTCACGAGGCCGTCCTTGATATCCTGATCGAAGAAGAGGCCCGCCCATGGATGCTGGCGGAAGACGTCTCGGAAGAGGACTTTCTAAATATCGCCCGTCACGAAGCGGGTGGCATCATATCCGATGGCTTCTCACTGATCCCGGAAGGCGTCCTTGCGGAAGGCAAACATCACCCACGCTCCTATGCTGCCTTCCCATATTTCTTGCGTCACTTCATCCGCGAGCAACAAGCCATGACCTGGGAACAAGCCATCCACAAGTTGACCGGGCATGCTGCGACTCGTTTTCGGATCGCCGATCGGGGCCTGCTGCGCGAAGGCCTGTGGGCAGACATAGTCATCTTCGATGCCGAACAGATTGGCGAGCAGGCGGATTTCGATCAACCCTATCGCTTTCCACGCGGTATCGATCACGTATTCATCAATGGCGTGGCCGCTCTTCGCGACGGCCAACTGCAGGACAGCCGCTCGGGCAGGATTCTGCGCCACGCCGCCTGACACAACACTTCAAGGAGGGGTATCATGGGAAAACTGGGATACGACGACACGGAATTCATCACGGGGCAGCCTTGGCGCGTGCACGACAGCAAACGACCTGCACCGCCGGTCGTGACACCTGCCGACAAGGTCGGTGATCCCCCATCCGATGCGGTGGTCCTCTTCGACGGGGCCAACCTGAGCGAGTGGGAAAGCTGCAAAGAGCCAGGAACCGATGCAGGCTGGAAGGTCGACGGTGGCTTCATGGAAGTCGTGAAGGGCACAGGCGACATTCAGACGATCAAACGCTTTGGGGATTGCCAGTTGCATATCGAATGGGCCGCCCCCGAAAAAGTGGAGGGAGACAGCCAGGGTCGCGGCAACAGTGGCGTCTTTCTTCTCGCCGACGACAATCGCAGTGGCTACGAAATCCAGGTACTCGATTGTTTTGACAATCCGACCTATGCCGATGGTTCGACAGGTTCGATCTATGGTCAGTATCCGCCATTGGTGAATGGCTGCCGCAAGCCAGGTGAGTGGCAGAGCTACGATATCATCTTTGAAGCACCCATCTGGGATGAGGGTTGGATCGTCGCTCCCGCCTTCGTCACGGTCATGCACAATGGCCTGCTCTTACACCATCGCCAGGAGTGCCTGGGCCCGACGGGCCATCGAAATGTTTGTCGTTACGCAGCGCCGGATCCCGATGTGGGCGCTCTGCGCTTGCAGGACCATGGTGACGCCGTACGCTTCCGCAACATCTGGATGCGTCCACTCTTCGGCTACGACGGCAGTTAGACACATGCGTTCGCATGACATCGATTTGAGAATTGATGCGGGCGTCTCGATCGAGACCTTGTTAGAGACAGAGGGGCGCCGGCCAGTCCGGTGCCCCCTTCTCTTTTCCGCATTTGCCGCCACCTGCCTTGCCTTTGCAGCAACGACTAGTCCGCAACCCGTCTCAGCGGCATCAACGGTGGCCATGGTACGCTCCGACGATGCCACTCTGCATGAGCCCATCGCCCGTGATCAGCGACTCGACTACCACCGTCATGTTCTACCCATGGTTCAGCGTGTGCTCGAGCAGTCGAAGCTGAAAGATCTCGTCGACGCCGCCACCACAGGGACAGATGGCGTCGTGGATGTTGTATGCAAAGTGAATATCGTCCACGCCGAACACGTACAGGGCGACGTCACCGATTGGCGCGTCGTAAAGGCCGTGGTGCAGACCATTCATGCGTGGCGCCCTGAGGTGAAGCTGACCATCGCCGAAGGGGGCGTCTGGTTTCCGCCGGAGCGCACCGATCTGCATGCCATGGAGCCAAGCACCGAAATCGGTGATGGCTTCGAAACAGCTGGTTACCGGGCCTTGCTCACCGACCCGGATCTGGCTGATGTGAATCTGCACATCGTCGATCTGAACTACGACGATACCATCGAGAAGACACCACCAGGCGGCGGTCTCGTCGCCGAGACCTATCACGTCCCCCGCACCGTCTCAGATGCGGATCTCTTCATCGACATGCCGGTGATGAAAGTGACCGGTGCCATCGGCATGACGGTGGCCATGAAGAATCTGATCGGCACGGCCCCCGGCATGAAATACGGCTGGTCGAAGTCACGAGGCTGGCCCCCAGACAGTGGCAATCCGGGCCTGTGGCATACGTCGCGCACCCTTGATGAAACCCTCGTTGATCTTACGGGGGTCGTCGAGGCTGACTTTGCCGTCGTCGACGCGATCATGTGTATGGAGCGTGGTCGCATCATCGCCGATGGCGGCATGCCGACACGTCGCAACATCGTCTTCGCAGGCAACGATCTGGTCGCCGTCGACGCCGTGGCAACGAGACTGATGGGCATGAATCCATTGGACATGGAATACCTGCAACTTGGCCAGCGACGCGGCCTGGGCATCGCCGATCTGGACCGTGTACAATTGCTTGGTGACCTGGAAGATCTCACGGATCGCTTCCACAAGTATCCTATGGCGTGGGGCGAGGGCCACTATGGCATGGGACAGAGAACATGGTTGTTGAAGGGCCCAATCCCCACTGACGAGGATGAGCAGACGCCGATCGAACCACACACATCACCGACGCCTGCAAGTGATGGCTGGAGCAGCCCCGTCTACTTTCACGACGACAAGATTGATCTGGATCGCTACTACAACGATCCCATCCATAGTGTCGCCTATGCGTACGCCGAGTTCGACGCGCCACGCGACGAAGACGCTGAAATCTGGGTCGGGTCAGATGAGGGGTTGGTCATCTTCATCGACGGCGAACAGGTGTACGAGTATGGTGGCCGTCGGCGCCACAAACTCCCCAACGACCGCATTCCCATCACGCTGACACGAGGCACACATCGTGTGTTGGTACGAGCCCATCAGCGACGTGGTGAGTTTGATTTCAGCTTGAAGATTTGCGAAGTCGAGCCAGACTTACGTTATGACGGCAACCACGTGTTTGGACTCACCTGGCATGTCCCTGGCGAGGCCACACATGATGTGACCGAAATACTTGTCGTAGGTGACAATCGCAGCGGGCGCGGCGAGTGGTACGAAGCACATGAGGTAGATACGACGTCTCCCAATCGGGTTTTCCTCAAGTCCATTCTGCCGTGGTATGGTCGAGCGCCGTGGATTCGCCTCGAGTGGCCCCTGATGTGGGGAGATGAGATGGAGTTGCAGGCGAATCTGAACGGCAGTCGTCTCGAAGTCCTCAGTGGCAATGTTCAAGCCTTCCGACTGGAACCCGAGGGCCCACTTGAGGGCCCACGGTCCGATGTAGAGTTGGTCGTTGACGGGACGTCCCTCGGCAAACTGCCGAACAGCCGCGTACGACTGGCTCGCAATGACGAAGGCACCTGGTCGATGGCAGTTGCCGAGCCATTGGATTGGGAGAAGCTCGGCTTCATCGGCGAGGCCGTTGAAGCTCTGGATCGTGATCATCGCGAGGGTGAATTTGACTCCCGACTCGGCAATATGTTCACCGACGCCGCATTGATGGCGACCGGGGCTGACGTGGCCTTTCAGAACAACGGTGGCATCCGTCAGGACATTGAAGCGGACTTCATTTCCATCCGCGACATCTTCCGCATCAACTTTCCAAACGACCTCTACACCTTCCCTTTGACGGGTGCCGAGTTGCTCGAAGTACTGGAGTTTGATGCACGCGATGGAAAACCGCGGCCCATGCAAGTCGGCGGCATGAACTACGTCGTTGATCGCACGCTACCGGAAGGGCAGCGCATCGTTGCATCAGACATCGACCCAGAAGAGACCTATACGATCACTTCACAAGCCTACCTCTGCGACCGCGCGCCACGATTTTTCGGTCGCGAAATCAATGCGACGAACACGGGCATTCAAACCGTAGAGTCGCAGATCCGACTCATTCAACAGACGCCTCGACTCAGGGCTCCGGCGACGGGACGTATCCGAGTTACCGTGCAAGACCAGTGACAGAAACCTTCGTCATCGCCCTCACTACTTTTGTGGCCACCATCGGTCCCATCGATGTGGCCGCCATGTTCGCCGCTATGACACCCGGTGTGGCCGGCGCAAAGCGGCGAGCGATGGCTACACGGGGCATTGCAGTCGCCGCCTGTATTCTGCTGATCTTCGCTTTTGTCGGGCAACCCCTGCTGCAGGCTCTAGGCATCTCCTTGCCCGCGTTGCGTGTCGCTGGCGGAATCCTGTTGCTGTTGATCGGTATCGACATGGTCTTCGCTCGGACCTCCGGTGGCGTCTCCACGACGGATGACGAGCGCGCAGAGGCTGAGACACGTGAGGACATCTCCGTATTTCCCCTGGCGACGCCCTTAATCGCCGGCCCGGGCACGATGGGTGCTTTGATCCTGTTGATGGCGGACACTGAAGGGGACGCACAGCTACAGATCACCGTCGTCGCCACGCTGCTTGGCGTGTTAACCCTGACCTGGCTGCTATTGCTAGGAGCAGCGGGGGTTTCACGACTGCTGGGCGTGACGGGATTGCATGTCGTGACGCGTGTCTTCGGTGTCTTGCTCACGGCTCTGGCAGTGCAGTTCATGTTTGACGGAATCGCCGGCAGTGGCTTGCTACCGACCTAGGCCATAGGATCGACCAGACAGAAAAATGGCTCCCCTTGCCGCTGCAATGGGAGCCATTCCTCGTTCTGCTGGCCAAGATATGATCCGGGCTCGCCCTGCCTTACGCGTGGTCGCCAGTGGCCGTCTGAACCTCGGCCTTGTCAGCGCCGTGGGCGCCATTGCCATTGCCCGCGTCCGTCTGACTATTGGCCATGACAGTTTGACCATTGTCTGATTCCACCTGCGCTGCAACAGCGTCAGGCAACGGGGCGTCGTCCTCTGCCGGCGGCGAGCGTAGAAAGTCGAGCACCTGTTTGGCTGAATAGGAGGTAGCTCCGTCTTTCAGAAAACGGGTCACCATGATGACATCGTCACCGGAGGTGAGGATCGGGGTCTCCGTAAAACCGGTTTTCTGCAACTGCGCCTGGCCGACATTGGCCATCAGTGCATTGCAGAGACACTTCCTGCCGACCGTCGCCTCTTCTTCGCCGCCCTTCTTAACATATTCGTCAACTGGTTCACTGGCGCAACGCAGGACGATCTTGCCATCTACTTTCGCCGGCGCCCGCAGATACCCCAGATCGCAGATACGGGGGCGACTCTCATAGATCGCTTGTTCTGAACCAGACCCCTCCAGTGGCACAACCTTAAAGGGGAATCCCGTGGGCGACGCGGTGGCGTCAGTGTAGACGCGAATACCGTTCTCGACGATGCTGTGCAGTGCTTTCTGTCTCAGCGCCGGATCAACACCGGATTCCTCGCACAGACTGAAGGCGGAGCCCACCTGAATGCCGGTGGCACCGTGTTCTTGGGCACGCTGCAGACGATCGGGGCCGCCGTAACCGCCCGCGAGCCAGAAAGGTCGGCCGATCTCGGCGATCTTTGCCAAATCGACGTCGTCCTTGGGACCATAGATCGGTTCGCCACTCTCGGTCAGCTTGAGTTGACCGCGGGGCGGCGCATTGTGTCCACCCGCGACAGGATACTCAATGATGAACCCGTCTACATGACCCGATGCCTTCTTCGACAAAGACAGAGCCAGCGTCGCCGACGCGATGATGGCCAGGAAATACGGTCGCTTCAGAACGACATCCTCTGACACGCCGACCACCTCTGCCGGGTCGAATTCAGTAAAGGTCTCTTCACCCGTCGGCTGGTCATCGACGGAGAGTTTGTATCGTGCCTTGAGATGTTGGCTCAGCGTGTCGAGGGCGCCGGGAATCTGCCGCGGGATGCCGGCACCCATCAGCACATAGTCGACCCCCGCGAGCATGGCGCCGTAGGCCGATGCCAGGTGCGGGATCTGGATCTTCTCAAGGAAGTTGATGCCCACCTTGCCATCGTGGCCCTCTTTGGCCAGAAAGACCTCGACGAAATTGGCGACGACGGTGAGACGCAACCCGGCGAGGCTGGTCTTGACCTTGTACATGGGCGCCAACTTGAAAGACTCGTCAGCCCCCTTGCCGCCTTCGCGGTAGTAGGTATTGAAAACGTCTTCGGCGACCTGGGGCACGGGAAAGTGGTCGAGGGCTCGACGAATGTGGCCGCCGATGTCACCGAGTTGAAGTCGTCGCGCCAGGACCGAGTTGATCGACGTGCCTGAAACGACACCGAGTGCACCTTGCTGGGACGTGGCCCGGGCGAGGTTCCAGCCGGAGACGGCGATACCCATGCCGCCCTGAATAATCTGGGGATGCCCCGTCATAGAGGCCTATGATCCGTCAAAATACCTGCTTGGTAATCAGCCTGAAGAAATCCACCTGAAAGACTCCCTAACAAGGTAAGGTTTCAAACGCCAGTAGGGCACCCCCCAACAACCAAATTTAGCCGCTGTGGAGGTACATAAACGTTTGTATAGGTAGGCACTTGCTCAGAGGGCTGGGCTCAGAGAGAGCGCATGCGCGTTTCCCCATACCACTGCCCCATCCTCTCATACAGACCCCCACGAGCCACCTGGCCTTCGGCGGCGTCGTAAAGATTGTGCAACTCATCGGGGTCGCTGCGCAGATCATACAGCTCGCCATAGGACTGCCCCAGGTAGGCCACCAATTTCCAGTCTCGACTGCGTACCATGACGCGCTGACCGTGCTCTGAGAAGACCGTATCGTGCACACTCTCCTGTTCACCGGCCAGTTGCCCAGACAAGGGTTGCCCCATGGCCCCTTCGAGTGCTTCAAGACCGGCCATCTGCAGGAAGGTTGGCCCCAGATCGATCAGCTCCACCAGTGGATCGCGGGTTCCCTGGGCCATGACGCCGGCACCGGCGAAAACCAAAGGGACACGGGCGACCGGGTCATAGTGACTCGAGAATTTGTAGACCTGATGATGATCACCAAGGCAATCCCCGTGGTCGGATGTGAAGACAAACAAGGTATTGTCCAGTTGGCCTCGCGCCTCGACACAGGCCACGATCTTCCCAACCCAGTCGTCCATCAGCGTCACATTCGCGTAGTAGTGCTTGCGCATGCGCCGAATGCGCTCGGGCGTCGCTCGGCTCCACCAGACAGCAGCCGGTGATCGTCTGCCATCCATTCCGTCCATCGCCGCCTGTTGAGGGGGCGGCTTGGTAGCCAGTTCGCCATCATATCCCACGGGATCCGGCACGTCCACATCATCATACAGACGCAGAAAAGATTCCGTCACGTCATAGGGATCGTGGGGCCCGGTGAATCCGCACCAGAGGAACAGGGGCCGTTGAAAATCACATTCTTCGAGGTATTCAACCGTCGTTCGCCCGACATAGTTGTCAGGATACAGATCATCATCATGAGGCCAGACCGTCGCCTGCAGTCTGTCGGGCCAGTCGTCGATTTGCTTGTAGTACGTGAGCGCCGGCCGCTTGAGGCCATGATGGGCTAGAAAGAGATCGTAGTCATCCGGGTCCGGACCGTGATGGCCCTGCTGATAGTTCTTGTTTTCTACAACCGTACGATGCTCAAAGCCTACGGGCAGTCGAATGGGCGCCGTATGCATCTTGCCCACATTGGCCGTCTGATATCCACCTGCCCGCAGCGACTCGATCCAGTTTGGCTGGTCGGGTCGCAGCCATTGTTCATTCCCCTCCACGCCGTGTGAGTGCACGTACTGACTCGAAACGATGCTGTTGCGTGAAGGACCACATACTGCCCCCTGGGCAAAGGCATGAGTAAAGCTCACGCCGCGGCGGGCGAGACGGTCGATGTGAGGTGTGATCATGTGTTGGTAACCATTGCAGGCCAGCGTATCCCAGCGCTGCTGGTCGGTCATGATCAGAATGATGTTGGGTTGACTCATTTGCGCCTTGGCATGGGGTGAGGCGGCGCATAAACTCCCGCGCCTGCCCCACATGTCCGGACTCACATGTATAGGTCTGCACATAATGCCAAAAAGAGACGTGGATCAAATGACCCAGATCAGTTGCTCGCAGAATCAGATAACCTCCACGATAGGTTATGCAGGATGAGCCTCGTCCTGGCCCTGGATCAGGGAACAACTAGTTCGCGTGCCCTCGCCTTCGATGCAGGCGGCGAGATTCGTGGCATGGCACAAGAGGAATTTGACCAACATTACCCACGGCCCGGATGGGTAGAGCATGATGCGAGTGAAATCTGGCGCATGCAGGCACGGCTTGTGGATGCAGCCCTGGCCACCGCCGGGGCAAGGGGCGAGCAGATCGCTGCTGTGGGTATCGCCAATCAGCGTGAGACGACACTGATCTGGGATCGGAAGACAGGCGAGCCGATCCATCATGCCATCGTCTGGCAGGATCGGCGCACCGCACCCACGTGTGATCGAATCCGTGCCGACGGCGCCCACGACCTGATTCTGCAGCGAACAGGTCTGATTCTGGATGCGTACTTCTCCGCCACCAAAATCGCCTGGCTCCTCGATCATGTAAGCGGTGCTCGAACTCGCGCAGAGCGCGGCGAACTCGCCTTTGGCACGATGGATTCCTGGCTCGCATGGCAGCTCACCGATAGCGATCTGCATATCACCGATGTGACCAATGCCTGTCGCACCTTGCTCTACAACATTCACACGCAGCAATGGGACCAGGAATTACTCGACCTGTTCAGGATCCCTCGGCCATTGCTGCCACAGGTGCGATCGTCATCGGAAATCTATGGCGAGATCACCTCGATCCCCTCTCTGCGTGGTGTACCGCTGGCAGGCATCGCTGGCGACCAGCAAGCGGCAACATTTGGCCAGGTCTGCTTTACTCCCGGCATGGCCAAGTGCACCTATGGGACAGGTTGTTTCATGCTGCTCAATACCGGGGTCCAGGCGCGATCCTCCAGCCATCAGTTGCTCACGACGGTGGGTTGGCAACTGGGCGGACAGGATCGTGACATCGTTCATGCCCTGGAAGGATCTGTATTTGTGGGCGGTGCGATTGTGCAGTGGTTGCGCGACGGCCTCGGCATCATCAAATCATCCACCGAGGTGGAATCCCTCGCCGCATCAGTCGGCGACAGTGGGGGCGTGTTCCTCGTACCTGCCCTCGCCGGACTGGGTGCGCCACACTGGGACCCCTATGCGCGTGGCACAATTCTCGGGCTCACAGCGGGCAGCACAGCAGGCCACATCGCTCGCGCGGCACTGGAGGGCATCGCCTTTCAGGTCGCCGATCTGGCGCAGGCGATGAATGCCGACGCCGTGACGCCTCTGTCCCAATTGCGTGTAGATGGAGGTGCGGCAGCGAACGATCTGCTCATGCAGTTCCAGGCAGACCTGCTGCAGGTGCCCGTCCTGCGCCCGCAGACACAGGAAACGACCGCCCTCGGAGCCGCCTACCTCGCCGGACTGGCGAGTGGTTACTGGCACACCCTCGATGAACTCAGTTCCCAGTGGCAGGTGTCGCGCATCTACGAACCTGGCATTTCACCGACCATGGCCGCTGCCCTTCGCTCACGTTGGTCAGAGGCCGTCGACAGATCTCGTCGGTGGGCGACACCTGAGTAAACCGGCCGCAGGTCCCTATAATCCCATCCAGCGGTTGATCTTGATGAGGAAGATATTGTCACCCTCGTCACCAAAGGATCGGCCCGCGTCTCCAAGGGGCTCAAAGTCGGGGTCTCTCGTGTCATCGAAGTCCCGATCTCGATTCTGCTGCCACACGACAAAAATCGTGCTCCCCGGCGCGTACTCCCAGCGCGTCACGAGATTGAAGCGCAGGGACCTACGATGGAAATCGGGGTTGTCTTCCAGGTCGGCGTAGGGAACGAAATCGTATGATCGCGCCCGCGCCAACTCCTTGATCTTGCCGTAGTCACCGGTTGTCACAAAGGGCTGAAGGAAGAGCTGCGTGCTCAGAAAGGGTGTGAAAGCGAGTGTGCTACGGACGCCGATTTCGAAGGTCTTATTCGTCAGTTCACCGAAGATGAAACGGTCGTCTTCGTCGTCACCATCGCTGTCGACATTCTCCAGCCACTGCGCGTCCCTCCGGGAGTAGTTGTAACCCGGTTCAATTTCGATCTCGATGTTCGACGCCGGCTTCAACTCGATTTCGATACCATTCCATGTGGAGAGATTGTCGCCATCCAGCCCCCAACGAACATTTGCCCCCATCCAGCCGCTGATCGCATTGCGATCATCCGTCCACACGTCCATCGCCCAGCGATTGGATCCAGGGTTGCGCATGACCGGGCCGCCGCGAGTGACCAGATCATCCCATGCGTCTCGACTGTGGTCGAGGCCCATCCAAAAGCCCCAGTAGTTATGCAGGTCATGCCACATGTTGAAATTGATGCCACGGGACAGATTATCACCATCGAAGTTGCCATGCTGCCAGACATTGAGATTGAATCCTGAGCGCCGGGCGAACCAATAGGGTTCCAGGAATTTGTAGAAGATGTGGACACCAGCCTGGGTCCGATCGTTGCGACGCATGAAACCCAGGTCATTGGCATTGAAGCCGCGAGACCGCGCATCAACGTAGGCTTGCCCACCCAAGCGTCCGGAGAATTTGGAGAAATACAGAGCGCTCTCCCAACCCGTATCACGATCGTCGTCCTGACCCGCCTTACTGACAGCGAGGCGACTGTAGACGCGATAGGCATTGTCCTTCCACTTCACATGCACATCACCTGCGCCGACATAGGCCGGATCGAATCCTTCGCCATTGACGGCTGTCAGTTGTGCGCCCACCGTCGAATTATTCAACAGATCCTGTTGAACCCGACCGACGAAGTAGTTGGTCAATGGTTCGACTTCGACGCGGCGGCGGACCGTATCAACCAGACCCGTTTCCGGGTCGGTAAGACGCTGATCGATGATTGCCTCTTCGCTGCCAGTGACCGCATTCAGCAGACCGAAGGCGGTTCGGTTCTTCGTCTTCCCCGAAATCTTCACAGCGCCAAGAATCGTCGTGTTGTCCGGACGATCAACGAGATCACTGTCATCAGGCAAGTCGAAGCGTGTGGGCTGTCTACCGATGCGACGCGAGTGATAGAGACGCGTCGGTTCTTCTATACCATTGATGCCCGGACCTGGGCTCTCAAAAATCTGGTTGCCTTCAAGAAAGAAGGGTCGCCGCTCACGTAGAAATGTCTCAAAAACACCCAGATTGAGGACAGCAGGGTCTGCCTCGACCTGACCGAAGTCAGGATTGATCGTGCCATTGAGACTGATATTGGATGTCAGCCCATAGCGCACATCGATCCCGGCTGTGCCCAAGAGATCAGTCTCATCCTTGCCACCGTCCTCAGCTCGAGACAGGGTCGCGCGCCCAAGACTGAAGGGGAAAATCTCGAGACTTTGCTTCGGCTCAATCCCTTCGATCCCCTCCAGATGACCGAAGCGGGACGTCCAGCCACTGGTGCCGCGGGGCAAAAAATTCCAGTGCACCCACTCCTGTCGACGAGAGATATGGCGGAAAGCATTGAGTCCCCAGGTGTACACAGGTTTTTCGCCGAAACGCAACACGTGATAGGGGATGCGCATCTCCACACTCCAACCATCAGGCCGCATGGCGGTCTTTGCCTCCCATACGCCATCCCATGTACGATCATCGTCATCGTCGTTGAAAATGATGCCATCACGAATCCATCCCGATGGCCCCACGACAAAGAATCGGCCTGTCTGGTGGTCGTGATGAGGATCGAGATTGATCTCAAAAACGTCTCGCTCACGCCACTCATCACGCCGCGAGAGCACGGCGGTGATGCTGTCGGGCTCTGTATCGTAGCAGACTGCACCGATGTAGATCGCGTCATCGTCGTAGAGGATCTGAAATGTCGTCTTTTGCGTTGCCGGCTCGCCCTGGTCAGGATCACCTTGGGTGAAACCAGTCTGCAGCGGAGCTGCGGCCCATTCCGCTACCTCGACACGCCCGTCGAGAATGGGGGGCTGATTTGCACGTATCGCATGCGCAGTACGCTGCGGGTGTGAGAGCCAGTGCTGCATGCGCTCATCCGCTGAATCGATGACGGTTTCTTCGGTTTCGTCGGCCCCAATGGTGCTGGCCATCATTGCCGCTAGACACAAGGCAACGAGGTAGGTCTGTTTCACAGGTTCATCCGGGTGTTATTTGATGATTGAGTCCAGGGTTCAACATGTCAGCAATGGGCGGACAGTGTCAAGAAATCGCCCCCACTGGCTGGTTAGTTCCCGCAATGCCACGAATGGTTTACAAGAGCCTCAAAAAAAGGTGCTCCAATGAATCTGCTGGAACGAGACGATCTACCCACACTCCTGACCGGATGCATTCAGACGGAGCCCACTTCGTCTGGTCTGATCCTGCGGCGCCTGACAAGCAAGCAACTGGCACATTTCAAGTCTCTCGGTGAGCCTTCCGATATCCGCGCCCGTTGCGCCGCCGGCATCATGTTATGCTTCGACACCGACTCTCCGACACTGGATCTCACGGGACGAATCCTGACAGGGGCCCGCACCTATGCTGGCTTCGACGTCGAGGTAGATGGGCGCGTAATCGAGGCACACCGGATCGATACCAGTCCCGAGACAAGGACCCTGCGTCTTTTCGACCTGCCGGCTGGGCCGACTCGCCGGATTGTGGTCACTTTTCCGCAGAGTGCGATTGTCGAGCTCGATGCGTTGACCCTGGCAAGTGGCAGCAAGGCAGCCGCCTCGGCATCAAACCGCAAGAGATACCTGGCGATCGGCGATTCCATCACCCACGGGATGGATGCTCGCGGCCCCTCATCCGCCTACGCCGTGCAACTGGCCCGATTGCTGGATATGGAACTGCTCAACGTTGGCGTGGGCGGCCACATCTACGACCTGGAAGCCCTCGATGACGATTTACCCTTCAAACCAGATCTGGTGACGATTGCCTATGGCACCAATGATTGGAGTCGTGGCACAAGTCAGGCCGAGATCGCCGCAACTGTGAAGCAGTATCTGACACGCCTGCTCGAGTCCACCGCCGCAGCGGCCAGCGTGTATGTGCTAACGCCGATATGGCGTCAGAACGGCGACGAAGCCAAACCGAGTGGGACACTCGTCGAGTTTTCCAGCGCCATCGCCACCGCAGCGTCCACCTTTGAAGCGGTGAGGGTCGTCGACGGCACGACCCTCGTACCACATCTGCCCGACCTTTATGCTGATGGCGTTCATCCGAGTGATGAAGGTTTTCTGCACTACGCGATCAATCTGGGTCGCGCCATAGGATCTGCGAGTTGATGCAACTCGACTCCGCTCTGGAGCTGATGACGGATGGCGCGGCGAGTGCCATCATCGTCACGCCGGTAGACGGTTCCCTCGATTCGCATGCGAGACAGATCGTTGCATGCATTCGCACGCGACTGGGTGTCACCCTCGACATCGTCAGTGACTCCGTTGCACTGGATACGATGGCGATCAACACCGCTGCACTGCAGCCATCGCAAACTCGTCATGTTCTGGCCCTCGGCTGCCTGGCAAACAATCGTCTCATCGCATCTGTCTATCAACGCTTCAATACCCTCGTGGATCGTTGGTATCCGGGCGCGGGGGGCTTCGTTCTGCAGACGATTATGTCACCCTATCGGATGGGGGACCACATGCTGGTCGTGGGTGGTAGTGATGTCGACGGTGTCGCCCAGGCAACCCAGACATTGCTCAGAGAGCTCGAAGCCACGTCAGATGGTCGCCTGCCCTGGCGACTCGAGGTGCAGTTGGGAGATGACCACCTGCCGCTACCCGAGGATCGCATGGATCGCCTCGGCATGGCGACCAGCGAGATACCCGGTGCCCACAGTGCCCTTCCTGAAACACCCTATGAGGCAGGCTTTCGCGGCGGATCCATGCACAATCACCTGCTGCGGCTCGGGATGTATGGTCCCCACGCGGACAATATGCATCTGTCGCGTTCATCCCAGTTGGGTTTGCGATATCTGTATTCGGGTCGTTCTCACGATGCCGCCGCCTACCGCAGCGTCTTGCTGGAAGAGGCCGCTGCAGGCGTCATTGGCACCCTCTACCACTACAAGTCGGTGCGCATGTTCCAACTGTGGGCACTGTTGCGCGGGGCGCCGGTTTTCGACGAAGACGATCGCACCTTGGTTGATACAGCCATCCGAAACTATCTGCTGCACACCAGCGGCCTGGCCAGCAAAGACGTGATTCGTTCCGCCTCGGATGGCGTTGGGATCTTCAGTCGCCACATTGCCTGCGAGGCGTTGAATCTGTGGATCGGCGCTGACTGGTTGTGGCGACTCACCGGCGAACAGCTATGGCTGCAGGAGCAAATGATCGCTGATGACTATTTCGACTCGCAGGCAGGCACGGATGTCCCCCTCACGGGATTGACGGAGGGCTACGCCTCCTATCTGGAAGTCGTACTCGAGTGGATGCTGTGGAGTTGCCCTGCAAGGATCGCCAGCGATCCCCACATCCGCATCTGGGCCCAGCGCGTGCTGGGCTTGTGTACGAATGCGGGTCAATTGGTCTTGGGCCCACAGACCGACACGGGTCGATACCCCTATCACCTGCTACGCAGACTC
>Ga0233428_1002753_pt1 | contig 15997 bp, 11 predicted proteins | sample SI_118_April2016_4_FD_179890 | JGI IMG/M metagenome (GOLD analysis project Ga0233428, IMG submission 179890) | Seawater microbial communities from Saanich Inlet, British Columbia, Canada - SI_118_April2016_120_MG | ecosystem: Environmental > Aquatic > Marine > Inlet | place: Canada: British... | reverse complement strand
TGATCGCACCGATTGCGATGGAGGAGGGGCTGCGTTTCGCAATTCGTGAGGGTGGCCGTACCGTAGGTTCTGGTGTGGTTTCCAAGATCATCGAATAATCTGTAAAGTAGGTATGAGTGAGGCGGGGCCCTTTTTTGGGGTACGCCTCCGTTATGATGTTTCAAGTATAGGCTAGTAGCTCAATTGGCAGAGCAGCGGTCTCCAAAACCGCAGGTTGGGGGTTCGATTCCCTCCTGGCCTGCCATTTTTTCGGTACGGGCTGACTTCTTGTGGAGATAGCAGAGTTCAGATGGTAGACAAAATCAAATTAACGATTGCACTTCTCGTTCTAGTGGCGGGTATGGCGGCATTCTATCTGTTTTCAGAGTACTCCACACTGATGCGGACATTGGGTTTGCTCGCACTAGTGGGTGTTAGTACCGCAATTGCACTGCAGACCGAGACCGGCCGTGGTGGCTGGGCGTTTGTGGTCGGTGCGAGAACAGAGGCGCGTAAGGTGGTTTGGCCAACGCGTAAAGAGACCACACAGACCACGTTGATGGTGGTAGTGATGGTGGTGATTGTTGGCATCCTGCTGTGGTTGCTGGATATGGGGTTGGTCTGGGCAGTTAGGCTGTTTACAGGGGCTGGGGGCTAAATCAATCATGACAAAACGATGGTATGTGGTACACGCCTATTCAGGTTTTGAGCATCAGGCGGCTCGCTCTCTGAAAGAGCGCATTGCACGAGAAGGGATGGAAGATGCCTTCGGTGAAATTTTGGTTCCTTGTGAAGAGGTCGTCGAGATGCGTCCTGATGGCAAGAAGCGCAAAAGTGAGCGTAAATTCTTTCCGGGCTATGTATTGGTACAGATGGAGATGGAGGATCGAGCCTGGCATCTGGTTAAGGATGTGCCTAAAGTGATGGGCTTTATTGGGGGTACAGTGGATCGTCCTGCCCCTATTACTGAAAAAGAGGCAGAGAACATCCTGCAGCGGATTCAGGATGGAATCGAGAAACCACGTCCCAAGGTTCTTTATGAGGCGGGTGAGATGGTGCGGGTTATTGATGGGCCATTTGCCGACTTTAATGGTGTGGTTGAAGAGGTTAACTACGATAAAAGCAAGTTGACAGTCTCTGTTCAGGTCTTTGGGCGCTCTACACCCGTTGAACTCGATTTCGGTCAGGTTAATAAAGGATAGTAAAATATTAAATAAGTCGCATCCAGTTGCTAGTGGATGCGGTTTTTGTTGTAACGGGGAGCTGGGCAGGATCTACCAAAGATTGACTGCAGCGTCTGTACCCAATTAGGAGAGAAAAATGGCAAAGAAGATTGAGGCCTATATCAAGCTGCAGGTTGCTGCAGGTGAGGCCAACCCAAGTCCGCCCGTTGGTCCCGCTCTGGGACAGCATGGTGTCAATATCATGGAGTTCTGTAAGGCATTTAATGCCGCAACACAGAGTATGGAAAAGGGGATGCCTATTCCGGTTGTGATTACGGTTTATAGTGATCGCAGCTTTACCTATATCACCAAAACTCCTCCGGCCTCAATTTTGTTGAAGAAAGCGGCAGGTATCAAGTCAGGTAGTGGCGAACCTAACATGAAGAAGGTAGGTACAGTCACCCGTGCGCAGCTCGAAGAGATTGCAAACACCAAGATGGCTGATCTTAATGCGAACGATCTAGATGCGGCCGTTCAAATCATTGCAGGCAGTGCGCGTAGCATGGGCCTGAATGTGGAGGGTTAAATCATGGCGAAAAATACAAAACGTGCGAAGGCAATTGCCGAAAAGGTAGAGGAGGGAAAGCTGTATGATGCAACAGAGGCATTTAATCTGCTGAAAGAGCTCTCCACGGTAAAGTTTTCGGAATCTATCGACGTAAGTCTCAATCTTGGGGTTGATCCACGTAAGTCGGATCAGGTGGTGCGTGGTTCTACCGTGCTACCCAATGGCACGGGCAAAACAGTTCGTGTAGCGGTGTTTACTCAGGGTGCCAATGTCGATGCAGCCAAAGAGGCGGGTGCTGATGTGGTGGGTATGGATGACCTGGCGGATCAGATCAAGGGTGGAGATCTCAATTTTGATGTGGTGATCGCCTCTCCAGATGCGATGGGGGTTGTTGGCAGGTTAGGCCAGATCCTTGGGCCTCGTGGGCTGATGCCTAACCCCAAGGTGGGTACGGTCTCTGCTGATGTGGCGGGTGCTGTTACCAATGCCAAGTCCGGGCAGGTTCGTTATCGTACCGATAAAGCGGGAATCATCCACTGCTCACTGGGCAAGGTTGACTTCTCTGCAGAGGATCTGATTGGTAATCTGCAGGCATTGATCGCTGACCTTAACAAGAAAAAACCAAGTGCTGCCAAAGGGATCTTCATGAAGAAGATCTCTGTCTCAACGACCATGGGGCCTGGGCTGCTACTGGATCAGAGTACACTGGAGGTGGTGGTCTAACCCTCCCCTCCTAGTCAAAATGGAGTAACAGTGAGTACTGTTGCCCCAACAGAACTTTGCACTGTGGGTCTTCTCTTGAAGGGGACTCCTCAGTCGTCAAAGACCGTGGGTGCCTGATTCAGGTTTAATGTCTGCCAATGGGTAGACGCCCTCGCAGACGGTGAGCAGCTATTATTGTGATTGTTGCTGTTGTGCCGTGGGTGAACCGCCGGACCTGCTTGCAGGGAAGGCAGTTTTTGGGCGCATTGTGCGCGATGGGATGGAGGAGACTCTATCCCGGATGTAAGGAGAAATGTACGTGGCATTGAATCTTGAACAGAAGAGAGCCGTCGTCGCAGAGGTGAATGAAATTGCAGCCTCCGCACTCTCCGTTGTTGCGGCTGAGTATCGTGGACTCACCGTGGAAGAGCTGACCGAGCTGCGAGTCAAATCTCGTGAGGCTGGTGTGCAGATCAGAGTGGTTAAAAACTCTCTGGCACGCCGGGCTTTTGAGGATACCGGCTACGCATGTATGAATGAGACGCTGGTTGGACCACTGGTTCTGGGTTTTTCCCAGGAAGATCCAGGGGGTGCTGCGCGTATCATGAAGGCCTTCTCCAAAGAGCATGACAAGTTGGTTGTTAAGTCACTCTCTCTGGGGGATAGCTTGTTGGATGCTTCCCAGTTGGGAACCGTTGCGAGCCTGCCGACTCGTGAGCAGGCACTGGCGATTTTGATGGGTGTGATGAAAGCCCCTGTCGAGAAGCTGGTCCGTACACTGGCCGAACCGCATGGCAAGCTGGTACGTACGGTGGCAGCTGTGCGTGATGCGAAAGAGTCAGCGTAATAACGGGTGTAACAACGATTGAGTCCTTTCGGGACGAATAGTAATAATCGACACAATAGTAATTTTTTATTTTAGGAGTGAATCAAAATGGCAGTAACTAAAGACGATATTCTGGAAGCCATTTCCAATATGAGCGTGATGGAGGTTGTTGAACTGATCTCTGATATGGAAGAGAAGTTTGGTGTATCAGCAGCGGCACCCGTAGCGGTAGCAGCAGCTCCAGCAGATGGTGGTGCAGGGGGTGCGGCTGAAGAGCAGACGGAGTTTGATGTGGTTCTCACCAGCTTCGGTGATGCCAAGATTGGTGTGATCAAGGCGGTTCGTGCGGCAACGGGCCTAGGCCTGAAAGAGGCGAAGGGTCTGGTTGAGTCTGTACCCGCACCTGTCAAAGAGGCCGCCTCTAAGGATGAGGCTGAGGCGTTGAAGAAGCAGCTGGAAGAGGCTGGCGCTACTGTAGAGATTAAGTAAGCTGACTTTGCTACAGCAGTCGCAGATGATGCGATTTGGCTGGCGACATTTGTCGCCGGCCTTTTTGCGCTGTTAGAGGTGGGGTTATCGTCCCCCAGGTAATAGTGCCCCGTAAGCCTGAGCCCATGCGGTTTCGTGCTTATAATGAAGTGATACAAGATAGTTGATAGAGGATTCCAATGGCATACGCTTTCACTGAGAAGAAAAGAGTTCGCAAGAGCTTTGGTAAACGTCCAGATGTGATGGAGGTTCCTTATCTGCTGGCTATACAGCTAGATTCATTCCGTGACTTCCTACAGATGGGAGTGGCAATCGAGGATCGCAATAGCACTGGATTGCAGGCAGCCTTTAATTCGATTTTCCCCATTGAGGCCTACTCAGGAAGTGCAGCACTGGAGTATGTCAGTTATCGTTTGGGTATCCCTGTCTTTGATGTTCAGGAGTGTCAGCAGCGTGGTATGACTTACGCTGCACCACTACGCGTCAAGGTGCGTCTGATTATCTATGACAAAACCTCGAAGAACAAGGTGGTCAAGGATATCAAGGAGCAAGAGGTTTACATGGGGGATATCCCCCTGATGACAGATAACGGAACCTTTGTGATTAATGGCACAGAGCGTGTCATCGTCTCCCAGTTGCACCGTTCCCCCGGAGTCTTCTTTGAGCATGATAAGGGTAAGAGCCACTCCTCTGGAAAATTACTCTTCTCTGCCCGGGTGATCCCCTATCGTGGCTCCTGGCTTGATTTTGAGTTTGATCACAAAGATCTACTCTATGTGCGCATCGATCGCCGCAGAAAGTTGCCTGCGACCATCCTGCTGCGTGCGCTGGGGCTCAGTACCCAGGAGATGCTCGATAGCTTCTTTGAGATGGAGCAGTTTACCAATGATAGTGATGGAATCCACTATCAGGTGATTCCAGAGCGTCTGCGTGGTGAGATGGCCAGTTTTGATATCATGGACAATGGCAAAGTGTTGGTGGAGTCAGGTCGGCGTATCACCGCACGCAATATTCGTGAAATGGACAAGGCGGGTATTGATTCTCTGCTGGTTCCACCCGAATTTTTGATGGGCCGTATACTGGGACACGATCTGATCGACACAGAGACCGGTGAGCTGGTTGCGGCTGTGAATGATGAGATTACTGAGGAGCTGCTGCAGGCGATTGTCGAGGCAGGTATCAGTGACTTTAAAACACTCTATATTAATGAGCTGGACCGGGGGGGGTATCTTTCGGAGACCCTACGCAATGATCCGGCAGCGAGTCAGCTGGAGGCTCAGGTAGAGATCTACCGGATGATGCGTCCAGGGGAGCCACCTACCCAGGAGTCTGCTGAGAATCTGTTTCACAGTCTGTTCTTTAGTCTTGACCGTTATGACCTCTCGGTGGTTGGGCGGATGAAGTTTAACCGTCGCCTCGCTCGTGAAGAGCTGACGGGTGAAGGGATACTCTCTAACGAAGATATCGTTGATGTGATGAAGACCATGATCAATATTAAGGATGGTCATGGTCTGGTCGACGACATCGATAATCTGGGTAATCGCCGTATCCGTAGTGTGGGGGAGATGGCAGAGAATCAGTTCCGTATTGGCCTGGTTCGTGTTGAGCGAGCGGTTAAAGAGCGCCTCAATATTGCCGAGTCCGAGGGGTTGATGCCGCAGGAGTTGATTAATGCCAAGCCGATTTCGGCTGCGATTAAGGAGTTCTTCGGCTCCAGTCAGCTCTCTCAATTTATGGATCAGGTTAACCCACTCTCAGAGGTGACCCATAAACGTCGTATTTCTGCCTTGGGACCGGGGGGGTTGACCCGTGAGCGTGCAGGTTTTGAGGTACGTGATGTTCACCCTACCCACTATGGTCGTGTCTGCCCTATTGAGACTCCGGAGGGGCCAAACATTGGTCTGATCAACACTCTGGCTGTCTATGCCCGTACCAATGAGTATGGTTTCCTTGAGACACCCTACCGGAAGGTGAATAATGGACAGGTAACTGATGAGATTATCTATCTCTCTGCTTATGATGAGATTAACTACCATATTGCACAGGCGAGTGCGAATATGGACGGGGGTGACAAGCTGATCGATGAGCTGCTCTCTTGTCGTTACCAGAATGAGTTCACGATGGCTACACCGGATGTGATTGAGTTCATGGATGTCTCTCCGCGACAGATTGTCTCGGTGGCGGCATCACTGATTCCATTCTTGGAGCACGACGATGCCAACCGTGCCTTGATGGGTGCAAACATGCAGCGTCAGGCGGTTCCCACAATGCGTGCCGAGAAGCCACTGGTGGGTACCGGTATTGAGCGTGTTGTAGCCATTGACTCAGGGGTTGCTGTAGTGGCCCGAAGAGGTGGCAATGTTGATTTTGTGGATGGTAGTCGTATTGTCGTGCGGGTCCACGATGAGGAGACCGCAGCCGGCGAGTCGGGTGTTGATATCTACAATATGACAAAGTATACCCGCTCGAATCAGAATACCTGTATCAACCAGCGTCCGCTGGTCAACCCGGGAGATCAGATTGTGCGGGGGGATGTGTTGGCGGATGGCCCCTCAACTGACATGGGTGAGTTGGCGTTGGGACAGAACCTGACAGTCGCCTTTATGCCGTGGAATGGTTATAACTTTGAGGACTCTATCCTCATCTCTGAGCGTGTGGTTGAAGAGGATCGTTATACCACGATCCATATTGAAGAGCTTACCTGCATGGCGCGGGATACCAAGCTGGGGTCGGAAGAGATTACTGCGGATATTCCCAATGTGGGGGAGTCTGCACTGGGACGATTGGATGAGTCCGGTATCGTCTATATCGGTGCTGAGGTCAACCCCGGAGATATTTTGGTGGGCAAGGTGACCCCGAAGGGAGAGACCCAGTTAACCCCGGAAGAGAAGCTGCTGCGTGCAATTTTTGGTGAGAAGGCCTCTGATGTGAAGGATACCTCACTACGTGCCAAGTCTTCTATGTCCGGTACGGTGGTTGATGTGCGCATCTTTACCCGTGACGGAATCAAGAAAGATAAACGTTCTCTCGATATTGAGCAGTTGGAGTTGGATGATGTGCGTAAAGATCTCAACTCCCGTCAAGGAATTATTGAGACCGATATTTTCCAGCGTCTGGAGAAGCTGCTGCTCGGTAAAGTGGTCGATGGTGGCCCCGGAGATATCAAGTCTGGCGATAAGGTGAGCAAGAGCTATCTCAGTGAGATGAGGCAGGATAAGTGGTTTGAGCTACGCATGCGTAGTGAGACGATTAATGAGCAGCTGGAACTGACCCAGGGACAACTCAACCAACATCGTGAAGAGATTGAGACCATTTACGAAGAGAAGAAGGGAAAAATCACGGGTGGTGATGATCTGGCTCCGGGTGTACAGAAGATGGTCAAGGTCTATGTGGCAGTTAAACGCCGCATTCAGCCTGGGGACAAGATGGCGGGTCGTCATGGAAACAAGGGGGTAATCTCACGCATTGTGCCGGTTGAGGATATGCCGCATCGTGATGATGGCTCACCGGTTGATATTGTTCTCAATCCTCTGGGTGTACCCTCACGGATGAATATTGGCCAGGTGCTGGAGGTTCATCTGGGATGGGCGGCCAAAGGGCTGGGTCTGAAAATTGCGGGCATGCTGGATGGTGGAACTGAGATCAAAGAGTTGCGTGGTTTCCTCGATCAAGTCTATAACAGCAGTGGAAAAATAGAGGATTTTGAAAGCTTTAGTGATGGTGAGATCACCGAGATGGCCAATAATCTGAGGCGAGGAGTACCGATGGCGACTCCCGCATTTGATGGTGCCCATGAGGAGGAGATCAAGAATATGCTGCGCTTAGCTGATCTTCCTGAGAGTGGGCAGACCACTCTCTATGATGGCCGTACCGGCGACCCCTTTGAGCGTCCTGTTACCGTTGGTGTGATGCACATTATCAAGCTTAACCATCTGGTTGCGGACAAGATGCATGCCCGTTCAACCGGGCCATACAGTCTGGTCACCCAGCAACCGCTCGGTGGTAAGGCACAGTTTGGTGGACAGCGCTTCGGTGAGATGGAGGTGTGGGCACTGGAGGCGTATGGCGCATCACACGTGCTTCAGGAGATGCTGACGGTGAAGTCAGATGATGTTACAGGACGCACCCGCATGTACAAGAATATTGTCGATGGCGACCACAGGATCGAGGCAGGTATGCCTGAGTCCTTCAACGTACTGTTGAAAGAGATCCGTTCACTGGCGATTGACATTGATCTGGAGCAGGTGAACTAAGGGGGACTCCTCTCTGTTCACTGACTGTTTCGGGTACCTCTATTAGGAGATTAAGAAATAATGAAAGACCTACTCAACTTTTTGAAGGCTCAGCAAGAGACTGAGGACTTCGATGCTATCCGTATTGGTCTGGCGGCCCCTGAGAAGATTCGTTCCTGGTCATTTGGTGAGGTTAAGAAGCCGGAGACAATCAATTACCGTACCTTCAAGCCAGAGCGTGATGGGCTCTTTTGTGCCAAGATTTTTGGCCCGGTAAAAGATTATGAGTGCCTCTGTGGCAAGTACAAGCGACTTAAGCATCGTGGTGTGATTTGTGAGAAGTGTGGCGTTGAGGTGACCCTCTCGAAAGTGCGTCGTGAGCGCATGGGCCATATTGACCTCGCAAGCCCGGTTGCTCATATCTGGTATCTGCGTTCACTGCCTTCACGTCTTGGTATGCTGCTTGATATCTCATTGAAGAACATCGAGCGGGTACTCTACTTTGAGTCATTCATTGTGATTGAGTCGGGGATGACGGATCTGGAACGTGGGCAGTTGCTGACGGATGATACCTATCTGGATGCAATTGAAGAGTGGGGTGATGAGTTTGATGCCCGGATGGGGGCAGAAGCAATCGACCAGCTGATCCGTGGAATGGATCTGCAGGTGATCTCCGCACAGCTGCGCGAGGAGTTGGCGGCAACCCGCTCAGAGGCAAAGACCAAGAAGCTCTCCAAGCGCCTCAAGTTGATTGAGGGGTTTTTGGAATCTGGTAATAAGCCAGAGTGGATGCTGCTACGGGTATTGCCGGTGTTGCCCCCCGAGTTGCGCCCACTGGTTCCGTTGGAGGGGGGACGTTTTGCGACCTCTGACCTTAATGACCTCTACCGTCGGGTGATTAACCGTAACAACCGCCTTAAGAGACTGTTGGATCTGGCCGCGCCGGATATTATCGTCCGTAACGAAAAGCGGATGCTGCAGGAGTCTGTTGATGCCCTGCTCGATAATGGGCGCCGAGGGCGTGCAGTTACCGGCACCAATAAACGTCCACTCAAGTCGCTGGCCGATATGATCAAGGGTAAACAGGGTCGTTTCCGCCAGAACCTGCTCGGTAAGCGTGTTGACTACTCGGGTCGTTCTGTCATCGTAGTGGGTCCTACCCTGAAACTGCACCAGTGTGGTCTGCCCAAGGCGATGGCGCTGGAGCTATTTAAGCCTTTTATCTTTGGTAAGCTGCAACTGCGTGGTTTGGCGACCACCATCAAGGCAGCAAAAAAGATGGTTGAGCGTGAGGAGCCGGTTGTTTGGGATATCCTGGATGAGGTCATTCGCCAACATCCAGTGATGCTCAATCGTGCACCGACACTTCACCGCCTTGGTATCCAGGCCTTTGAGCCACTACTGATTGAGGGGAAGGCTATTCAGCTTCACCCCTTGGTCTGTACCGCGTTCAATGCGGATTTTGATGGTGACCAGATGGCGGTTCACGTCCCGCTCTCCATTGAGGCACAGATTGAGGCTCGTACCCTGATGCTGGCGAGTAACAACGTACTCCACCCGGCAAATGGTGAACCTATTATTGTACCTACCCAGGATGTGGTGTTGGGACTCTACTATATGACGCGCGAGCGCATTAACGCCACGGGTGAGGGGATGGTGTTTGCCAATGTGAATGAGGTACGTCGTGCGTATGAGAGTAAAGTTGTCGAGATCCATGCCAAGATCCAGGTTCGTCTTACTGAGACACGGATCAGTGAGGAGGGAGAGAGAAGTGTAGTGACTGAGCGTGTCGATACCACCGTTGGTCGTGCACTACTCTTTGATGTATTACCTGACGGACTCTCTTTTTCTGAGATTAACAAGACCTTAACGAAGCGTGTGGTTTCTGGCCTGGTTGATATCTGCTACCGTACTCTGGGTTTGAAGACCACAGTGATCTTTGCCGATAAACTGATGTATACCGGGTTCGAGAACTCAACCCGTGCGGGTGTCTCTTTCGGTGCTGACGATATGATCATACCAGAGGCAAAGGTTGCGATTCTCTCGGCTGCTGAGGGTGAGGTGAAAGAGATTCAGGAGCAATACGCCACTGGTCTGGTTACCAACGGTGAGCGCTATAATAAAGTGGTGGATATCTGGACCCATGCCAATGACCAGGTTGCCAAGGCGATGATGGACAAAATTGGAAATGAGGAGGTGTTGGATCGTGAGGGTAATACCGTCTCTCAAGATTCATTCAACTCCATCTTTATGATGGCAGACTCTGGAGCACGTGGCTCCGCCGCACAGATTCGTCAGCTTGCGGGAATGCGTGGGTTGATGGCAAAACCGGATGGTTCGATCATTGAGACGCCGATCACTGCAAACTTCCGTGAGGGGCTTAATGTATTGCAGTACTTCATTTCTACTCACGGAGCTCGTAAAGGTCTGGCTGATACCGCACTAAAAACGGCAAACTCAGGTTACCTGACCCGCCGTCTGGTAGATGTCTCTCAGGATCTGGTGGTTACAGAGCAGAATTGTGGCACCACGGATGGAGTCCTGATGCAGACCTTGATTGAAGGGGGGGATGTGATCGAGGCACTACGTGAACGTGTATTGGGGCGTGTCTCTGCGGAGAATGTTGTCAAGCCTGGTACGGATGAGCTGTTGATCCCCGTGGGGACACTCATTGATGAAAAGATCGCAGACCTGTTGGAGAATAACAGTGTAGACCAGATGTGGGTGCGTTCAATTATCTCTTGTGAAACCCGTAATGGGGTCTGTTCACAATGTTACGGACGTGATTTGGCGCGTGGTGATCTGATCAGCAATGGGGAGGCAGTGGGCGTGATTGCGGCACAGTCTATTGGTGAGCCGGGTACCCAGCTAACGATGCGTACCTTCCATATTGGTGGTGCGGCATCTCGTGCTGCGGCAGATAACAGTGTGGAGATCAATAATAAAGGGCAGATCCACCTGCATAATGTACGTTCTGTACAGCATGCCAAGGGGCACTTTGTGGCAGTTTCGCGTTCTGGTGAGATTGCCGTGGTGGATGAGACGGGGCGTGAGCGTGAGCGCTACAAGATTCCATATGGTGCAGAGATTATTGTGGCTGATGGAGATCGTGTTGATCCGGGTCAGACTGTCGTCACTTGGGATCCACATACCCACCCGGTTGTTACCGAGGTGGCCGGTTCTGTGCGTTTTAACTACTTCGTGGATGGTGTCTCATTCCGTAAAGAGACGGATGAGGTGACCGGGCTGAGCAGTGTTGTGGTTACTGATGCCAAGCAGCGTATTGTGGGTGAGCAGACACTAGAGGTGATCGATGGCAAGGGGCATAAGCGAGAAGAGGTGGTAGGAAATCGTGATCTGCGTCCGATGGTCATGCTGGTGGATGATCAGGGTCAGGAGATTATGATTCCGGGAACCTCTGTTCCGGCACAGTATTTCCTTCCTGCTGGCGCTATTGTCACTGTAGAAGATGGTTCCAGGGTAGGCGTGGGTGATGTTGTGGCTCGTATTCCACAGGAGGCGGGTAAGACTCGTGATATCACTGGTGGTCTTCCTCGGGTTGCGGATCTGTTTGAGGCGCGTAAGCCGAAAGAGCCCGCAGTGATGGCCGAGCAGACCGGTACCATCACCTTTGGTAAGGAGACCAAAGGTAAGCAGAGGGTGGTGATCATTGGTGAGAATGGTGAACAGAGCGAGACGCTGATACCCAAGTTCCGTCACGTCACTGTGTTTGAGGGTGAGCATGTGGAGAAGGGGGAGATTATTGTGGATGGTGCACCTGATCCGCATGACATTCTTCGTCTTAAAGGCATACCGGAGCTATCGCGTTACATCACTAATGAGGTGCAGGATGTCTACCGCCTGCAGGGGGTAGGGATCAATGACAAGCATATCGAATGTATTGTTCGTCAAATGCTGCGCCGTGTACTGGTGATCCATCCGGGAGATACCAAATTCCTTCAGGGAGAGCAGGTGGAACGTGCCCGTATGTTGGATGAAAATGATCGTGTTACAGGGCTGGGTAAAATGCATGCCACCTATGAGAACGTACTGTTGGGGATTACCAAAGCCTCGCTCGCGACTGACTCCTTTGTTTCGGCCGCCTCCTTCCAGGAGACGACCCGAGTACTGACAGAGGCCTCAGTCACCGGCAAAAGCGATGATCTGCGCGGACTTAAGGAAAATGTGATTGTGGGACGATTGATCCCTGCTGGAACAGGCCTCGCATACCATATGCAGCGTCGCCAGAGACGTGGACTGTTTGCGAGTGCAGAGATCCCCAAGGCGGTTCAGGTTGAGGCGGATAGCGAGGTTCCGGTGGTAGAAGAAGTGGTGATAGAAGAGGGTGCTGCAGAGGAGTAAACCGGCAACTCTAGGTAGGATAGTCCGGCCTGTAATGGGCCGGATTTTTTCTGTTGAGAGGATTAATTTTGCCTCTTTTTGTTAAAGTGAGCGAAAGCGCTTGACAGTAGGGTGGCTCCCCCCTAGAATTCGCCTTCCTTATTACGAGGAGAGCCTAGCAGGCTGAAATCGTGAACTGACATTAGGGAAGAAATAGAAGAAGAGAAGGGATGAAGGGGCGGATGTGTCGGGTCTGCCAAACGAGATTATCGAGATTGACTCTGAAAGGAAGTTGTAGATAGAGTGGTCTTGTTTATCGCATTATGATCTAGAACAGATCTGTTATTAGATGCTCTTTAACACTGGTTATCGGCGCCCAAGGTAGCGGATCATGGATTTGGCTTGAAGATAGTAGAGAACGATGGCAACGATTAATCAGTTGGTAAGAAAACCACGTAAGGTTCAAAAAGAGAAGAGCAAGGTGCCTGCACTGGACGCATGTCCACAGAAGCGTGGTGTCTGCACTCGTGTCTATACAACCACCCCCAAGAAGCCGAATTCTGCAATGCGGAAGGTGGCTCGTGTTCGTCTGACGAATAGTATGGAGGTCTCCTCCTACATCGGTGGTGAGGGACATAACCTGCAGGAGCACTCGGTCGTTTTGATCCGCGGTGGTCGTGTTAAGGATTTGCCGGGTGTTCGCTATCACGTGGTTCGTGGAAGCCTCGATACGACGGGTGTTGATGCGCGCCGTCAGGGACGCTCCAAGTATGGTGCGAAGAAGCCTAAAAAATAATAGTTAATTGAGTGAGTGGCTCAATAGTAACGATTGATCTATAGAGAATTCGAGAAAGAAGATGTCAAGAAGAAATAGAGCGCCCAAGCGTACCGTGTTGCCAGACCCAAAGTTTGGTAATGAGCAGTTGACGAAGTTCATTAATATCATTATGAAAGATGGAAAAAAGTCAGTTGCAGAGAAGATTGTCTATGGTGCTCTTGATGTGGTTGAGGCGCGTGGAAATAGTGAGCCAGTAGATGCGCTTTTCGCTGCGCTGGATAATATTGGGCCAAAGGTTGAGGTGAAGTCGCGCCGTGTGGGCGGTTCTACCTATCAGGTGCCTATTGAGGTTCGCCCAGAGCGTCGCATAGCATTGGGTATGCGTTGGATGGTTGAGTCTGCCCGCAAGCGTGGCGAAAAGACAATGGGGCTGCGACTGGCTGGTGAGATTCTGGATGCAATTGAGTCGAGAGGCTCGGCGGTGAAGAAGAAAGAAGATACGCACCGTATGGCAGAAGCGAACAAGGCTTTCTCGCACTTCCGCTGGTAATAGCAATGCTATTTTCTTGCTCTTTAACAGAAACGACAAATTTAATAACGGATTGAATCATGGCACGTCAAACACCATTGAAGCGTTACCGTAATCTTGGGATTATGGCGCACATTGATGCAGGTAAGACCACAACGACTGAGCGCATTCTCTTCTATACAGGGTTGTCGCATAAGATTGGTGAGGTGCATGATGGCGCGGCAACAATGGACTGGATGGAGCAGGAGCAGGAGCGTGGAATTACGATCACCTCTGCCGCAACTACCTCTTTCTGGCAGGGGATGGATCAGCAGTTTGAGCAGCATCGGATTAATATTATTGATACTCCGGGGCATGTCGACTTCACTATTGAGGTAGAGCGTTCACTGCGTGTTCTGGATGGTGCTTGTGCAGTTTTCTGTGCCGTGGGTGGTGTTGAACCTCAGTCTGAGACGGTATGGCGTCAGGCAAATAAGTATGGTGTGCCTCGTCTCGGTTTTGTCAACAAGATGGATCGTTCTGGAGCAGATTTCCTGCGAGTAGTAGAGCAGATACGTGAGCGCCTGGGAGCGAATGCGGTACCTATTCAGATGAATATTGGTGCCGAGGAAGAGTTTAAAGGTGTGGTAGATCTGATTCGGATGAAGGCGATCTACTGGAATGAAGACGACAAGGGGATGACCTATGAAGCGACTGACATTCCAGCAGACCTGCAGGATCAGTGTGATGAGCTTCGTGAGCAGATGATGGAGTCTGCCGCTGAGGCCAATGAAGTGTTGATGGAAAAATACCTCGAAGAGGGTGAGTTGAATGAGGAGGAGATTCGTGAAGGGCTGCGCATTCGTACGCTGAATAACGAAATTGTTCCGATGATGTGTGGTTCAGCATTCAAGAACAAGGGTGTTCAGGCGATGCTGGATGCGGTGATCTATTTTATGCCGTCACCACTGGATGTTCCTGCGATTTCAGGTGAGATGGAGGATGGTTCTAGTGCGGAGCGCCACGCGGCTGATGATGAGCCCTTCTCTGCGCTGGCGTTCAAGATTGCAACGGACCCCTTTGTGGGTACCCTGACCTTCTTCCGGGTCTACTCTGGTGTGGTTAACTCGGGTGACTTTGTCTACAACACGGTAAAGGGTAAAAAAGAGCGAATTGGTCGAATTGTGCAGATGCACTCAAATGACCGTGAAGAGATTAAAGAGGTTTGTGCGGGTGATATCGCGGCAGCGATTGGGCTGAAGGATGTCACAACAGGGGATACGCTGAGTAGCCTTGATCATAAGATTATTCTGGAGCGTATGGAGTTCCCTGAGCCGGTGATTTCTGTGGCTGTAGAGCCTAAGTCGAAAGTCGATCAGGAGAAGATGGGTATCGCGCTCTCTAAGTTGGCGCAAGAGGATCCCTCCTTCCGGGTTCATACCGATGAGGAGTCAGGTCAGACGATTATCTCTGGTATGGGAGAGCTTCATCTGGAGATTATCGTAGACCGGATGATGCGTGAGTTTAGTGTTGAGGCATCGGTCGGCGCACCTCAGGTGGCCTACCGTGAGACCATTCGTAAGACGGTTGAGCAGGAGGGCAAGTTTGTCCGCCAGTCAGGTGGTCGTGGACAATTTGGTCATGTCTGGATACGCATTGAGCCACAAGAGCCAGGCTCAGGGTATGAGTTTATTAACGAAATTGTGGGTGGTGCGGTACCAAAAGAGTATATCCCTGCGGTTGATAAGGGTATCCAGGAGCAGATGAAGAATGGCGTTATCGCCGGTTACCCTATTGAGGACTGTAAGGTCTCTCTTTATGATGGCTCCTATCATGATGTGGATTCCAATGAGCTGGCCTTTAAGGTGGCCGGATCGATGGCCTTCAAGAAGGGCGCGCTGAATGCAAGCCCGGTTCTGCTTGAGCCGATGATGAAAGTAGATGTTGTGACGCCTGAGGATTATATGGGAGACGTGATGGGTGATCTCAATCGTCGCCGCGGCATGGTTGCGGGTATGGATGACTCTCCGGCAGGGAAGATGATTGCTGCGACAGTCCCGCTCTCTGAGATGTTTGGATATGCAACAGATCTGCGTTCAGCAACACAGGGGCGTGCTACCTATTCGATGGAGTTCGAGAAATATGCAGAGGCACCGGCCAATATTGCTGAGGCAATTGTGAAGAAGAACAGCTAAATAGAGTGATGAATTGCTGAGAATAGTGATTTCGACAGATTGTAATTAAAGTTTTTTAGGTTTCACCATGATACATGGTGGACTGAACTGAGAAAGAGGAAAGAGGATGTCCAAGGAAAAGTTTGAGAGAACGAAACCACACGTAAACGTAGGCACAATTGGCCACGTAGACCATGGTAAAACCACCCTGACGGCCGCAATCACAAAAGTGATGGC
>Ga0233428_1002751_pt1 | contig 16004 bp, 14 predicted proteins | sample SI_118_April2016_4_FD_179890 | JGI IMG/M metagenome (GOLD analysis project Ga0233428, IMG submission 179890) | Seawater microbial communities from Saanich Inlet, British Columbia, Canada - SI_118_April2016_120_MG | ecosystem: Environmental > Aquatic > Marine > Inlet | place: Canada: British... | reverse complement strand
ATTTCACCCGTTCAAGCAGGGGATTGCGTTCATCCCGGGCCTCCTCAAGGACGCGTCGATTGAAGTCCAGCCAGGAGAGCTCACGGTTGATATAGTATTCAGGACGGGAGAGATCAGTGCTCACTTTGGTCCATTCAGGTCGGTTCGGAGGCGTTCGTCGGAAGACTGTAAAATTAACGGGCACAACCAGATGAGTCAAAAACGGATAGCCCAATCCGGCAGGGATTGTCTGCTCAGGTTCCCCACACCAGCTGAACGAAATCACGGTCAGACACGGCATTGCCGATCACGTCTTCGAGGGCGAAGGTTTCGCCCGCGGCCGGCGTAATCCCGGCGGTGAATTCAATGCAGGCAATGCCATCGAAGCCGCCGTCACGAACATGAGGGAGCAGGCGACGATAGTCGACCCAATCTCCATCTGCGAGGCACACCGTTTGGCGTTCTGCGCTCAAGCGATTCTGTAGGTGCAGATGATGGACACGATGGGCGATGCTGTCGTAGAAGTCGATCGTCGCCTGCGTGTCGTGATCCACATAGGGCTGGAAGCAGAGTGCGAGGTTTTCGACATCCGCCAAATCTGCCAACAATCGATCCGTACTGGCGGGGTTGTCACACAGCGTGCCACCGTGAGTTTCGAGAGTCAGGATCATTCCATGCTCACCCACGTCGGCGGCGAGGGTCCGCAACCTTTGCATGGTCAACTCACGGACGGTGTCATCCGCATCGGCACTGGCGACACGACCGGGAAAGATCTTGAACACAGTCGCACCCAGGGAGGCGCTGACTTCCACCGTCCGCTGCAACTCGGCGGCGAAGGTTTGGGCCGCGGAGTCCTGATGATGAAACTGCGGATAGGCGCCGACAGCGATCACCTGCATTTCCAGAGCCTGCATCCGGGCTTGCACAGCTTCTACCTGCTCATCGGTCAGATTCGAAATGTGATACTGCCAGATTTCAAGCTGTTGAAACCCAGCCAGCTGGACCGGCTCGAGCAAATCAATGAGGGGCCAACTGAGTTTCTTGTCCGCCGTCCAACGATTGGGTTCAAGCATGATGGTATTGAGCAGCAATTCCACGGTCGCGCCTTTTTTGACAGATTCGGGGGCATGGGGCTCTATTAGCTCGATGTTACGCCATGCAGCAGACAAAGTAGCGTGGCCGGCAAATCCCAACAATCCAACGATGCTGAAAGATCCTCGCTATGGCAGACCCCGTCCGCATTCTCGTTCCAGGTGATGACCCACCTCAGATCGCAGGCTCACCTCACCTCGAGCGCCTGAAGCCGTATGGTGAAGTTATCCTCCACGCCGATCCTCCCGCGTCGAAGGAAGATCAGATCCAGCGTGCAGCTGGCTGTCAGGTGGTGATCAATTCTCGCGGTTCCGTTACATGGAGGGAAGACGATCTAAAAGCCTTGCCGGATCTTCGCATGATTACGACCTGTTCCATCGGAACGGATATGATTGATCTGAAGCCGGCGGCGGATCTTGGCATTGTTGTCTCCAATCAGCCCGGCAGGACGGCGCCCGTCGTCGCCGAACACATGCTCGGACTGCTCTTTGCCGTCGCCAAACGTGCCGCTTTCCAGACGGCAGAGATTCGTCAGCAGCGCTGGACGCGACGCATGAATCTCGGGGTACAAGGCAAGACATTGGGTATCGTGGGCACGGGCAATATCGGCGCCGAACTGGCTCGCCTCGGGCGTGCCCTGGGAATGGAGGTCATCGCCTGGACATTCAATCCTTCACCCGAGCGGGGGTTGGCACTTGGCGTGCGCTTCGTTGCGACCCTCGACCAATTGCTGGCACAGGCAGATTATGTGAGTCTCCATGTGGCACTCACCGACGACACGCGAGGTCTGATCGGCGCAAAGCAATTGGCAACCATGAAAGAGGATGCTGTTCTGCTGAATGGTGCGCGTGGTGATGTTGTCGATCTGGATGCACTGGCGACGGCGCTTGAACGAGGTCAGTTGGCTGGCGCCGGACTCGATGTGTTTCCAGACGAACCCTTCGTCGCCGAGCACCCGATTCAGAACTGCGAGCAGGTCGTGATGACACCCCACGCAGCGGATCAGACGCCAGAGGGAGTGGATCTTTTGAATGGGGGTGCTGTGGACAATGTCATCGCCTTCCTTGAAGGGCGGCCGCAGAACAATGTTGCCCGCTGACACGGCGCCGCTACCCACTCACGCGATACAGTTACCCGCTGACGCGACAAAGGGGACTCCACTGTAATGTTCACATCTTTGAGCCCAGGAGCGATCGGTGTCAGCGTTGAAGGTCTTGAACAAGGACTGACACTGGCAGCCGACCACGGCTTCGACGGTTATCACTTCAGCATTACGGATGCGGCAGCCGTCGGTGCTGAGCGAATCGGCGAACTCTGCGAGCATACAGGCGTACGTCTGGCGGCTTTTGGTTTCCCATTGGAATTTCGCGGCGACGAGGAGCAACTGGAGGACAGCCTGGGTGCCCTTGAGGCGCAGGCCGCTCTGGCTGCAAGCCTCGGCGTGCAGCGCACGGCGACGTGGATCAGTCCCGCGTCAAATGAGCTGACTTTCCAGGAGAACTTCGACCTGCATGTGCAGCGATTGCGACCGGCTGCAGAGATCCTTGATGCGCATGGAATCCGCCTGGGCCTGGAGTACGTCGGCCCCCTGCGCAGTCGCGAGAGCATGAAGCATGCCTTTGTGCACTCCTTGGATCAGATGGCTGATCTCTGCGCCGCAATAGGTGAGAATGTGGGATTTCTCCTCGACGCCTGGCATTGGTATACGGCGGGGGAAGACAGCACGCACCTGCAGAGATTGAGTCCAGAGCAGATCGTGGATGTCCATGTGAATGATGCACCGGACAAACCGGTGGATGCTCAGATAGACAACCAACGCGAATTACCCGGAGCGACGGGTGTGATCGACATCATGACCTTCCTCACCGCCCTCAAGCGTGTTGGCTATGATGGGCCCGTTATGGTGGAGCCCTTCAGTGAGACTGTGCGCGCAATGTCGACAGAAGATGCAGTGGGTGCTACGGCAGCGGCCCTACGCTCTGTCTGGGAGCAGGCGGGCCTGTGATCGAGTCAGAGGCCATCTGAGTGCGCGTCGCTCACATCGTCCCCACAGACCGCATCGCCTGGCTTCTGTTGAGACGCCGTCTGACCCAGTTGATGGCGGCTGGATGCGAGATTCACCTGCTTTGTGGCAGGGCGCCTGATTCGGGTGCTGCCGACGGCGTCGACTACGAATCCGGCTTGGAAGCGCTCGGGATCAAGCTGACCTACTTGCCCTTCGAGCGGGAGATCTCTCCTTGGTCAGACGCTCGTACGTCAGCGGCGTTGTACGCGGCGCTGCGTCGTGGCAACTACGATATCATTCATACGCACAATCCCAAAGCGGGCCTGCTCGGCCCACCGATTGCGCAACTTGCCGGTGTGCGACAGGTCGTACACACGGTGCATGGCTTCTTATTTCACGATCGCACCAAGGGACTCTACCATGCCGCCGCACTGGCTGCTGAGCGCTGGACGGCGTTCTGGAGCGATCATCTGTTGTTTCAGTCCGAAGAGGATCTGGCCTACGCGACGGCACATCACTTCAAAGAAGAAGATCGCCTTCATCTAGTGGGCAATGGTGTAGATATCTCGTATTTCGATCCCGCTGCAAACCCGCAGGCCAGGGCCCAGAGGCGGCATGAACTGGGATGGTCTGACGAGGATCTCGTGGTGGGCACGGTGGGACGAGTCGTCGAAGAAAAGGGTTATCTTGAATTCTTCGATATGGCCGGGCGGCTGGCTCGTATCAACGACAGAGTCCGCTTCCTCGTGGTGGGCTTGTTCGAACCCGAGCAATCGGATGCCGTCGATCCCTATGCACTGGCTCGCGACCATGGAGTCGAGGATCGTTGCCAGATTCTGCAGGGGCGCAGTGACATGCCCGCCCTCTATGCGGCGATGGATGTCTTTGTCCTGGCATCGCACCGCGAAGGCTTGTCCAAGTCATTGCTGGAGGCCACAGCGATGTCTCGCGCCGCGGTAACCTGCGACATTCGTGGCTGTCGAGAGATTGTCGTGGAGGGGCAGACTGGATTGCTGGTACCTATGCGTGATGCAGCGGCCCTGCAGGTCGCGGTCTCAACATTACTGGAGGACAAGGACCTGCGGCGAGGTATGGGCGCCGCTGGACGACAACGCGTGGCCGAGCACTACACCGAGTCGATTGTGGCTAAGCGCCTGCTTGAGATCTACAAGAATCTTGATTGGTAAGTGCCGTCCCGGCTCCGGGAACCTGTCACAATCAGCTATGAGCCCGTTCAAAGGCTCGAATTTCTTTTTCGCCGTCGAGAACGCCCATCTCCAGGTGAAAATCGCGTGTCTGTCCCGGTTCAAGGTATTCGAGGCTACGATTCTTCCGATTCCAGGCACGACCGAGGGCACTGCAATTGCCCGGTTCGATCCCGGTGACATAGGTGCCGCGGTGGAAGTGCTGCCACTGACTCAGAACGGGCATTTCCTTGCGCGGGAACTTCCAATACAAACCTAGCCCTAGCCGATCATTTATGAGCGCTACGTGCACATCACCGCGCCGATCGGCCCGAGGTCGGTGGATGTAGACGTCATCGTGCATGCGCTGGCGCGGGCCGGCCATTTTCGCATATACGTCGGGAGAAACGTCTTCATCCTTGAGCCAGTCTGTCGTCTTGCGTGACTGTACCAGCAGTCGCGCACCGACATCGAGCAGGGGCCACCCTGGATTGGTGTGATAGAGCACCATCAGTGGTGCCGGGTCAGTACCCAGGTTTTCAACGCGATCGTGGATACGTATTACGCTCTCTCCGAGGACCGTCGACAGCTGTCGCGTCATCTCCAAACAATGACCGAACATGATGTGCTCACGCATTCGTCCACCCAGGCGCAATACATAGTCGTCCCCTTCCCAGGCGCCGCGTGTGTATACGTCCTTTGCCGGGATGTAGGAGAGACGGCCGTGTAGTGGCAACTCCTCGTTTTCTTCCTGTGGATCGGTCTCCGGGTGTCCGACGAAGGTCAGTCCGCACGTCGTCAGCAAGCCAAGGAAGGAGCCGCGCATCCAATCGTATCCTGTGGGTTCATAGAAGGCAGGGCCCACGTCTCCCGTCTTGGAGCGAAAACACAGGGACATCCCTTTGTAGGTTGCTGCACTGATATCGAGGGCGCGTCCTGGTAATACAGAAAAGCTCAGGCCCGAGGCATTGCTTACCTCGATCAACCCGGCACCCCGTTCGGTGCCCTCTATCAGTTCACCGCGCCGGATCCCTGCGACCTGCGACATGTCGCCGACGAGATCCTGAACCTGCTGTCGTGTGTAGTTGCGTCCGAATAGTTTGGGCATGGCCATCCTCCTGTTGGACTTGTGGCGCCAATCTTAGTCAGCTACGACCTGTCTGTCACCTCGGCGTTGGTTGGTTGCCCGCCGATGTCGGCACGGTCACTTTCTCAGATTCAAGCCTGCCAGCGTTCCATGGCTGAGGCCGAAAGGCAGACGCCGAGTCCGGCGCCAGGCGGGAGGGCAAGTCCGCCTGATTCGTATCTGATCGCAGGCTCCACGACATCTGCAGTGAGCAATCCTGGGCCAACCAGATCACTTGCCCAAGTGACCGCCGTCGCCGCTGCCGCAACGTGCAGCGCCGCTGCGGTGCCGATACCAAGCTCGACCGTACTGCCCAGCAGGGCTGGCATCCCTGCAGCCTGGGCCAGTTGCAAAAGGCGCATGGCTCGGCGCAGACCGCCTGCCTGGGCAGGAATCACGTTAATGGCGTCTACGGCTTTGTTGGCGAGCAATGCCAGGGTAAAGGCGTCGTCGAAATCACCCACATGCTCGATGATGGGAACCGAAATCTGCGATCGGAGGGCGGCGAGGGATCTGGCCGCTGATTCTGGATCTTCATCGATGACCTGAGGCTGATCTTTGGCTAGGCTGCGTGAAATGGCGGACAAGGGGGTTTCGACGGCGTCGATTCCAAGTTCAGCCAGCCTGTGTAGTCGAGCCACCGCCTCCTCATGATCCCAGGCACCACTGGCGTCGACGCGCAGATGAGCGCCAGGGCCCAATCGCTGTCTGACCTCGCGTACTCGCTCGTCGTCCGCATCCGCGTCGAGCCCCACCTTGAGTTTGAAGGCATTGAAACCTTGAGCCTGCCGTTGTTCGACCTCGGCGACCACATCTTCTGTGGAGCGGATGTAGGCGACCCAGCTGACGGTGATGTGCTGACGTACAGGACCACCTAGCAGCGCACAGACGGGGAGCGATGTGCAGCGACCGAGAAGGTCGAGAACAGCCATTTCCACAGCACATCTTGTCAGTCGCCGCAACTCGGGGTGGGCGATGACGGTGATCGCCGGTTCAGCACGTTTCTTCAGCGCCGCTTCGTCTATCAAAGCCTCACCTACTAGGCCGTTGAGTAGCCCTTGGCGGATGGAATCTGCTGAGGGCGGTGCCCAATCAGGCTCGATGTCTGAGATCTCACCGAGTCCAACCTGTCCATCATCGCCGATGATCTGCAGCACGTAGTAAAGTGATGCCTCTTTACCTCCTGGTGGCGAGCCATCGGCAACGTGCGTGACATAGTGCCTGGGAATCTGCACCACCTGTACTGCAATATCGGCAATACGTGTGGGTAAGAGGCTCATCTGGACTCCGATATGTAGTTGGAAGTTCCTGTAAATACGGATGTTGCCATTGCTCTTGACTGTCTAGCTGTGAGGCGGCTTCTTATACAGGCTGCCACCCCCGCCTCTACCAGTCAAGAGTATAAGAACCTGCGTCATGAAGAAGCTGATTTCTGTCGATCACCTCCAAGCTGGCATGTTCCTCGAGGCCTCGGTTGTCGTCGAGGACCGTGACGGTGAGGAGACACGCTTCCTGGAACCGCTAAATGCCGTGAGCACAGGCTCCAGCGCAAAGCGGGCGCGATTGACGGGGAAGATGCACGAGAAGATCTCCAACAATGGAGGTCTGTTGGTGTCATCAGATGCCCTCGTCACACGATTGCGCGAAACAGGCCTGTCCATGGTAACCATCGACACGGACAAGGGCGCCGATTTGGCCGAAGGCGTCAAGCCTCTCACCGATCCATCCCGGCGACCGCCCCCCGATGGCCGTCTCGTCCACTTTGATGAAGAGATCGAGCGCGCCACAGAAATTCGCGCCGAGACGACGGAAACTCTCACCAGTGCGCTCGCAGACGTCGCCGAGGGAAAAGGTGTCGACACAGAGAAGGTGAATGCCGCCAGCGAAGTGATCACTGAATCGATCCTACGCAATGTAGACGCCATGTTGTCGCTGACACGCATAAAGAAGCATGATCCCTATACCGCACTGCACTGCATGAATGTGTGCACACTGGTCGTTGCCGTGGCGCAGGCGGATGGGGTGGACCCCGAATACCTGCCGACGATCACCGCCGCGACACTGCTGCACGATGTCGGCAAGACCCGCGTGCCACTTGAAGTCCTGAACAAACCGGGCCGTTTCGAGCCACATGAACTCGAGGTCATGCGCAAGCACGCCGTGTTCTCCGGTGATATCATGCGCGAAGAGGGTGGCTTTACGGAGGAGCAGGTCTTTATTGCCGAACAGCATCACGAAATGCTTGATGGTAGTGGATATCCCTACGGACTGAAGGGCGATGAGATCCACCCATACGCGCGCATGACAGCCGTTGCCGATGTGTACGATGCACTCACGGCGAAACGCGTCTACAAGCCAGCGATGCCCATGCACATGGCTTTGATGGCTTTGCACAAGAATCGCGGCACTGAGTTCGACGAACATTTTGTCGATCTCTTTGTGCGATCTCTTGGTGTCTACCCAGTCGGCAGCCTTGTGGAGCTCAACAACAAGGAAGTTGCCGTCGTCTACGAACCAAATCCGGACAATGTGCGCAAGCCAACGATCGCCATCATCACCACGTCCAATGGGCGCCCGCGCCCGGCACCCTTCATTGTGAACCTCGCCAAGCGATCAGAAGCCGAAGGACGTGAAGTCGGCAAGGTTGTCGACCCGGAAACAGCTGGTGTCGATCCGGAGGAAGTCATTGAGGCAGCCAAGACCCGTGGCGAGCGCACGGAAAGGCTGCGGCGGTGAGAGCGAGGTTACGGCGGTGAAAGCCGCCACTCTGCGTGCACCGCGTCAATGGGAGTTCGTCGATGTTGAGACGCCGGAGCCCGGTGCCAACCAAATGCGTGTCCGCCTGCAGCAAGTGGCCCTGTGTGGCAGTGACATGCCGGACTATCACGGTGTTGCGCCTTCCTATCCCGTAGCGCCCGGTGGTAGTGGTCATGAAGGAATCGGACTTGTCGAGGCTTGTCCGTCTGGCAAATACGCCGAGGGCGAGCGAGTTCTGCTGTGGGGATTCGATCGCGACAATGGTCTGTTCCAGGAAGCGGTACTTACCCACGACGAAGGGCTCCTGCGTCTGCCTGTGGAAGAGACGCCTGAAAAGGTGTTGATGTCGCAGTTGCTGGGCACCGTGATCCGACCTTTCCGAAAAATCCCGCAGATCATCAATCAGCATGTCGTCGTCCTGGGGCAGGGGCCCACGGGGCAATTGTTCGATTCAACTCTGCGAAATCTTGGCGCGCGTTCGATCATCGCTGTCGATCCACTTGATTACCGACTCGATGTTGCAAGACGCAGTGGTGCTACGCATACACTGAATCCACTCAGAGACGACATCGAGTCCGGTGTACGTGAGATCACACAGGGCGCCATGGCAGATATTGTCGTGGAAGCCGTTGGCGATGCCGACACGTATCGGCTTGCCGCCGATCTGACACGCCGCAATGGCACGGTGATCGGATTTGGTGTGCCGGACAAGGCCGGGCATGAGGGCGAAATTCAGTTGCCCCTGCTGCATATGCAGCGGCGCGAGATCCGTCTGGTGATGACGGTCAATGCCGGTGACAACCCCTACGACGACTATGCGACGGCCCTGGACTGGATCTGCCAGGGGCGAATCGATGTGGAACATCTCATCACACACATTCTCCCCTTCGATCAGATTCAGCCGGCCTTTGAACTGTTTGCCAATCGCCCGGTCGACGAGCGTCCCGTCAAAGTCGTTCTCCAATACTGAAACAGTAGAAATCGCCCGAGGCCAATGTGTCGATTCTTCTGCTCACCGCGACGGCGATGGAGGGAGACCGCCTCGCTGCAGCTTTTGAAGAAGCGATCGAGCAGACCATCGCTGGCCGTCGCTGGCTCTCAGGTGCTCTGCACGGTGCGGACACTCTTCTTGTGGAGGGTGGACTCGGTGCCGTCAATACGGCCCACGCCCTGACTCGTGCCCTGGAGTTGTCGCAACCCGATTTGGTCCTGCAGATTGGCGTCGGCGGGGCATACGATGCGTCTGGCCTGGCGATCGGTGACATTGCCCTGTCAAAAAATGACAGTTTCGCCGATCTGGGTGTGATGACACCATCCGGATGGCAGGGCGCTGAAGCGATCGGCATTCCTGTTCTCTCGCGTGAAGTTGATTACTACAACACATACCCCTGTGATGCGCCAAGGACACAGCATGCCCACACGCTGCTCTCGTCGCATCTTCAGGTGGGTGTGTCTGTGGGGCCCTTTGCTACCGTACAAGAGGTCAGTGGGACGGCAGCCTTGGGAGAGGAGCGGAGGCGGCGAATTCCCGGTGCGATCTGTGAGAGCATGGAGGGTGCCGCAGCGGCGCAACTATGTGCACTCTATCAGGTCGATTTTTTGCAGTTGCGTGCCATCAGCAATGCCGTGGAGGATCGTGATCGCTCGCGCTGGAATCTACCCCTCGCCTGCGAGCGTGCGCAGAGTGCAGCTATGCTGCTACTGGCTGAATGGGGCCAGAAAGGTGATCAGAAGTGAGTGATACCTTGAGCCTCGGTTATTCTCCGTGTCCGAATGACACCTTTGTGTTCTACGGCCTTGTACATGGGTGTTTGCCTGGGGCGCCGGTTGTAACAGAAGTGCTCGAAGACATAGAAACCCTCAATGGCATGGCGACACGAGAGGAACTCGATATCGTCAAGGTGTCCTTCCATGCGCTGGGTCACTTTCGTCAGTCTTATTGCCTATTGCGATCTGGTGGGGCCCTCGGACGAGGCTGCGGGCCGCTGGTCGTGGCTGGGCGACCCATGGATGCCGACGAGCTTCAACGTGCTCGTATCGCAATCCCAGGCCGCATGACAACGGCAGCCTTGCTCGTGCGGCTCTTTGCGCCGGAATTGACCCACGTTGTCGAGATGCCCTTCCATCAGATCATGGACGCCGTGCAGTCCGGGCAGGTCGATGCGGGTGTCATCATCCATGAGAGTCGTTTCACATATCAGCAACACGGTTTGCATCAGATCGTCGATCTGGGTCAGTGGTGGGAATCGACGACGGGACATCCAATCCCGCTCGGAGGGATCGCCGCACGGCGTTCCCTGGGACAGGTCCGGTTGCGACAGATCGAAACCGCGTTGCGCGACAGTGTCGAGTTTGCTCACGCACATCCCGAGGTGGTTCGCGACTATGTCGCCGCGAATGCGCAGGAAATGGAACGCGAGGTGATGGATGCACACATCGCTCTCTATGTCAATCAATACACCAGAGACTACGGCCATCAAGGCGAAGCGGCGATCGATGACCTGTTAGCACGGGCTGCGGACGCGGGCATCGTGCCGCATATCAACGACTCCCTCTTCGTGCACGGCTGACGAGTCTGCATCGATGAACGAAAGGACAAGAATCATGCGTTTAATCCAGTTTCTCGATACGAGCGTGCCTTCACCACAGCACCTGGGGTTGGTGGAGGGCGATGAGGTTGTCGATCTGACTGCAGGTGACGGCCCCGCCTCCATCTTCGAACTTTACTATGACAGAGGGGGAGATCGCGATGGGATCGACGCCGCCGTGCAGTCCGCAAGGCGTGCCGCCGACAGCAATCGCCGCTTGTCCCTGGCTGATCTTACGCAAGCGACCTCGGCAAGCTCTCTAAGACTTGATAAGCCCGTGTCTGGCCCTCGGGGCAAGCCGTACGCGATGCGCGTGTGGTTGGCGGGGGTGACGCATGAGGATAGCGCCAAGCTGCGTGAGATCGAGGCGCAACAGGCGACGGGAGATGCCGTCAATGTCTATGACCAGAAATACCGTGAGTGTGCCGCCGGTGGCCGGCCTGAACTGTTCTCGAAGGGTGAGCCCGATACGGTGGTCGGCCACAATGGAGCCATCACCCGCCCAGCGGACACAGAGCGACTCGTACCGGAGACAGAATTGATCAGTGTCTACGGGTTGAATGCGAAAGGCCAGGTCGAACGCCTGGGCTATACAGGTGGCAACGACGCTACCGACAATGGCATCGAAGCGACGAATCCACTCAATCTTCCGCAAGCCAAGAACTGGGCAGGAGGCTGCGCCAGCATGGGGCCCTCACTCGTGCTGGCCTCGGCCTATGACGACAGCCAGGTCACGGTTTCCTGCGAAGTATTGCGAGATGGGGAGCGCGTCGGCTTCAAGGAAGGCAAGACAGGACAGGCGAATTTGAACATGCCCGATGGCTTGCTGCACATGGAACGCATGCTCTTCCGGCGACTACCTCTCGAGCCGCGGCAATTGCAGGTCCTGTATTGGGGCACACCGATCGTCTTCGCTGAAAGCGATCTGGCAGCTGGACTGCAGGTTGGCGATCTGGTGCGGATGACATTCTCAGGGGGAATCGGAACCCTCGACAACCACATCGTGCCACTTCCTGAGACGCAGCAACTGGCCTTGCTCGAGAGCTGAATTTCCGACTCGAGCCCGAACGAACCGACTCAGATCGCCGAGATTTCCTGCAGATAGGAGATACTCGATTCGAACTGCTGCATCTCGTATTGGGCACGAGTCGTTTCGTCAGCATCCATCTCGTGCGGAGTGCGCCAGTCGACATTCGGCGTATTCGCTCGATGCAGATCACCCAGTGCGTCGAGCGCGTCCGGTACGAAGGGACGCGCCGGATACGTTGACCACCAGTCGGGCTCGAAGAGTCTGATGTGCCGAGCCTGCGTTGCTCCTAATTCAATACACCCTTCCACTTGCGGCGCATGTTCGGAGAATAGTTCGAGTATCTCGGGCCAATTGACGACGCCGTCACCTAGAGCGCAGCGCTTCAGACGGAAGCCCGCATCACTACCGTGTACGGTGTAGTCTTTCAGATGCACATGTTTGAGAATAGGCAAGACGCGACGTGCGAAGGCGAGCGGTGTCTCTCCCACGGCGTAGGCATTGCCGACGTCCATCGTGACACCAAGACGCGGCGACCCGACCTGTTCGCATAGCCAGACGAGCTCGTGTGAACAGATGTCCTGATGGTTCTCAATACCCACGTCGATGCCAGTGGCCTCTGCCTCCTGCATCACGGATGTCAGTGGTGCGACCAGGCCCTGCAGGTGAGCTCGCCAGCCGTCGGCACCGAGGCTGCGTCGGTCTCCCTCAAGGAGGCCGCTGATCGTTGTACGCACGATCTTTGAGCCCAGGTTGCCGGCAATGCCGATGGCGTCGCGCAATGGCTGGATGTTCTGAGCGTAGTCGTGGCCCCCGGTATCGACGAAGACGCCGAGGTGGGTATCAGCAAGGCGCTGCCTGAAATCGCCAAGACTTGCCTTGTCCTGTGGATCCCACCAGCCACTGGCTCCCTCGATCGAGTGCAATCCATGTCGGATCGCCAGGTCGACCAGACCCGCAGGAGTATGGGGATCCTCTGCTGCTCCGACTTGACCATGGACCCCGGTAAAACTCCAGGCACAGACGCCAATCTTCATGTTCGGGCCCTATAGATCCGCTGGAGACACTTCAGTCTCTTTGCCACTGGCTAGATCCCTCACTTTCACGACACCCTTGGCCCACTCATCGGGTGCCAGCAGCACGATGCGACTGGCACCAACATTGTCCGCGTGGCGGAAGGCCCATTTCATTCGCTTGCCATCCTCCAGCACCAGATCAACACTACGCCCAGCATTGCGAAGGCGATTGGCGACATCCTGAGCGGGTCCCCGAAGAGATGCCTCAAAGGCGAACACGACATCGTCTATTCCACGAGGGAGGGTGGGGAGCAGGTCGAGATCCTTGAGAATTTCGAGGATCACCGGATCACCGAAGCCGAATCCACAGGCGGGAAGGTCCTTGCCTCCGAAGGTCGACAGCAGGCGATCGTAGCGACCACCGCCGCAAATTGCACGATGTAAGTCGCCAGTGATCGCCTTGGCTTCGAAGACGATGCCCGTGTAGTAGGCGAGGCCACGAACCAGGCTCGCATCAAACTGCAACCACTCGGCAATACCGTACTGAGACGCCAGATCGAGCAATCGTCCGATCTCATCCAGGCCATTGTCGCCTTCACCTGCCAGCTTCGCCGCGTCCTCAAGTGTGTTACATGAGGCGACTTCGAGGACGCTGTCGATGGCGGCGGCGTCGACACCCAATTCGGCCAACTCTGCCTCTACTGCGTCGCGCGACACTTTCTCGAGTTTGTCGACCAGAACACAAACGGGGGCAAGCAGATCATCGCCGATTCCTGCAGCAGCGAGCACTGCCTGCAGCAGACGTCGATTCGAGATGCGAATCTGAATATTGTCCTGGGTGAGCCCGACGCCGCGGAAGAATGTAACCAGGGCGGCGAGTAGTTCTGCCTCGGCCGTGACATCATCCACACCAATGATGTCCATGTTCCATTGGTAGTGTTCGCGGGTACGGCCGCGGGTCATCCGCTCATAGCGCCAGCATTGGGGCAGGCTGAACCACTTCACAGGAAGGGGCAGAGAGCCGGCGCGCTGCAAGATCATGCGTGCCAGAGAAGGTGTCATCTCAGGTCGCAGCGCCAGCTCCCGTCCAGACTTGTCCTGGAAGACATAGAGCTGATCGACAATCTCTTCACCCGCCTTGCGCACATACAGATCGGCAGATTCAACGACGGGTGCATCATACTCCTCGAAGCCGAAGAGGCGGCCTACCTGGCGAAAGTGACCAAACAGCCAGGCGCGCAGGCGCAGATCTTCGGGGAAGACGTCTCGTGTACCACGTGGGGGCGACAGATTCATAGTTAGATAGGGTCGGCTGCCCCTGCGATCATCGCAAGGGCTTTTCGCGATCCCGCAAGGGCTTTTCGCGATCTCGCAAGGGCATTTCGTGATCTCGCAACGGGCTTACCCTACCAATTGGTGAGGGAACCGTCTGATCTATGTAAACGGGGCCCCGATGCAGGCTCATAGGGATAGTTGGAAACTGCCGCCTCGTTGAACTCGACACCGAGTCCCGGCATGTCGGTTGGTAGCAGGTGGCCCGCTTCGTAGGGAACCTGAACCGGGAACAGATCGGCGAGAAAATCCGTCCTTCCGTGCCACATCTCTTGAACGCCGAAGTTGTCAGTCGCCAGGTCCAACTGCACGCAAGCGGCGGCCGATACCGGGCCCAGAGGATTGTGGGGCGCAATCTTGATGTAGTGGGTCTCGCACCAGCCTGCGATTTTGCGGGCCTCTGTGAGGCCACCCACGATACACAGGTCCAAACGCGCGTAGTCGAGTAGCTCTTCTTCGATGAGCTGACGGAATTCCCACTTTGTGGCAAAGTGCTCGCCAATGGCCAGGGGACATGCAACATGCTGACGTACAAGTCGGTACGATTGCGGGTTCTCGCAGCGAAGAGGGTCCTCGATGAAGAATGGATCGTAAGGCTCCAACTGGCGTCCGAGCCGAATGGTATCCGGTGGATCCAACCGCGTATGGACATCGGTGCAGATTTCAATCTCGGCACCGACCGCTTCTCTTACGGCAGCGAAGTGAGCGACGGCATCGCGTACGGCGGCGCTGCCATCAAGAATCCCATCTCGATCCGGAATCGACAGACGCAGAAATTTCCATCCCTCGGCGACCAGATCGAGGCCCTTCTGTGCAGTCTCTTCCGGTGTCGCGCCGCCAATACCCGTATAACATGGCACACGATCGCGCAGTCGACCGCCAAGAAGCATATGAACAGGCTGCTTCAGTGCCTTGCCCTTGATGTCCCACAAGGCAATATCGACGGCACTGATCGCCGCCGTGTTGATCCGTCCACCCGGGAAGAAATCACCGCGCAGCATCAGTTGCCACAGATACTCGATATTGAGTGGGTCGGCTCCGATCAGGTGGGGTTTCAGGTGCTCAATTGCTCCAATACCGGCCTTTTCGCGCCAGCTGATGCCAAATTCCCCCATACCGTACACGCCTGCATCGGTCTCCACTTTCACAAACAGATAGTTCTTTGAGCCTGCAAAAATGGGAAAGCACTTCACATCAGTGATCTTCATCTGATCTCCTGAATCGGCGATTGAGAGGGGGAGGAGGGCAAGGTCGCTTCACCCAGGCAGATCGCCAGCAGTCCCAGAGCCATGCCAATCAGCATTCTACGACTCAGGCGTGTCGGTGGCCTCCCATGCCACAACTGGCGAATCCACCAAATCAAGAGCAGATCGAGGCTCAGGACCGGGATCCCGTAGCTGGCATTGTAGATCCCCATTGCCCAAGGAAGCAGGGCGATCGTGGCAACGGTGGCAAGGCACAGACCGGCAATTCGACCTGCAACAACGGGCCCCCATCGCAGGGCTGCCGTCTGTATTGAGTGGCGTGAGTCGCCCTCCATGTCCTCGATTCCCTTCACGACTTCTCGCCCAAGGTGATAGAGAGCGGCGAAGATCGCTGGTATCCAGGACCGCCCCAGGTTGCCAGCCGCCAGGGCTCCGTAGGGGAAGGTCGCCGCTGCCAGCATGGCGATCACGACATTGCCGGCAGGGCCGAGTCTCTTTAGCCAAAAGGCGTAGATCATCAGGGCGACAGCAACTGCTGTGGCGATGATTCCCGGTATCGTGCCAGCAAGCCAGGCCAGAGCCAAACCAACTGTGAGTAGACAGGCGGCTGCCCAGCAAGCGATTTGGGTGCTCAACAGACCGGCGGGAAGTGGCCGGTCTGGGCGATTGATCATGTCCTCGGGCAGGTCGACC
>Ga0233428_1002746_pt1 | contig 16026 bp, 10 predicted proteins | sample SI_118_April2016_4_FD_179890 | JGI IMG/M metagenome (GOLD analysis project Ga0233428, IMG submission 179890) | Seawater microbial communities from Saanich Inlet, British Columbia, Canada - SI_118_April2016_120_MG | ecosystem: Environmental > Aquatic > Marine > Inlet | place: Canada: British... | reverse complement strand
ACAAATCCGCATGGTAGTAACCCATTCAACATTCCTAGAAAATAAAATCCCAGGAGTGATTCACTTTTCAAGAGATTCTTAAAGGTTGTTTGATACCACTTTGAGCTGGCAAAGGAAGTTTCAAAAAGTTTCAACACGTGCAGTTTGCCCAATAGAGACAGACCAGCAATGACCATGGCTACCCCAGCAACAATCCACAGGATACCATTGGTGGTATTGTTAAACACAACCACACCGCCCAGAATGCCAAAAACAGCACCGAGAACGGTGTAGGTAGTAACTCTTCCAAATGAATAAAGCAGATGAGAGATGGCCTGAGCGGTTTTGCTACGGTCTTTTTCCAGACCTGCTGTAGAATAGGCGATGACGATCCCACCGCACATCCCGATGCAATGGCCAAAAGATCCCATAAAGGCGATAGTTATAATAGAAATGATATTGACAGTTTCCATCATGGCTCCAGGAGTTGTTTACGGAAACTCAAATTTGCCATGGTTTCACCATTAAGCATGGCTTGCTGCATGATCGTGAAATCAATGAAGCTGTCCTGATATGTCTTATATGCTCCAAATCCGTACGACATAGGTGTTTGATCCGTACGACTATACCACGCATGTCTTCCATCAATCCACTCGCCAGAGGGTAAATCCTTTACCCAGACAATTGCCTCATCTTTAAAGGGCCGGGCACTTAACCAGGCAGCCATACAACCATGGTCATCAAAAAACCAGGTTTTCCCATCTGGAGCTACAACCTGAGAAGCAAAATTCAGATCATTGATAACCATCCCGCATTCACTACCCTGAAATTTACCCACCGTCATCTTGACTGGCTGTTTACTGGTATTGCCCTCATAAACCACCGTCATCTGCTGGGATTTCCCCAATAAAGAAAAGATGGTAATGATGACCACGATAAGCATGAGGATAATGATAATTGGTTTAATGGTTTTCATAGTCCAAGAATATATTTGCTAATTGTGAAATGTATATAGAAACCTGTGAACTGGAGCTACTTATCTTACAGATTTATCCAGAAAGTTCATTATTTACCAGATCCGGATTCTCGCTGGAAAAGTTCTTATACTCTTTTCAAAAAGATGTAAATTTGCGGACCCATAGAACACTCAAACAATTTTTCGAAAAGGTGGATTATATGAAATGGTGTAAACTGACTATCTTGCTGATTATATTTGTTTCTGTGATCCCGGAAATACTTCTTGGGAAGACAGCCTCTCCAAAAACGCTCACGGTCCAAATGAATTTTAATGATTCTGATGGCATGCTATTCAATGAAAAGGTTATCCAGACTTTTGTTGAGATTAAAAACAATTCAGCGGATACCGTCTCCATGCAAATTACCTGGAAAATTGAAACAGATACTTGGCGTCCCCTCATGGAGATGGATGCTCACTTAGATATAATGCCCAATGTGGATCGCAGTGCTTATTGTCCCTGGTTTGAACTGCCAGGTCCCGGTTTCTATCATATCAGCGCTATGATTACAACAGAGAAAGATGAAATTTACGCTGCCTCAAAGGTTGTCGGTATCGATCCTGAAAAGATTCCAGCCACTACAGATGCTATGGACGACTTTGACTCATTCTGGAAGGAATCCTTAAGAGCTCTTGATGAAATTGATCCAAAATTCAAAGTTATTCCACAAAAACGTGACAAAAAGGCGAAGACAAAATTGTTTAAAGTCGAAATGCAAAGTTGGAATGGACTCACTATGCGGGGATGGCTGGAAGTTCCTAAAAAGCGCGGGAAATACCCCGCACTTTTGAGGGTCCCTGGATACAATAGTAATAAAAAACCCATTGATAAATATGATGATCTCATCGTCTTGTCCTTTAACCCAAGAAGCCATGGTGAAAGTGACGATGGGGAAGATGCAGAAATTGACATGTGGATTCGAGGTTTAGATTCCGAACAGAAATACTATTATCGAGGTGCTTATCTCGATTGCATTCGTGCTGTTGATTTTCTTGAAAGTAGAAAAGATGTAGATCAGGATCGAATTGCTATCTGGGGCGGTAGCCAGGGCGGCGGATTCGCCTTTGCCACGGCGGCACTGGACGAAAGAATCGATCTATGCATCGCCGATATTCCGTGGATGTGTGATTGGGATAATTTCTTTGCCATTACTCACTGGGCTGAAATAGGCGATTGGTTTGCATCAAACCCGGACCAAAACTGGGCTTCCATGCTGAATACATTAAGCTATTTTGATACTAAAAATATGGCTGACAGGATTAGTTGCCCGGTTATCATGAGTATTGGTCTTCAAGATGCTGTTTGTCCGCCATCAACCAGTTTCGCGACATACAATCTCATCAATAGTCCAAAGGAGTATACTGTCTATAAGCATTCTGGACACTGGCAACCTAAAACTCATTACGAGGATAGGTTTGAGTGGTTACGTGGCCAATTTAATATGGACTAAGCTTTGACGGGGTTACCCCAGTATATGGATGGTGGATCAAGTTAAAACCATCTCAGTTCCAAATGCACTTATTAGGCAGGGCTATCTATACCCTTCGAGAGCCTCAGGGAGACAAGCAAGAGTGTCTTGCTGAGGCTCTCGAAGCATGACACGTTGTGCACCTTATGAACTGCAATTTGTATTATAAGAACTTTCCGAGCCCCCGTATTTTAACCAGTGGACTAAATAAACTATATCACTCCTGTCCGTCTAACCAGGCTTTAATAATATCACCATGACAGGGTTTGGGCTTGCAATAACAGCCCAGTATTTTTCCCCTTTGAAGGATCAAATAATTATGAAAGGTTGTATCTGTTTGGACTTTCTGGTAGAAGTCCTCACTGAATTTTTCAATGCAGGACTCCCGTGTATGTGACTTCTGACAAAGCTCACACCAACCGATGGGGTGTGGATTCCCCAGCCAACCTTCAGTGCCAGGTTGGATATCGGTAGTGAGCATATGAGCGTAGTGATTTATTCCACGACCGATATACACCTCACAAGAATCGGTAGCTATATTTACAACGCTTGTCTGTGCATTTAGCATAGAAGCCACGATCAAAATCCCAACCCATATCTTAGGCATGGCAAGTCATCCTTCAAAATTGCTGTCAATCAGCTGTTTTTAATAGCTCAAGATAAGGCTTGTAAAGATCATTCTCAGCAGAGGCTTCATTTAGCATCTCAAGTACGTCAAGCCATTCATTGTCAAAGTTTGTCAACTCAGCAAGCCCCTGCGAAGGGTCCATATCTATCCGATGTCCGGTCTGAGCAACTCTCACCATGAGATCATTGGAATATTTTGATTTGTCCCAATTATGTCTGGTCAGGAATTTGATAAACTTTGTCATTTCCTTGAACTGGCCAGGCTTGCCAGATAATTGTTTTAAATCGTATTCCGATTGTCCTATTTGAATGATGATTTCCTCATCCACTGCATAGCTGCCTGTCGAAATTTCAGTGCACAATTCATGTCCATCATATGTCCAGTCAGAGCTCTCACCATTTATAACCACCTTTTCAGGAGCTAGGGTAAGGGGTAGTTTGATAACGAAGGATCTATGCTTTGACATGCCCTCAAAGCTTCCCTGAACAGCCGAAATCTTGATACTCAAGTTTTGTTTCTTTTGTGAAAACTCTATGCTGGTTGTGGCAAAGGATTCAGCCAGGTAATCTTCTGAGTCCCCATGGTCATCATAGATAATAGTAGACCCTGATTTTCCAGGATAGACTGTAAGAATGGTTGGATCGTTGCCATAATTACCATCGATCTCATTTCTGGAGGCCATTGGAATAATAGCACCCTCTCGAACAAATAATGGGATTTCATCCAGCGCAAATGATCTTGAGTGAATTTTCCCACCCTTGAGTATGGTACCGGACATCATCTCTATCCACTGTCCCCTGGGAAGCCAAATATCCTTGGTAACCATTAAACTGTTCGTAGCGATGGGTTCGGTTACAGGAGAGGCGATGATATCATTCCCAAACATGTATTGATTCTTGAAATTGTAGGCCTGCTCAGCATTAGGATAATCGATATACATTTGTCTGCACATCGATATCCCAGTATCATAGGCGTGTCTCGCTGAGGAATAAATGTAGGGTAACATCGCCTTCCTCAGATGGAAAGCATCGCGCATGATATAGAATTCATCCAGGGGATAAGCCCAAATCCTACGTTCTATGCCATTTGAGTAGTTAGCTTTGGTTGCATGGGTACGGAAAATGGGACTAAAAATACCAAATTGAATCCAGCGGGTGTATAACTCAGGTGTGCTCTCACCACGCATATGACCACCAATATCATGACTCCAAAAGCCAAAACCGACATTGGCTGCTGTGGAGGTAAAATACGGCTGATAATCCAGCGATTTCCAATTGATATAGGTATCACCCGAAAAACCAATCTGGTAGCGATGATTACCCAAGCCACCATAGCGATGAAAAATCATAGGACGCCTTTCACCCTGGCGAGCCATATCACTAAAGAAGACATAATTAAGATAAAAGGTCGGGTTGACTCCTTTTATTTTTGTGGTACTCCATTGTTGCCAATCCAACCACCAGAAGTCCACACCATCCTTTTGCATGGGCTGTAAAACGATATCCATAAAGTTTTTAGCAAAATCCTTATTCACAATATCGAAGGGGATAAATTTTTGGGTGGCTGGGTCAACGCCCATGGCTCGGGCCATCTCAGGATATTTATCCTCAAAAGGTTGAATCCCTGAAGCAGGGTGTAAATTCATACAAACCGTCAAGCCCTTTTCCTGGGTCCACTTCAAGAATTTCTTAGGATTTGGAAAGTAATTTTTATTCCAGGTTAAACCTGTCCAGCCAAAATCCTCGCCAGCTCCATCTTTGATTTTCTTCCCGTCTTCACCAAACCATTCTGGTTTACTCGTAAGATGCCAGTCCATATCAACAACCAGGACATCCAGGGGGACATCATGAATTTCATATTCCTGGACCAATTCCCTAAATTCAAGATCAGTATATTCCCAGTATCTGGACCACCAGTTTCCAAAGGCGTATTTTGGAGGGAGGGCAATTTTTCCGGCGATGGCTGTAAAGTCCTTGAGTGCCGTCTTGTATTCTCGTCCGTAAGTGAAGAAATAATAGTCCTGCAGGTCCTTTTCCGCACGAGGCATGACCCAGGCCCAGTCAGAATTATCGAATAATGGTCTCTCAGAGTCATCAATCAGAACCCATCCTTCAGTTGAGATTATACCCGGTTTTAATGCAATTGGCACTTTTCCAGACCACTGCATGATTTCACCATCAAAACCATCCAGTGTGCGAATGGTTCCCAGCAGGTTTCCTTTGTTCTCCTGACCAGGTCGCCATTCTTTTTTCTTACCCTCCAACTTGAATTTGATATGGAGATTTTGTGCATCGAATTTACCACCATCAACTTTGTAGTATAGTGTGAACTCACTGGTAGATATTTGCAGCCAGCCTTTTCTGGTCTTGGTTTTAATCTTTGGGACCGGTAGTGACCGATTGACGAAGGCCAGTGAGGCATGGTCTTCAAATTTGCCATCCTCAGCCCATTCCATTCGTATTACCCCGGGGGTGAGCACTGTAAAACGTGCATCTCCTGAAATGACAATTGCATCTGGATTAGCAACGGGGTTGTAATCTGCTGCCAATATGGACCCAAACATGATGAGACAGATTGATATGGAAAGAGAAAGTTGCTTCATTTTATACTCCTGCTATGACAGTCTGTACCTGTTATGATTATTCCAGGGTTTCGAATTATTTATTCAGCCCAAATATTTCTTTGATGGATTGCCACAGTCCCTTTTTCTCAGGGATAAGTTCCTGGTCGTTTTTGGGATCCATATCGAAACTAAAATCAACAACCAGAGCCAAATGATCAGAGGCAACTTTTGAATCTGATCTGAGCAGGCCATTGGCCTCGAGTTGTTCCTCACTCATGGTTCTGGTATTTAAGATGAAGTTGTTTTTTGCCCTTATCACAAAGTCTGTATAAACAATATAATCCAGGCGACCTGGACTATAGCCCTCGCCATTATTTTGCCAGGAAAAAGCAACTCCTTCTGACACATGTACTGGATACAAGTCCATGAGTGTAGTGCCATCCCAGTCAGGTGCGAAATCCGCACCAAATTTATCTTCATTTTGGATGTCACCCGTGAGCAATGTTGCCAGCTGCTGGCTCTCGCCAACCAGGTTCATATCACCCAAAATGACCACAGGTGTATTTGGTATCAAATCTATCTGACCACCCGGTGAATACGCGTCCCTCAAAAACGCTATGGTCGAATCTGCCTGCAATTGCCGATTTTTATCAGCACCACAACAGGACCAATGACTATTCATTACAAGTATTTGACGAGCTTCATCAATTTGTACCAGCAGGGCCATTATACGAGATCCACTACGACCCCACAGAGTCCAATTTCCAACAATAGGGAAACGACTGGCAGTATTGATGTGACCTTCCATTTCAGTGGTGAACCAATGTTTTCCCTCACCCAGAGGGATGATGGAATCCATATAGGCTACTGTACTTTTGTTAGTAGATTTCCACATTTCCTGGAAACAGACAATATCCCCTTGTAAAGCTTGCTGGATACGGCTGTGAGCAGGCGCACGATCTTCGACGAAGATGCCATCATGCAATGAATTCTGGGAAACGATGCGAATATCTGCAGCGGAATATTTTGCCAGGGGCCTGGTTACCCATGGTGGACCCGGATCATCAGAGAGTTCAACCGATATAGAGCTTGTGCCATCTGGCATCCTATCAGCACCTGCTTCGGATTGCTCATCTCTAAAGAAAAATCTAAAAGATTGAAGTGGTGTTGCAGGGTCCGTATTGGTAAAGACATCTGCTCTATTAATAGCAATTTCAAAATCAGTTGCAGTCAGCGTTGGCAGCGTGATCAGCCCAATTTCCCCGTGAGTAATGGCGGTGGAATCATTGCCGGAAAAAACAGCCCCGTCCTTATCACCGAATCTCCAGGCTAGCTCTGCACCCATGTCATCTATTGATAAACCCGTGCTGGCATCATTATCTCCATCAATATAGAGTGTCAGTTTGTTCTTTTTTGAAAGCCCGAACTCCTCAGCCATTATCAACCGTAGGAACAGTCTAGCGCTATCTGAAGTGACACTGACTGACAGAAAATCGAAACCCATAACACCATCACCAGGAGGGTCAACATATATGGGTTCTATATTTTTCCAGTCATCCGATCGTCCATCAATCAAGATGGGTTGAGCGTAAATAAGAGTACAAAGCAATACTAAGAATAGTGTCTTCATGGAATCCCCTCTAGCATTTTAGTCATTGTTTCTGATGCTACACAATGGTATGATCGATCAAAAATAGTACTGCTCGGGTGATTTGGAATGCTTTTTTAACGGGAGTTAAAGGGGACAGTTTTTGGGCTCTTTAGATCATTTAAGCATAAGGAAAACCAAGTAAGGTATTGCTATATATCCAACCGGACTTAATTTTTTAAGTAGCTCTCAACTAGAGTAATAACCACGCTTTTATCATCGGGAGATCACATGATTAATTTCAAACGTATCCTACTTACACCCATCCTTGGAATTGTATTGTTAATCCTGGGGTCTTGCGTACATACTTCCCCTAACAGCGCGGTCACTCCAGAACAGAGCACACAGTTTTATTTTGTCCATATTACAGATACCCATTTTGGAGACGCCAATCATTACGCTCGCACTGAAAAAATCATCGAGCTTGTCAATGATCTTCCCATGGATATAAAATGTGTCGTTCATACAGGCGATATCACTTCAGACAATATTACTCAAGACTCAATCGTAACACGCGGACTGGCTATTTTATCCAAATTGGATGTGCCGATACACTATGTAGCAGGGAATCATGATATTTTAGAAAATGATCTAAAAGCAACGAGAAGGCAATACGAGGAACACTTTGGTCCCCTGATTTCTGTACGGGAATATGAGGGTGTTCAGTTTGTCACCGTTTTTACAGAACCAATCGGTAGGGGTTATGTTCTTGATGGATTTGACCCGCTCAAAGAACTTGAAGAGATTCTCTCAAGCAATAAACCCTCGATTGTTTTTCACCACAGTCCCTCCCCAGATGATTTTTACAGGAATTCCATGCACGATAGCTGGAAAGTTGAGGGTCGTGATAAATGGGTTGATTTGCTCAACAGATATAATGTTAAAGCAGTGATGGCAGGACATTATCATCGTGATGAAGTGCACTGGTTGGGCAATGTGCCCCTATATGTGAGTGCCCCCGTAGGTAGCTGGTGGGGACGCCAGGCGAGTTATAGATTGTTTGAATACAAGAATGGTAAGGTAGGCTATCGAACTCAGTACATTCTAATGGATCGCTGGAAAAATGGTCAGATTCCAACTCTAATATGGGAGTAATCATGAAAAAAATCTTAAGTGGAATATGTATTCTTTTGTTTGTTGCCTGTCAACCCGAAGTCTCTGATACTCGAACCATATCAAAAGCTCAACTCCGAGATAAAATAAAAGGAGCCTGGGCTGCTCAGACCATCGGTGTGAGTTTCGGAAGCCCCGTTGAATTCAAATATAAGAGTACTATCATTCCTGATTATCATCAGTTGCGTTGGGACGCGGACATGATGGAAGAAATTTACACGAATATCCCGGGTGTTTATGATGATATCTATATGGACCTGACCTTTGTACAGGTTTATGAGGATATGGGACTCAATGCTCCTGTTGAACATTTTGCTCAAGCTTTTGCAACGGCAGAGTACCCCTTATGGTTTGCCAACCAAACGGCTCGTAGAAATATACTTGATGGGACCCCGGCTCCGGCTTCTGGTCATTGGTTGAATAATCCCTGTGCTGATGATATTGATTTCCAAATCGAAGCTGATTTTGCTGGTATTATGGCACCTGGAATGATCAACAGTGCGGTCGAGGTATGCGACAAAATTGGCCACATTATGAATTATGGAGATGGGTATTATGGTGGCGTATACATAGCTTCCATGTATTCCCTGGCCTTTGTTTCATCAGATATCGACTATATCGTTCGGGAAGCTTTACGAGTCATTCCTGAGGAAAGTACGTTTGCCCAGACCATGTCAGATGTCATCAAATGGCATGAGCAAAATCCAGATGATTGGAAAGCTACCTGGTTCAAAGTACATCGTAAATGGTCCAGCGAAGTAGGGTCAGCGGTGGGGGTGTTTGATGCATTTAATATCGATGCGAAAATTAACGCAGCCTGGGTCCTGATGGGTTTGCTTTACGGTGATGGTGATTTCACAAAAACCCTGGAAATTGCTACACGTTGCGGTGATGATGCAGATTGTAATCCTGCCAGCGCTGGTGGTATTCTAGGTGCAATCATGGGTTATGATGCTATCCCGGAATACTGGAAACAGGGTTTACCAGCGGTTGAACCCTTAAAATTTCAATACACCGATATTTCTCTGAACGATGTCTATGAAATGTCATACAAGCATGCCCTGCAGGTTATTGAGAAGGAGGGGGGGCAAGTAGACTCAGAAGAAATTCTTATCAAATATCAGCAACCTGAAACTATTCCCCTGGAGGTGTCCTTCCCCGGGCATTATCCCATTGCGAAACCACAGATAAACAAGACCCTGAAAGAAGCATTCAGCTACCCATTTAGCGGTAAAGGATTTGTTATAAGAGGGAAGGCCAGAAAAACGGGTTCCTCAGACTATGTGTTTAAAGTTGAGATGTCAGTAGATGGCCAAATTATTCAGACAGTTGATATGCCTACAAATTTTGTGGATCGTAGATTTTATCTGTTCTGGAGTTATGATTTGGAAGACACCCAACACAGAATTGACATGAAGGTTCTTAATCCAAGTGACCAGGCGGAAATTATTATTCAGGAAATATTGATATATGGAAGCGAACCAGTTTTAGCAAAATATTGACCGGCTTTACCTGGATTTATTCAACCATAATATCCAGCCAGATTAAGCGGTGATCGGAAGCTTTTTGTACACGGGCTGCTCCCTCAGGATCACGGGTCTTATCTGGCCAGTAGACACCCCCTCGAACAACCTGTAAGTTTTTACTGGGTAGGATGTGGTCGATTCGCATGCCCCACTTGCCCTTTCCACTCGTGCGATTTTCAACATAGTCTGGTGGACCCGGGGTTCGACCATTCAGTGCTCCCTCACTGATGAGCAGGTTAGCACAATCTTGAATTTTAGGATGCTTGAGTAGTTGGTCAATGGATTTCTGTCCGGTCACAACAGTGTCTCCAGTAGGTGCAGCATTCAGGTCTCCCAGGATGATGAAACTTTCATCCCTAGCTAATCCTCCCCGATTTCCCTGGTCATCTATTAACACAGAATCACCATCAATGTAGTGTGTCCACATTTTGATTTCATCGTAATTACGCCGACCGTTTCTGTCCTCATCACCATCGAATACTGGCGGTGTGGGGTGAGAAACAAGTAAATGGATCTCTTTTTCACCCATAACGAGCGGTACATCCCAGTGAGATTTGCTGGACAAACGGAAAACCTCTATTTCATCCTCTGCATACCAGTCTCTGGGGAGCAGATTATCCGGGAGGTCCTTCCAGAGGAAGTGTTGGAAAGTTTTGGCAGCAGCAAGATTTAGAGGATAGCGTGATAATATGGCCATGGAATACTGCCCGGGGTAGGCACCATAACCATAACAGTCACCGCCATGATCACGTGAGCCACGGTCTTCATCTGTTGCTACCATACCATTGTTGTCAAAGTCTTTGCCAGCTAGAAAGCCTGTGTTGCAGGGTGCGATGTATGTGTAGGGGTATTCAGACTGGGGTAGATACGCATCTAAAAATCGTCTAAGGTTTAAATCCAGATCATCTCCAGCCTTCAAGGCTTCTATGTCATGATCAATTTCATTGATCACCAGGATATCAGGATTGATCTCCGTAATTATTTGAGCTGCAGCAGATAGTTGCTCTTCCTGACCGAGACCCTGACTATCAATGTTGGTAAGCTTCTCTGTGGACATTTCCCAGATATTGAACAGAGCTATACGAAAAATGTCCTTTGAGCTTGGTTGGTTTATTGGGGTCGTAGCGCATGAAGAAAAAAGTAGTAGTGACCCTGCAGACCAAACAATTAAACGTTTCCCAAGCATTTGATTAATTGCATACCTGAAACGATATTTTGACATAAAGAACTCCAACATTAAGTTTTTTCGAAAAAGAGATAGATCATTTGAAACATAATGTAATTAGAGTTTGTCCTTAATGTTAGTATTTCAGAATATGTTGCCTATCCGTTTAAACGGTTAAATATTGCGTATATTATCAGTAACCCACGACTTAAGTCGTGGGTTACTGATACTTCATTAAGCCAATAAACTGTTTCAACGGTTTTTATGTTAAGTTTGAAGATGGACACTGATTAGAATTGTATCCAGAGCTTTTAATAATGTTGCTCAATCCACTCAGTGATCTTAGCGGACCTGAAAAAGCGATCTTGCTTGAGTCCTTAGAAAAAGCTCATATATTCAGCAGAATTCTCAGACAGGAAATTTGAATTGAAACTGAAATATCAGATTCTACTAATAGGTTTATGAGGAGGGGGCATGATTCGCGTATCAACTTTAATCATCATTGCATTCTTAATTAGCTCTTGCGAGCGAACAGCAGAACAATTTGAGCTTAAATCTCCAGATGGAACCATTGCCGTTCAACTCGAGATGAAAGATAATAGTCCCCACTATTCGATTAGAATTGATGGGGAGGAAGTGATCAAATCGTCTGCCCTTGGTTTTGATTTGATATCAATACCAAAGTTATCCGCCCCTCTAACCATACTACAGCAAAGTACTTCGGAGAACAAGTCTACCTGGTCGCAGGTTCTGGGCGAAGATAAAGAGATTACAGACAACCATTATTTCGCTCGTTTCCAGGTTTTATCAGGTTCACTCGAATTTTACTCACTGGAGTTTAAAGTATTTGATGATGGAGTTGGTTTCAGATATGTCTTTCCTGACTGGGCTGGAATAGATTCACTATTAATTCAAGATGAGTTGACAGAATTTAATTTTGCCCAGGATTACCTGTCCTGGTGGATTCCAAATGATTGGGATAGTTACGAAAGAATTTATCAGACTACACCTCTAAGCAAATCCCCCGGTGTCAACACTCCATTTACCCTAAGGACAGAATCAGGAATCCATATATCCATCCATGAAGCTAATTTAACAGAGTATAGCGGCATGACTCTGGTTCCAGATACCGTTGGATCCACAAATTGGCATGCAGCTCTCGTTCCCTGGCCAGACGGTCTCAAAGTAAGAAGTTCCTTACCTCACAAATCACCCTGGCGCACTATTCAATTAGGGCGCACTGCTACGGTGTTGGGCAATTCACATCTCATCCTTAATCTGAATGAACCAAGCCAAATAGCCGATGTTTCCTGGATTAAACCCATGAAGTATATGGGAATATGGTGGGGAATGCATATCAAAACGGAATCATGGGAGCAGGGTCCAATCCATGGTGCTACAACACAAAACGCCAAGCGCTATATCGACTATGCCAGTGCCAATGGTTTTCAAGGACTTCTCATAGAAGGGTGGAACCTGGGCTGGGAAAACTGGGGCAAACAGGACGCCTATAGTTTCACAGAAACCTATGATGATTTTGATATAGAGCAGGTGACGCAGTATGCTGCCAGTAATGGTATGGAAATAATTGGTCATCATGAAACGGGTGGAGATGCTGAAAGTTATGATCGTCGTGTGGAAGCAGCCTTCCAGTTTTACAAAAAACACGGGATCAATAGTATCAAAACCGGATATGCAGGCGATATTTTCCCTCGCGGTCAATATCATCATGGTCAATGGATGGTTCGTCATTACAGACGGATCGTAGAGTTAGCAGCAGAATATGAAATCACACTAGATGTTCATGAGCCCATTAAAGCCACCGGCATTCGTCGTACCTGGCCCAACATGATGACTCGCGAGGGTGCCCGAGGGAATGAATATGAAGCCTGGAGTGAAGGCAACCCACCTGAACACACAACTATTTTGCCATTTACCCGTATGCTGGGTGGACCAATGGACTATACACCAGGAGTCTTCTACATCACTCTCGAAGGGATTAAAGAAAATAACCGCGTGCATACAACTCTGGCTAAACAGCTCGCTCTCATGGTTATTCTTAATAGTCCCTTGCAAATGGTCGCTGACCTCCCGGAACATATCAAAGACCATCCAGCTCTGCAGTTTGCCCGGGATCTCAATATAGACTGGGATGAATCAGAAATGCTGGATGCACAAGTAGGTGATTATGTTGTTACTGCCCGACGTAGTGGGAAAGAATGGTTTCTGGCTGCCATCTCAGATGAGGAGCGTCGTGAACTCGAAGTTGACCTGGCCTTTTTGCAGGACGATATTCCTTATCGTGCTGAAATATATAGGGACGGTGATAATGCCTCATGGGATCGCAATCCCCATGATTATTTCATTGAGGAACGGGAAGTAAACGCTGAAATGACAATCAAGTTACCGCTGGCAGCCGGGGGTGGCATAGCTATCAGGATGGTCCCTCAACAATAAGTATTTCAGAGGATGATTAGCCAAGCAGAAAGTGCCCTATCGTAATAGAGTCATCTTCATAGTTTTTGTGAATAACTCGGTCGTTAGCCGATAAAAGTAAATACCACTCTCCACTGGTGACCCCTGGGTATCCAGACCATCCCAGGTAATAAAGTGGGTACCCCCTGCTAAATAATCATCAACCAGAACGCGAACAAGTTTTCCGTTTAAATCGTGAATGTTCAGCTTGACCCCGTTGGCCTGGGGCAGATTAAATTGAATATGTGTGCTTGGGTTAAAGGGGTTGGGGTAATTTTGAGCTAGAGCCCAGTTCTGGGGTATTTCAGGTTTAATACCAACCAGGTTAGTATCAGCGTAGACTGTGATTGTTGCTTGAGAACCTGCAAGTAGATCAAAACTCACATAACAAACATCCAAATCCTCGGACCGCACAACTTGATCCAGTCTGCCATTTTCAACTGAATATCCATGCTCTCCAATCGGCATATTGAATTTTAAAAGTGCATCCTCAAATACCAGGTTATGATTGTTGATTATGATGGCAGATACTGTATCCGACTCACCTGAATTTGAGGGGCTGAAAGAGGAGGAAAGACTCTGAGCTGCAGGCCAATTGGTATAAACAGGTTCCTCAGCCTGAACAACCCCATCTTGTACCCGGATAACTCGATAGGTTCTGGCTCCATTACTGGTAGCCCTTGTGGAAAGGTTATAGGGATGACTATAAATATCGCCAGAGGTTTGGTGTGTATGCCCCCAAAGAGCCATATCAACACCTAAGGACGATAAATTTAACTGGTTAGAAAAATCATAGTGGAAAAACATTACTTTGGACTGACTATTTGTAGCAGCGGAGATGTCTTGGTTAAGCCATTGCATTTGAGCTGCTGTGAAACTTTCTCCACCGTAAATACTCCAACGAAATCCATCATAATTGTCATACGCCTCAAGCCCTATATAGTGGACTGGACCATAGTCAAAGCTGAAATCCTGAGTGTATTGTGGTTCTGAAACAGGGGGAGTATCCAGCCAGGTCCAACCAAAAAATTTCCACCAGTTTCTCCGTGCAGTTCCTTGAGGTGGAGGCGTGTCATCCCATCCTCCCAGGTCGTGATTCCCAGCTACCAGGTAAAAGGGGACTTCTAATTCACCGAGAACACGTTGTGCTTTTGTGTAGTATCTGCGGTTTTGAAAATCTTCTAATTCACCCTCGTGAACCAGGTCACCCGTGATCAATACGAAGGCGGGTCTTAATATATTTATATCCTCGATAATCGCTCTCAAATCCATAATAGAGGAACTGTCTTCAAGTGATTGTGGTTCATAGTAGTAGATGTTTGTAGGAAGGTGGGTATCTGTGATATGCACAAAATTGTAGGAAGATTTCCTCTCCGGGATCACTTGAACAGCGTTTCGACTGATATCCTGGAGACCATTGGCTACAACTTCCAAATCGTATAGTTCATAGAATGGAGGTTCCGGAGTCCGCACTTGCAAAAACCAGCGGTTGAGTGCCGAGTCATAGTGTGACCCAATTAAGTTTAAAGCTATTACATGTGAACCATAAATTAATGAAGCAGTCCAATCCACAGTTGTTTCTGGTGCCAGACAAACGATTTCAAATGCTTCTTCGGGAGTCACGATACTGGGAATATTCAAGATGGGGCTCTGGATGACTGTTAAGGTGTCACCAATGGGTTCAGCAGAAGTGAACACACTTACGGTTCCAGCCGTTTTATAAATAATGCTTTGACCATTGATCTCTGCGGAAATGAAGGATATGTCAGCAGTCCCTGACGCAGTGGGTGTGAACTGAATATCCAGTAAATTTCCTAAATTGGTAAGGTTACCCTGACCCGAATAGTTTAGAATTATTCTACCGGAGCTGGAGTTGTCTATAATAGTGCCAACCTCAGAAACGGTTCCAGTTTGTGCATATCCTGAGTATTGAATGACAGACGAATTGTAGGAGATATCCAGGCTAAAACTTGTCACTTCCAACTCGGAACCAAGCAATGCCAGTTGAACAGGAATGCTGAGTTCAGAAAAATCATAGGCTGATGCCGAACCGATTGTAGCCATGTAGGCACCCTGCATGGATTGTAGATCATCAACGGATCGTGGATGTAGTCTGAATTCCCCCCAAGAATATGACACGACTCCCTGTACAAATGCAAAAGGATAGGCTGTAGCCAGGCTTATTCCCATATCTGCCAGGTTAAATATACCATTACTGATAATACAGGGGCCACTTCCATCGCTTATGCGCCATTCGTCATATGAATCATATCCCTCAGTAACACCGACATTGATAACCCTTACCAGCGCGGATTCATAAGCCTCTTCTGTTACAACATCATGGCTGGTGACTTGTGCGGGATCAGGCAGGCTGTTACCGGAACTTACAATAGTAAAGTTGGAAAGACTTTTTAGTTCGCTAAATCCATGATATTCATAAACCTC
>Ga0233428_1002742_pt1 | contig 16042 bp, 15 predicted proteins | sample SI_118_April2016_4_FD_179890 | JGI IMG/M metagenome (GOLD analysis project Ga0233428, IMG submission 179890) | Seawater microbial communities from Saanich Inlet, British Columbia, Canada - SI_118_April2016_120_MG | ecosystem: Environmental > Aquatic > Marine > Inlet | place: Canada: British... | reverse complement strand
AGCTGTATCATCGTTTAACTCAATTGTGCAATCCATCTGATTTTGTTTTAGGTTTGAACAACGAACCTCTTTTAAATACAAGTTGGTCCAAAATTTCACATCCTATCTCTCAAATGATGGTTGCAGACGCTACAAATTATTTAGTAGACGATATTTTAGTAAAAGTTGATCGTGCTGCAATGTCAGTTAGTTTGGAAACTAGGGTGCCTCTACTAGACCATAGAATTTATGAGTTTGCATCTCAACTCCCTTATAACTATAAATTTAGAAATGGTACTGGAAAATGGATCTTAAAAGAGCTGTTATACCGTTATGTGCCTAAAACTCTAATTGATCGACCAAAAATGGGGTTTGGCATTCCTATTGATGAGTGGCTTCGTGGACCATTGCGAGAGTGGGGTAGTGACCTATTGAATCCAGCTCGCCTAAAAAATGAAGGATATTTGAATCATATTGCCATAAATAAAAAATGGGATAAACACATGTCCGGAAGCGAGAATCACGGACTATTTTTATGGGGCGTTCTTATGTTTGAATCATGGTTGGAGGAAAATAAGTTTTGATTTTTTATTGGTTAATATTCCTTATTCCAATGATAGCGACCTTTTCTCCATGGAGACTCTCAAAGGATTTGTCGCGTATAAGCTGGGTAACATTTGGATTAATTCTTGTTGTTGCTATTGGTTTACGACATGAAGTTGGGGGTGATTGGTTTAGCTACTTACTTAACCCGACTTATTATGAAATAGCGAATGGTAGTGACTTGGATTTTAGTTTTGGCAAAGGTGATTATGGATATGAGGCTCTTTACTGGTTTTCTGTTAACTATTTAAATGGCATCTATGCAACTAATTTAATATGTGCAATAATATTTATTTCTGGTTTATGGCGCTTATGCAGCATTGTTCCACTTCCTTGGATGGCGGCAACTATTTCTATCCCTATTTTTGTCATAATAGTGGCGATGGGGTATACTCGACAATCAGCAGCTATAGGATTTTTAATGTGGGGTATTGTAGAGTTACTAAAGGGTAGGATATATCTTTATTATGTATTTATAGCGATTGGCATCTTATTTCATAAATCATTGATTATTATGTTGCTATTTGGGTACTATTATAATTCTAATGATTTTAGAATATTAAAATTATTACCGCTGGTTATAGTGTCTTTATTATTATTTTCTATTTTTCTTTCTAAAAATTATGAGAATTTAATATATTATTACGTTTCTAATTCTAATTTTTTTATGTTTTCTTCAGGGGGGTTGCCACGTGTATTAATAAATGTAATCCCCGCCATGATTTTGCTTTATTATCGTGAAAGATGGGTTAGAGTATATAGCGATTATAAATTATGGTACGCATTCAGTATACTTAGTATATTGCTAGTTCCTTTTGTATTTTATGTTGCAACTTTTTCTGATCGCATATCTTTTTATATGATTCCAGCCCAAATTGTAATTTTATCTAGAATACCAATATTAATTAATTCAATATATTATCGTAGCATCTTTATAGTAAGTATTTTTTTTATATATACAGTAGCTATGTTTACGTGGTTAAATTTTGGAAGCAATTCTATTGGAAATTGGGTTCCATACAAGAATATTTTATTACCATAAATTCACTTAATACAAATACACAGATAATGGTCACACACAATATTGCGTCTTTAAGGCTTTTTTGGAGTCATTTATCTGCTCTTCGTAAAAAACAGTTTTGGTTAATATTTATTCTTATGATTGTTGCCTCACTTTCGGAAGCTGTAAGTATAGGTGCAATCCTGCCATTTCTTGGGGCTTTAATTGAGCCTGATCAAATATATCAACACACATTAGCACAACCCATAATTCGAATATTTAATATAAATTCGCCTGAACAACTTATATTTCCACTTACCATTGTTTTTATATGTGCCGCTTTGATTGCGGGGCTAGTTCGTTTAATCCTGCTTTATGTTATAACCCGTTTTGAACAAGCAGTGGGTGCAGACCTTAGTATTAGAATTTATCGTTTGACTCTTTATCAAGACTACTCTACTCATATAAGTCAGAATAGTAGTGATATTATTAACAGCATAACAGGAAAAACAAATATAGTCGTAATGGGCGTGCTAGCGCCAACCTTAGCACTAACTAGCTCAATTATCATATTAATTGGAATTATGTCCATATTGCTTGCGATTAACATAGAAATTGCACTTATTTCTTTTGGTATTTTTGGGTTTATTTATTGGGGTATTAGTCTTTATACTCGTCAAAGACTTTTAAAAAATAGTCAGTGTATTAGTATTGAATCTACAAAGATTATTAAGTCATTGCAAGAAGGGTTAGGTGGTATTCGAGACGTATTAATTGACGGTAGTCAAAATTTTTATTGTAAATTGTATGGTAGTGCAGACCTTCCTCTCCGCCGCGCTTCAGCTAACAATAGTTTTATTAATTCCGCCCCTCGTTTTTTGATAGAAGCACTAGGTATGACCTTGATAGCTGGGCTTGCTTATGCTATGAGTCAACAAGCAGATGGTTTAGTGACCACCATTCCAGTATTAGGAGTGTTGGCAATGGGCGCGCAGCGCTTATTACCAACACTCCAACTAGTGTATAGGTCAATTGGTTCCATGAGAGGGTCGTACGCTTCATTTCAAGATATTTTAGAATTACTAAATCAGCCACTGCCTGATCACGTACATAAATTTCCAGTAATTCCGATTACTTTTAATAAGAAAATTAGCATAAATAATCTTAGTTTTCGTTATTCAGTGGATTCTCCATGGATATTAGAAAATGTAAATCTTAATATCGACAAGGGCAAATGTATCGGATTTGTAGGGGAAACTGGTAGTGGTAAAAGTACTCTTCTGGATATTATAATGGGATTACTTACCCCTACCAGAGGCACATTAATGGTAGATGAAAAAGTTGTCACTATAGAGAACTGTAGGAATTGGCAGGCGCATGTTGCTCATGTACCACAAAATATATATCTTTCTGATACCACTATTGAGGAAAATATTGCCTTTGGTCAATCTATAGATCAGATTGATCATGATAGAGTGCGATGGGCTTCCCATCAGGCACGTATTTCAGAGCTTATTGAGAGTTGGCCAAAACAATATCAAACTTTTGTTGGTGAGAGAGGGGTTCGTCTCTCTGGCGGGCAACGCCAACGTATTGGTATTGCTCGAGCATTATACAGGAAGGCAAATGTACTTATTTTGGATGAGGCTACTAGTGCGCTTGACAACAAAACTGAAAAAGAAGTAATGAAGGCGATTGAAGGATTAGAGGGTAAACTAACTGTACTTATTATTGCTCATCGAATCACTACATTAAAAAAATGTGATCAGATTATTGAATTAAATAGTAACATGTCATTTCGTTTGAGAAAGTATGAAGATTTAGTTAGAGAATTTTCAATAGAAAATAATGTAGATTTTTGAAAAGAGGTTGGATGGAGAAGAAAAAAAAAGAAATTTTTGAACAAACAATAATGTCCAACATTAAAAGAAAGTCAATATTTGTTGATAAAGTTCAGATGCTCGAAGAAGTACCATTATTTTCATGGATTGATATTAATCCAACAGAGTTATGCAATAGGAAGTGCACATTTTGTCCTAGGGTGGATGCATCAGAGTATCCAAATCAAAATCTTCACATGTCAGTTGAAATGGCAACCAAAATAGCAGCCGAACTTAAAGATTTAAACTACAAGGGGGGTGTAGTTTTTTCTGGTTATGGAGAGCCACTGCTTAATCCTTTAATATCAGATATTGTAAGAGAATTTGGAGATGAGATACATACTGAATTAGTTACAAACGGCGATAAGTTAAGTCTTAAAATAGTTACTAGTTTGTTTGATTCAGGTTTAGATGTATTGATTATAAGTATGTATGATGGTCCTCATCAAATAGAGGAGTTTACAAAAATTTTTAATGATCTTAATGTTCCAGAATCTAAGTACATATTAAGAGATAGATGGTACGATACATCCATGGACTTTGGTTTAAAACTAACTAATCGAGGAGGTACTATTTCTCATGAAAATCAACAAAATATTGATACTTCCCGTCCATGTTTTTATACGCATTATTCGATGATGATTGATTGGAATGGAGATGTAATGCTTTGTGTGCAGGATTGGAATAAAAAGGTTAAATTTGGAAATGTATTTTCTAATTCTTTATTTTCAATATGGAGAAAAAATAATATAAACAAATATAGAAAAATGCTTGGTAAAGGGTTTAGAAAATTAGCCCCATGTAACAAGTGTGATGTTGATGGTACATTGCATGGGTACAATCATGCCAAATGTTGGAATAAAGAATAACAACAATTATATAATTACTTTTAGTTAAGGATAGTTTTGAAAAATCTATATAAAGTTGATTTTGAACATGTAGACGTATTAATTATAGATGAATCAGGTAGTGAATGGATTAGACATTGTATCCCGAGTTGTTATTCCGTAGGTGTTCTCAAAATAAGAGGTGTTGTGCCCTATTTTAGAAAGATGTCCTTCTATTTATTCTTGTTTAAAAGAGTAGTAAAGTTAGGAATCAAATATAAAGCATTAATTTCTGCAATTATTGACGAAAGCAAACCCAGGGTAATCATAACATTTCTCGATAATGATCGCTTAATAGGTGAGTTAGGTGAGATATTTCCAGAAAAAATGGTAATTGCTGTGCAAAATGGAATGCGCAACAGTGGCCCATATGATTGTGTTAAAAATTGGAATAGTGCCTATAGGTACCCGCTATTTTTTGGTTTTGGGGATTTTGAACACGAATTAATGATTAGTAAAGGTGTGCGGTTAAAAAAGTATTACTCGGCAGGATCTCTAAAGATGGGTCTATTTTTGTCTAAATATAGTCAAAAATCAGACGAATTAAATAAATATAAAGATGTTTGTTTTATTTCCCAATATAGGCGCAGCTGGCAACTTAGTGATTCAGTTGCAGATTGTTTGTATTCTAAGATGGGTAATGATATTTTTATAAATGCAGTCTCATGGGCAGAAAGAAAACAATATAAACTAAGCGTTGCAATGAGATTTGGGAGGAATGAAAAAGATTATGATCATGAGTTGAGGTATTATCAAAACTACATTGATTGTAAGAATGTAATATTTCATGCGAATAAATTAAAGCAAATGGATTCTTATCAAGTTGGATTTGATTCTCAGGCCATCGTTGCAATATTTACATCTTTAAGTTATGAATTATTTGGTTGTGGGAAGAAAGTATTATTTTGTGGTTGTGCAAATCATGATTTTACAAAAACCTGGGGGTTAGAAAGAAATTTTAAAAGAATGCCAGAGTGTGTTCTTCTAAATGATTTAACTCAAAAATCTTTTAATACCAAAATGGATGCTTTATTGCGAATGGATAATGAAGAGTATCTCTCCTTAACAGAAGATGCTCGCTCATACTATATGAATTGTAATAAACCTTATGCTCATGAACAAATTTTTGAAATTATCGATAATTTTTGTAAATCATGAACCTTTTAATTTGCCATGATAATTTTTGTAAAGTTACATTATTATCTATTTTTTATATTTAATGATTAAGATAAACAAATAACAAGGAATTCAATGACTTATGCCAGTAAGAAAATTTTATTGTCAGATATTGATGCACTAATTTTTGACTTTGATGGTGTATTGACTGACAATCTTGTTTATTTGAATCAAGATGGCGGAGAATGGGTTAGCTGTAGTCGAGCTGATGGACTTGCATTTGACGTTTTACGTAAATTAAAAAAACCTACGTATATTATTTCCACAGAAAAAAACCCTATTGTTACTGTACGTGCAAATAAATTGAAAATCCCAGTGATACAGGGGGTTGAAAATAAATTTGATGCACTTTTAGAGCTTACAGAGAATTTTGGTTATAGTATTTCTAGAATTTTATATGTAGGTAATGATCTAAATGATTATCAAGTTTTTCAATCTTGCGGATATTCTGCTTGTCCAGCAGATAGTCATCTTAGAATCAAGGAATTATCTGATATAGTACTCAATACTTGTGGTGGAAAGGGTGTAGTCCGAGAATTATTAGAGAATGTGCTAGGTCTCGATTTTATTGAAATTTTATATAAATAATAAAGAAAAAATAAATGTCAATTTTTATAATTGCTGAAATAGGGATTAATCACAATGGTGACTTATCAATTTGTAAAGACCTTATAGATCTTGCGGTAGATGTTGGTTGTGATGCAGTCAAATTTCAAAAGCGGGATCTTAATAGTGTATACACTCAAGAGTTTTTGGATTCACCAAGAGAAAGTCCTTGGGGAACAACCCAGCGTGAACAGAAGGCTGGGTTGGAGTTTAGTGCGGATGAATATAAGAAAATTAATCAATATTGTAAAGAAAAAGGAATTGACTGGTTTGCTTCTGCATGGGATTTGAAAAGCCAAGAGTTTTTACAGCAGTTTGACTGTAAATACAATAAAGTAGCTTCTGCGATGATTGTTTATGAAGATTTACTCAAAATAATTGCTAAAGAAGGAAAACACACCTTTATATCAACAGGAATGACTACTTATGATGATATCCAGAAGGCAGTTGATATTTTTCAAGAGGCAGACTGTCCATTTGAGCTGATGTATACGGTGTCTACTTATCCTATGAAGGATGAAAATGCTAATCTTAGAATGATTAATACACTTAGAAAAAAATATCAGTGTAACGTTGGTTACAGTGGTCACGAAGTGGGCCTAGCTATTTCCTATGCAGCTGTAGCGCTCGATATTACTTCATTAGAACGACATATAACTTTAGATCGATCAATGTATGGCTCTGATCAATCAGCATCTGTCGAGCCTTCAGGTTTGCGGCAATTAGTGGGCGCCGTACGAAAGATTGAAAAGGCAATGGGCGATGGTAAAAAAAATACCATTGATGCAGAATTAATTGTTGCTAAGAATCTACGTCAGCACCTAGATTGGTCTTAACAAAATATAAAAAGGACGCATAAAGTTGAAAAAAAAAATAATTGCGATTATTCCCGTAAGAGGGGGGTCAAAAGGAATACCTTGTAAGAATTTATTAGATTTTTGCGGACACCCTCTTGTGACTTGGTCGATTACACAGGCTTTATCATCTCGGATGATAGACTCGGTATGGGTATCATCTGATGATAAGGATATTCTAAGGATTTCAGAAGAATATGGTGCAAAAATCGTACTTCGCCCACTATCAATTTCTGGAGATCAAGATACCTCTGAATCTGCCTGGATACACGCTATTGATGCCATAGAGAAAGAGATAGGGAGAGTAGATTTTATTCTAGGTATGCAAGCAACATCACCAATACGTGAAAGTGCCGATCTTGATAAAGCCATAACATTGATGAAAGAGCAAAATTTGGACTCATTAATGTCCGTTACTGAAATTGAAGATTTTTTTACATGGAAAAAAAATAAATCTAATGAGTTTGAATCTGTAAATTATGATTATAGGTGTCGAAAAAGACGTCAAGAAGTAGAAAGTAGGTATTTAGAAAATGGGTCTTTTTATATTTTCAAGCCAGAAATTTTACGAAATAATAATAATCGCCTTGGAGGTAAGATCGGGGTTTATTTAATGGATATGTATAAAATGTTTCAAATTGACAATCATAAGGACGTGCATTTGTGTGAGTGTATCATGAGAGGGTACAAATTAAATTATCAGGAAAAAATAATATAGATATATGAGGCGCGGTTCTGGTGATTATTTAAGAGGTGCTAAAGGTTTAGCATGAGAAGTTACTGTATTGAATCGTTAAGGAGTGATGGAATTAATTGTGTTGAGAATCTTGATGGAATCCTTAAGGTGTTTGGTTCTATTTTTGCATTTCATTCGTTTGAATATTTTTCTGATTCGATTGAAATGTTAAAAGATATGAAGAAATCACTTGTACTAGGTGGTGTGTTAAAGAAGTTGCACACATCAATCTTATGTACCAACACCTTACCAATTTAAATGATAGCAATATGACTCTTTGCCTTGAAAGAAAAAACGTACTAATAACAGGCACATCAAGAGTAATCGGTGTTGCTATTACAAGTGTTTTTCCTCAGGAAGATACGAACACCTGTATCGTCTTTGAGGATTCTGACCAACTCAATCAAATAGATAGTAAACTGCAAATTTCCTTCAGCAGGGGTCGAGTTTTTATAGGGCAATGTGATTGTACAAATCCTAACTCTCCGACATTGTCCCTTGATCGACTAACTGATGGTGCAATTGTGCTTGTAGAATGCGGATGTGCAGCTTGGTAGTACGAACTCTTGTCACTACAGCTGATGAGCGCACATGGCCTAAAAATCAGCCTATTTTGTTTCTGGGTGAATGGTGCAAGCTTTATGATAGGAAAGCCGTATGGAGTGATTTAAATACAATTATTGCCCCCTATCATTGGGATGATAGAGAAAAACTATACAACGATTATCTTTACCTTCAGGAGGTATATGAAGATCTTTTGTATAAATTAAGCATTAAGCTTAATCATATACACGGGGTTGATCACTCTTTTCGTTATTGGCGTATCCTTATAGGGCCATGGCTTGGAACCTTTGTACATATTATTTTTGATCGCTGGTTTATGCTGAAACGAGTTATAGAAAGTTCCGAGGTTGATAAGTGTAGATCTATCAACAGAGATGGCGAGACTATCATTCCTAATGATATGGAAGATTTCTCAAAACTTTTTTTAAAAGATAATTGGAATGAGGCAATCTATAGCGAATTAATTGACAGGTGCTGGAATAAAAAGATTCATATAGAAAAAATTGATTGTGAGGAAAATTTTATCAAGAAAAGAGCTATTGCTCAATTAAGCTTAGCAAGCGACCTAAAAAAAATATTCTTCAAAGCTCTTTTTTTTCTTAATCAATTAACACGGAAGAGCAATGAATATTTTTTCTTATTCTCTTATCTTCCACTAAAAACGGATTTACATTTACAAATAAAACTTGGACAAATTCCTAAGATATGGAGGTCTGTTAGTGCGCCAAAAGTGAAATCTAATGAGTTAAAGAGAAATTGGCGTGTAAAAAACAATGCTGGAAGTGATGCTTTCGTAGAATTAATTAATGATATGATTCCAGCTCACATTCCAACTGTTTATCTAGAAGGTTATGAAACATTAGTTAATGCAGCATCCAACCTACCATGGCCAAAAAAACCAAGTGCTATTTTTACAAGTGTCTCTTTTGTGACAGATGATATTTTTAAAATATGGGCTGCCAATAAGATTGAGAATGGCGTGCCGTTAGTAATAGGTCAGCACGGTGGAAATTTTGGTATCTCCAAATTTTCATTTTATGAAAAGCATCAGCTCAGCATCTCAGATGCTTTTTTATCTTGGGGCTGGAAAAAGAAAGAATATAAAAATATTTTCCCTATTGGAAATCTTAAGATAATAGAAAAGTCCATTAATTATGATCCAAATGGAAAGGCCTTGCTGGTTGAGTTGTTTATACCAAGATACAGTTATTATATATATGCTTTGCCGATATCATCAGGGCAATGGTTAACCTATTTTAAGGAGCAATGCAGATTCATTGCTGCACTGCCATTGCCAATACAGCAGAAAATCATAGTAAGACTATTTAGACATGATAAGCAAAGAAAAAATAATAGTTCTGGGGAGGCACACTGGAGCGATCAAAACTTTGAAGTGGAATATGAGTTGGGAAATAAACCTATTAAAGAGTTAATGAAGGAAAGTAGAGTTTATATTTCAACTTATAATGCTACAACTTTTCTTGAATCATTATCGTGGAATGTGCCTACAATTATATTCTGGAATCCAAAATATAATGAGTTATGTGAGGATGCAATTCCTTATTTTGAATTATTAAAGTCTGTCGGTATTTTTCATGCAACCCCAGAAAGTGCAGCTCAACAGATGATAAAGGTGTGGGACGATGTGTCAATCTGGTGGGAAAGTAAAGAGGTGCAGAGTGCTAGAGATGAGTTTTGTAAATGTTGGTCATATACTGGGCCTGATTCTATGAAGAAATTAGAGACGCTATTGAGAGAGGTTGTCAATTAACACCATTAAATTATTGCAATAAATACCTAACTATAGGTAACAATATAAGAATGTTTTTTTATAAAGATATATAATGCTTGTCATTCAAGATACTTGATTAAATTATACAACTAAGACTAAATTTTTTTTCTAGGATTTTTTAGAAAAAATTAATATTTGACCCAATTATAACTTTTAATTTTAATTAACTAATGAAAAAAGCATTAATAGTGAATGACACGTCCTATGAAAATCATCATGGTTGCGAATTAGTAACAAACAACATTCATAAGCTATTAGCAAAAAATAATATAAAAGTCATCGGTACAAATCCAGTTGGTGTCGACTGGTCTAAGAATCGTAAGTTTCTAAAATCTATATATAAATCAGACATAGTAATAATTAATGGAGAGGGTACATTGCACCATACTCAACCAAGAGCGAAAAAACTTATAACTATAGGAAAGTACATAAAGGAAAATCATGCAATTCCTGTTGTCTTAATTAATACTACTTATCAAGATAACGATGCGACATTTATAAAATATTTAAAATATTTTGATTTGATATATGTAAGGGACATGATTAGTAAATTTGAACTATTGGAGATTGACATACCAAGTAATGTTGTTCCTGATTTGACTTACTATAATGTATATGATGCAGGTAAAAAAAGTCACTCTAATATAATAGGATTAACGGATAGTGTCGATGTTAAATTGTCAGAAAAATTATATAATTTTTCAACTCAAAGCGCTTTATATTCTTACATGCCAACACTTACTAATGAAAATATAAGATCCAATTTTCAATCTATAATAAATTACTGTAAATTTTATACAAAAAAAAGTATTAAATATCTGCTATTTAGGTTTGGACATGCGCTAAATCACTCTTCTGTTAAAGAATTATTTTATATTAGTGATCATAAGGCATATATCAAAGAAATATCAAATTTGAAATTGATTATAACTGGCCGTTTTCACGCACTATGTTTTGCACTTCAAACGTTGACACCATTTATAGTTATAAAGTCTAAATATCACAAGTATGAGGGAATGTTGGATGACATTGGGATCGGCAGTAATAGAATTGTTGATAATATTGACTCTGATTTTGCAAGTTATTGTAAATTTGAGAAATATGAGTTGGAAATGATAGAGAAGTATTTAGATGAAGCGCCTAAAAAAATTGAAAAAATGTTTCAAGATATAGCACTAAAAACCAAGAAAGTATAATCGATTGTAGCGAAAGAATAATTGCTTTAGAATTGCAGGGCTGTGGCTTGAAATATGAGCATAGAATATTGTCTAATTATTAATGGATGGTATATATTGTGCAATAGAGAAAGATCAAATCATGAAACAGACTCTAGATTCAGCCTGTAATCGTTAATTATTTCCTGCTTTTAAATATTAATTTATGACGTATGACTAGGATAAAAATATCTAACAATATGTGGTGCTGGGGAAGTTTAAATGATTGCGATAATTGTTATTCTTTGTCGCAGTATGTTGAGTCCAATGAATATTCTATTCGAAAAAAATACCTAAAATTTATTCACGAGATTGGTCAGAAAAGTATTGATGGATCTCGAGTAGTTGAGCATCTTGAGATTACCAAAGGTTTTAGTTTTTGGTGGATGACAACATTAGCTGAAAAAAGCCTTTTCAAATCCCCAGCTATTCAAGATTGCCTTAAGTTATTTGCTCTAGCTGAAATTTTAGAAAAGGAAGCACCATCTGCTATTGATTTATATGATGGAAGTAATAAACATATAAACGAAAGTATTTTAATAATTTGCCGAAATCTTTCTATTAAGGTAGCTATTCATTCTCAAAATAGCACAACAAGAAAAACTTTTTATGTGAGTAGGGTTAAATTTCGTACATGGCTAATTCATAAAATTCCTCATATCATTAAGGGGCTATTATGGGCAGTTCTTCATATTTTTTCTCGTTGGCCACTAAGAAGCGTCTCTAAAATATCTTGGTTTTCAGGCAATAAAGCAGTATTTTTCTTTTCTTATTTTTTTCATCTTGATTCAGACTGTGCCTCTAAGGGTAGATTTTATTCCCATCAATGGGGGGTATTACCGCGTTTATTTCGTGAGTTAGGTTACCAATCTAACTGGCTGCATCATTTTTTGTTTAGCGAACACGTTTCAAATATGGGTATTGGTATTGATTTGATAAACCGTTTTAATGTCAATTCAAATCAAATTTTTTTACATAACTTTCTTGATAGTTATTTATCAATTTCAGTTGTTGCAAGAGCCACAGTTACTTGGATGCGCTTGGTTGGAGTCTCTTTACGATTGTATAAGATTAAATCTTTTTTTCTTGATAAGAAGTCAGTTGTTTCATTATGGCCACTACTTAAAGATGATTGGTATAAATCAACTCGTGGAGTTGTTGCATTTCAAAATGTATTGTGGGTTGAATTATTAAATCAGGCTATGAGTGAAATGCCCAAACAAAATATTGGTTTGTATCTTTCTGAAGGGCAGGGATGGGAACGTGCATTTATTTATTTTTGGAAGAAGCATAATCATGGAAAGTTAATTGCAGTTGTGCATTCAGCAGTACGTTTTTGGGATTTGAGGTATTTTAATGATATACGCACTATTTTAGAGGAAGATTGTTTAGCTATGCCCAAGCCAAACAAAATTGCTATAAATGGGCCAGACGCACAACAGACATTAATAAAGGCAAACCACCCTGTAGACAATTTTCTTAAGGTGGAGGCAGTGCGTTATTTGAATTTTGAGAATTTCTCGAAATTTAATAATATTAAGCATTCAGCTAATACTCGTTATCGATTATTAGTACTTGGTGGGGGTATTCCTTCAAATAGTACACAAGAAATGATGAATGTATTAGAATCCGAATCAAAAATCATTCTCGAAAATTTTTCTATAGTGCTAAAAGCACATCCCGATTATTTAATTACTCAAGAAAATTATTATAATTTAAAGTTTGAATTAACTACTAATCCACTCTATGAGGTTTTACATAAATTTGATATTGTTATTGGATCGCATCAGTCAGCTGCACATCTGGATGCGTATTTGGCAGGGTTGCCTGTTATTATATATTTGCCAGATGGTGATTTGAATCTTAGCCCTTTAAGAGAAGTATGTGGAGTACGCGTGGTACATAATGGGGAAACTTTGGTTAAAGAATTGGAGGTTTTGCACAGTAATAAAAAAAGAGACTATAGTCAATTTTTCTGGTTAGATAAAAATCTATCAAAATGGCGTAAAGCGATAAAGTCAGGTTTTTAAAATTTTAAGGTGTTATTTAATGGCACATCCTTACTTGTTAAAAGGAAAAAATATTTTACAGTTAGATAGAGATAAGATGTCTGCAATAAAGTAAAGGCAGGTATTATAAGTAGTCTTTTGAGTTTTATTAAAATAACTTAGCTATGAATGTGATTGATGGTCTGATTTTAACCCCTTTAAATATAATAGATACCTTTAATGGAGGAAGTGTACTTCAGGCGATGAATTTAAATGATAAGGGTTATGTTGGATTCGGTGAGGCTTATTTTTCCACAGTTGAATTTGGTGTAATTAGAGGGTGGAAATGCCATCAAGAGATGATACTTAATTTGATTGTACCGGAGGGCGCCGTACGTTTTGTAGTTTATGATAATCGCAAAAATTCATCTACAGTTGGATCTTTTGAGGATGTTGTTTTGTCAAAAGAATATTACAATCGCCTTACTGTTCCGCCAAAGGTTTGGGTTGGTTTTCAAGGAATAGGAAAAGATACTAACCTATTACTTAATATTGCCAATATTCCTCATGATGATAATGAAGTAGATCAAGTACCATTAAAATCATTTGACTACAGTTGGGATACCTAGTTGATTTAATAGCGACTATTATTGAATAGTTTCAAGATTTAATGTAGTAGTTTGTTATATCAGAGCGAGATATAAAAATTATAGAAAGGGGCTATAAGAAAAATGATATTAATTTCAGGAGGACTGGGATATCTTGGAGGGAGAATAGCTGAATATTTACTTAATTCAGGCTTTCATGTAAGGATTGGTAGTAGTCGAATTAATCCTGAAATTCCCTTAAACTTATCTTCATGTGAGGTTGTATTGTACGATCTGTCTGACAAAAATTCTCTTGAGAATGCCTGTAAGAACGTTTCATCGATTATACATTTAGCATCACTTAATGCTCAAGAATGTAATCAAGACCCACAATCAGCGTTATTAATTAATGGTCTCGGTACATTTAATCTATTGAAAGCAGCTGAAAAGATGAATGTCTCAAAATTTATCTATTTCTCGACCGCACATGTTTACAGTTCACCTTTGAAGGGGGAAATTGACGAGAGTTTGGTGCCCCGTCCTGTACATGCTTATTCAATTACTCATCGATTGGCAGAAGATTATGCTTTGCAGGTAGATCATCAAAAATCTCTATCAAGTATTATTTTTCGGTTAACTAATGGTGTTGGCTCACCCCTCAGTAGAGAGACTAATTGCTGGATGTTGGTTGTAAATGATCTATGCAAACAAGTAGTACTTAATCAGAGTATGGAGTTACGTTCTGATGAATTAGTACAAAGAGATTTTTTTCCAATTTCATCAGTATGTTCTATAGTTGTTTCTGCATTGAAAAGTAATGCATTAAATGGTGAAATTGTTAATATTTCTTCTGGGAATTCATTAACATTGCGACAATTGACTGACCTAATCGCAGATAGATCTGAAGTAGTTTTAGGGTTTAGACCTATTGTGAGATTTAAGTCATCATCAAAGAGCGCATTAATAATAGAGCCACTAATTATTTCAAATCGAAAACTTAATGATATTGTTCATGCAATTGATACAAATATTTCAGATGAAATTGACCAGCTATTGGTGAATTGTAGGCATTGGTTTGGGGGGTAAGTCAATATCAATGGGTCAGCCATTAGTTAGTATTATTATGAATTGCTATAATGGAAGTCGTTTTCTTAGGGAGGCTATTGACTCTGTGTATGCACAAACTTACCAGAATTGGGAGATTATATTCTGGGACAATACTTCTACTGATAGTAGCGCTCAAATTGCACAGAGTTATGATAAGCGCTTAAAATACTTTTTGTCGGAAACATTTACTACTTTAGGTGAAGCAAGAGAGTTAGCAGTCAGAAATGCAGAAGGAGAGTATTTTGCATTCTTAGATTGTGATGATTATTGGCATTGTGAAAAACTTGGTCAACAAATACCATTATTTCAGGATCCAGATGTAGGCTTAGTGTACTCAAACTATTGGATTAAAAATTTAAAAAGAAAGAAAATATCTTCAAAAAATACGCTGCCAACTGGATTTATTCTTAATAATTTGTTAAATAATTATTCTGTAGGATTTCTAACTGTAGTAGTCAGACGAGAAGTGGTAGAAAATAGCCCTTCATTTTTTGATACCAGATATGACATTATTCATGATTTTGATCTTATAATCCGTATTTCAGTTAAGTGGAAATTTTCATGCATACAAACACCTTTGGCTTATTATCGCTATCATAGCAACAACGAGACTGTAAGAAAAATAGATCAATATATCAAGGAACTTGAGATCTGGATAAAGGAAAATCAATCAAACTCAAAAATTGGCACTCAGAAAAGTTTCTATAGACAACAAGACGTATTAATGTATTTAAAAGGGGTTGAATTAGTAAAGAAAAGAAAGCGAATACAGGCTTTATTGTGTTTTTACAATCTTTCTATTTGTGTTGAAAAGTTTAAATTATTTCTAATTATTTTTCTCCCCAAGAACATTTTTCATCTATTTAAGTTACAGTAAGCATATAAAAAATATCTATATTTATATTATTTATGAAGAAAAAAGAAAATTATATTATATTTTCATCTATTGATTGGACAACTCATTGGCAGTTACATCATCAACTGGCTACATCACTTGTTTCTGCTGGAAATAGGGTTCTTTTTGTAGAAAATACAGGTGTTAGGTCAGCTAATATAGGTGATTTAGGAC